>JAAUYH010083995.1_pt1 | contig 11687 bp, 13 predicted proteins | sample 7278061 | NCBI WGS metagenome assembly JAAUYH01 (sample SAMN14350203, study PRJNA611818) | marine sediment metagenome | isolation source: surface marine sediment (0.6m) | place: French Polynesia: Moorea | collected 2018-08 | reverse complement strand
CAATTTCTTGTTCTTTAAATTCTATTTTAGAGCCAGCTCAATACATTTTCTGACGTCATTTTGCTCTATTCTCCGAAAAATGCACTATAATGCTGGAAATACAGTATATCTGTACCTTATCGGTGTGCATTGCTCTATTAAAAAATTCCTTGCATTCGACATCAAACGAGGAGTAATTAATCGTTGGAGGAGCCATACGAAAAGGAATAAATGGTAGAACAGCCTGCCACAAGTCCACCATCAACATTTCGGTCCGAAAAAGAAAAGAACTTGTCAAAAGGCGCGGCAATGGCCGTTCCTATTATCTTGAGATATTTGAGCTTCGGGAAATATAGTCAAAGATTTTGTAAAGCTGCTGAGCTGTTCACAGAATTTGAGAAGTTTTGCTTACCTCTTGTGTTCATTGAGCCAATTCGAAACATTTTGAATTGATTGATCGAAACTAATACTAAATGTGTCTCTGGTCTGATGGGACTACGTTTTCATGGATATGCAAGAATGTACATTTGTAGCTTTTTCGCGACTCTTTGCTGCTGATATAAAAAAGAGATTTCAAATCTTTTTGCGTGAGCGGTGCTACTTTGTGTCATGATGCATGTTCAACTTGCGAGCGGATTACACATGGCCGGAATCACCAGGTTGTTTGAAATTTGTAGTACATAGCTAACACTTAATTTCCAACCTAGTTTAAAAGAATTTAAAGTACAATGAACCATTTACAAAGGTACGAAGAAGGAGTCCATTCTATGTACATGTTCGTGTACTAATCTAAGATTACCTTCTGGTGCCCACTGCATGAAATTTTCAATATCCAGTATACCCTAAAATTAGCGACAGTAGTGTTCGAGCCTGGAATATGCCAGTCATATAAGTTGTTCATAGCATCATTCACTAGTCTGGTGATGCATTAAACTCACGGAAGAATTTACCATATAAGTAACATTCGCGTATCGTTCGAGACTCAAACCATAGATCTTGTAGTGAACCTAATTCTTTAAAGCAGATTCGATTATTTCGACCAATGTAAGATCGAAGACAACTCTACCACAACACCATGCCAAAATCGAGAAGAAGAGATCAACTCATCTCACTACCTCGACCTGCTAAGAAGACAGCTACTGTAGACGATCAAATAAATGCTGAAAACACTGTATGCCGGATCGAATCACACATAACACTTGCTAATTCTTTTGCCTTTAACATCCAAAGTTATGATAAGGTTCGACTCGTACAAGACCCAATTTCAATGAGATGAAAATTATGTCACTGCCTCGCAGAAGACCTCGACGGCTTAACATTCAAGATACGGGAACTAAATCCCGGAAAAGTATATATTAATAGACCCTTCAAATGTAGCTTATGCAAGATCAGTTGTTCTATCACTAGTTAATCGCTACGTCATTGAGCTGCTCCTTTTCATAGAGAATTGCGACATAGTCAAGAAAGTAAGTGACAGTATGCTCAATTATTATCAATTTCTTAATCCATACAGACCAATCGAATGTTCGTCGCAAACAATATGAGATAATAAACGGACCTCAGAAATTTAAACCGAAGTCTCGGATGCCAATAAAGATCAGTTAATTTTAAAATATCAAGTACCTTGTTCGTTTTCAGCACTAAACATGCACTGGTCAGCATTTCTTCTATCTCACTTTATCGCTAAAGTATGGGGAGAGATCAGCCCTGACTCAGTTCCACCACTCTGCAGGCTTCACGACAAGAAAGAAATCGAAGAAAGTCATGTTAGAACAGGTCAAGCGTTTTTTGACAATTTTTCCTGTGATTCCTATTGCCAAGGGAAAAAAACTGTCGATATTGATTTCACTGATGCAAAGTATGAATAAGAATGTCGTTTTTCGACAGAAGCAGTCTAAATTTTCTTTTTCTAGCAAAGAAAATTTATTCACGCGTGTTGAGCACGGTACAGTTGATCTATCTCTTATTTCCGTGATCATTTAAGCCGAAGGCTTGGAAAAGGGACTGAGTGCTGTTGAGGTCTTCCAGAAGCGGCGCATTGTATTTAGTTGGACTCTACTTGTATTCTTCGTCTTTCCCTTAACTTTACTAGTCCTTCGAAATGTCTTGTAACTGATTCAGCGTCATTGAAATAAGCTGCAACAGTCCGATATGGTTCCAAAATTAGATAATTTTAAGCAATAATCCATTGAATCATCTTACTAGACGACTTCAGAAGTGCCATTTCAAATTTTTAATTTAGGAATAATTCATTTCTTTTCTTGCTGTTTGACACGAAATTATTGGTTCTAAATTAAATTTTATCCGCATCTTATTGCTCGTTACTAGACAGAACTGAAAACTTCCCATAGAATCGCTTTACATTACTGAATTGTAGCTATTTCACAAATAATTGCTTCTATTTTCATGTTTTATGATTTATCCTATGTTTTTACAGTTTTTGTGCACTTCAAACGTTCCCGAAAGAGAGCATTTCATTCTCTAAGAGGTGGACAAAGAAAAAATCCTTTTCATTTCGTAACAATGCCACTTGATTGGTTTTGCTACTTCTTTCGTAAAACAATAAAAAATTTCTTTTCGCGCACTTCTGCACGACAAATCAGGGTTCATCTTCATTTAAATAGGAACGATAAGCGTGAAATATCAGCTTCAGTAGAATTGATATAAAATAGTATTATTTAGGGAAAGGAGTAAGAAGAAGATTTCAAACTCATGAAATGTGTATCTTACAAATACATTAGATGCAATGTATGATTTAATATTTAAATTTGATGCGATATACGAATCTAATGATTCAATATAGAAACTATGAATCTTTCCACCTTCTAGTTATTTTGATCCTACATTGAATCCTGTATTCGATGGAAGACAACACTATCACCATACTCGAAATTTCGTCGAAAAATGTGGAATCGAAAACGGTTTGGTCGCAATTCGGGATTGGGCTGCCGATGACTTTGGTTCCTGTTTGCGATATACTTTTCGAAACTGCCGTACGATTTGGATTTAGACGAGTAGATTCCAACAAATCGAATACAGTTTTAACCTGATTCCTAATCACGTCCCACAATTAGGAATAAATTTCAAACCAATATCTAACCAAATTTGAGTTCCGGCAAATTCCAAGCGACAGTGCTGAAATTTAATTACATTGGACTCTCGCTTGGAGTTTTACCAAGTAGACATATGTAAATTCGGCAAAATACCAACCACAAATGTGCACACTACACCACGGCGAAGAACCACAGCACCTCGAACCGTCCGTACATGTTTCTGTCCTGGGCGTTCGCCTCCATCGCAAGCGTAATTCGAAGCGGTCGGAGTCTTCTAGCAAGTAGTCAGTCCGAATCTGTCGAAGTGCGATCCTCGGAATCCGCAGGAGGAGGCGCGGCTGCTCAGTTTCGCGTTGTCCGTGCGCGCATCAGTATTTCCTCTTCCGGATTAATCTAGTGGGTCGGAAGTGCCTGGAGAGCGTTTGATCGCTGGTAGAATAGCCGTACAATACCATTCGCTGCAGTTTAAAAGCGCCAACCTCCCTGCGAAAACCTGCATCGCGTCAGACTGTACGGCATTTTTCTACGGCCTTATCTAGGATGTCGAGAACCAGAAACGCGAAAGTGAGGATCTCAAGGCCAATTTGCGCGATTATGAGGGCAGTAAGCGACGCAAGTGTTCCGCCTTTATCGATGACTACGCCGGAAAGGCGGATGACCACTAAGCGGAAGATGATCGCTGCCTTCTAATTTATTGAATTAATTTGGTTTTCGTTTGAACCTTTTATTCCGCCTTGCTACTCCCTTCGCGATATCAGTCACTCATTTATCCGCTGCTCGACCTTGATGCTGACTTTGTGCGCTCTCAAAACCTTGAGCAGGAAGCTGTCGCCCTTGCCTTTCGTCAACGCATCGGCCAAATAGGTAGACGAGTGTATCGAACCCAACTGCTCCAGCTCAACATCTCCGTATGTTTGGCGCAGGAAGTAAATGTCAATGAGCATACCCTTCTCCTTCCTTGAGTACAGCAATGTTATGGAATCGAACAGCTTTCGTGAGTCCATAAATAGTCGCGTCGTAACCTTTCGGCTCAGAAGAAGTTGAGGGTGTGCACTGTCGCGGATCCGACGTCCTAATTGTGAGCTGCCGCGCATAGCTCGGTGCTTAATGTTGCTTTTAAGGGACTCGTGCATCTGACGAACACCCGGATGGCGAGAAAGGTGATGCAGTTTGAGTAGATCACTCTCGGAGAACAGGAATTCGTGGTCGTAGTAACACTACATCCCCATATTCCTCGGTCTCTGGCAAGGGGAACTGAAATCTCACAATAGAATATAATGTTATTGCTCTTCTGATTCGGTTCTTCGGATCCAAGCGTGTCTTGATCGCTAAGTCTCAAGATCAGAGAAGTGCTGTCGTTTCCATCATTGGTGCATCGAACGCGATGGTACAATCGCCAAAAGTGAACCGAAATGTTTCAATCCCGATACATCACGATCTACCGTGTGCGGAAACGGCATACTGGTCTTTCATCTTTCGCATCGGGGCCAAGTTACCAGATGCATTTCAATACGCTTCGAGCTTTGCTACACTGCACAGTGATCCAGTGGAATCGTTGTTGACCATGACACCAAATAAGGTATTTTACGGACAACAAAGAGGTTTTTGGTCGATCCTCGCCGCATTTATATGGTTAAACGTTTTCTAGTCTTGAATTCATGAAGCCTAGAAGCGGTCACGTAAAACTCTAAAATGAGTATTTCGCCTAGTTCTGCATATTCATCTTCCGCTGAATTCTCCTTGAATATAGTTTCATCCAGGAGTCTTTGTAAGGAGATCGCAATCTCGGGGGGAGGGAGAATCGTCTTCATCACTACTCGAGCTTTCTCTATCGTCTGGATCGCTCTACAACTACGATAATTACAACCGAAGTTGATTCCTGAGCTGATGGCTCTTAATTTGGGCAATCTATCGCAGTCGTATCTCCCAGTACGACTCCTTGTCGACACTGTAGCAGATATTGTAGAATTGTTCGTCTGAGCCACACCCTGTACAAGTTATGGCAACACCATTACGAGTAGGGTTCTTCGTGACTCATTCCTGTCCTATATACTGTATCGAGGGTATTGAAAACTGTTGTGCATCTTCTCTTTGTATCGTGCACGATATTTGGACTTGATCAACCGCTCGTAGTTGTCGATGGCGTTGATTATGCTGTAGCACAATTCATTGGCTTGAACTTCTGGATCGTTCTCCAAGAATTGTAATGCGGATTATTGTTTTGATAATCCCGCCCGAATGCCTTCTGGAGCTATCTCGAATACCTCTTGAACCTTTCGAAGGACCTTATGGTAGATTCTATTCTACGACTAACGTCGGCCAAAGTTTCCGTTCCCCACTTGTTCCGGAAATTCTTCGAGTCATAGAGAAAATTCGAATCATTGCAAACGCGTTATTGATCCGGGCACAGATCGTCGTCTTAGATTTTGTCGCAATACTTATCAAGATGATCGCCAACGAACGAAATGTTGAGGAGATTGACCCTCATCAACTAATGGCTTCAAAAAGGAAATGATGTTGTTGTAATGACGAACATACTCCTCGGTCGTGTACCGTTTATCTTTCGATCCAGACAACTTGTTTTCATGTCTCAACAAGTATATCATGGTCAACTTCAAATGTGTTTATGAGAAATCCATGGACCCGATCTGTTCTCTACAGCCCTAGTTGTCTTTCTTTAATCGTCTCGACCTCCTTCCAATGGAGTCAGAAACGGAACTCGAAGAATCAGAGGGATATCCGCCACCGTTATAGTGCCTCATACCTCTCCGTCTGTTGTCGTTCACACGTACCTTACTTTGTCCACGAATTGAAGAGCCGCCCGGCTGCGAATTGATAGGCGGTTCGACGTAGTTGTGGTCAGCATGGCAAATTGGGTCTTGCTTGAGCTCGAAGCCAGAAAAGATCGCGTTGTCTTCGCTTGAGGACTGCCGTTGGAATTCTTCTCGCGCAGGAAACGACTGGGTGTCGTCGTTTCTATCTTCTGTGTAGCCTCCGCTGTCCATCTTCTTGATCACATCTCCGCTATGGTATCGCCGTAAATTCGAATCGTCTCGAATCTTGGTGGTTGTGTCGAGAGATACTGACTCATCCACTTGAACTCAATTAGAGGAACTCGATCAAGGGATCGTAGCATGACCGCTCACCAATCGCTGAGGATCTCCTGCAGTTTCAGTTTCTGAGGCAAAGCGGGAAACGAACTTCTACGAATTAAGTGTTGAAAGTTTACTCGGGGTGAGGTACCTGTCCCCTAATTCTCCCAAGGTCTTCTGCCTAATCTCAAAAAAGCATATAATCCGCATTTGCGAGAGTTCAAGCTTCTTAGCCACAGAACGATGGTCTGTTGATAAATTCCCAAAAATATTAATTCTCCTCCATACTTGCGTCACGGAAATTCCCATTCCATCATTATTTTCCGGCACCAAAAACTCACTTTAACATCGCTTACACATTCCATCGAGAACGACCTCTCTTCGACTGCATTCTTACTCGAGTTGCATTGAACTGAACAAGAGCAATGACGTGACGATGTTAAGTAGCAGCAAAAATTTAGATGCCTTTCGAATCTAGGGTTTTCTCTCGTACTTGCATTGTTGGAGTTTATGAATGAGATTTAAATTGACTTCTCGTCAATTTAGGTCGATAGCGCTTGCGTCGCCACGCAGTGACAACGCCTAAGTTATGATTTTTGAGAGGCAGGGGAAAAAGTCCTCCCTTTTGCGAGGGTGACGGAATTTAGCGGGGATTACGCGCTTTCCAACGAATGGTTACACGATTTTGGAGGATATATTGATCGTGTTGTTGATTTTCTTTGAAATACGTTCTTTTTTTCATGGTTTCTCTCGCATCACACACTGTGTGATTTTTCTTTTCTTTGCAAGAACAATATAATTTTGGTCATCGGCTTGACCGTCTGTCCTTTAACACTTCCAGTGTGCCCAATTTAATCCCACTTGGTTTTCTTTGTTCGTAGAAAGACTTGATATCCGATTTCTCGAAATGTCAGAATTCCATCTGTACACAAATCGTTTACCATAATTTGAGTTTCTGATTTTTGGTACCTTGATCATTCTGCTTTCCATATCTCGCTGGTTTCAATGTTTTGATGGAATGAACGTTATGAAATGCCATCCCTAATGAGCGCCGTCGCTTTTTTTGGGGTAGCGTCATCGCTGACTGATCAGCTCACTTCGCACCCCGTACCCACAGGAGTGCTCCAGAAGACTTCATGAGGTCCATCAAGCGTATTCAACGTAACGCGTGCCCGAGCGACACTTACAATGATGGCTCCGCTGTGATACCAACGGGGCCCGAACGGTCGGATGCTGCGTCCAATGCAGTGAGCTCCAGTGACACGAACGTCAATGCCTCGACGGTTACGCCAAGGGAACCCGAACGGTCGGGTTCCACTGCCAATGCAGTGATGAGGCGATGCGGTTTGAGAACAGGCGTTGCGCACGGGCGCATGCTTATGGAACGTTAAACATTGACTCAGGAGAGCGTACACATCGCGGACAATGTTTCTTTGTTGCGTGCAGGGGCACGCACACTATGTGCCAAGTTCGAGCGAATGCGCAGATGTCACGAAAATTGTGAGGTATACTATTCGATTTCTCATCGCCTCAGGGAGGCTGAAGTGATGCAGATCGGATCATTGCATTACGACAGACCAACTTAGCGCACGAGCGCTGGTTGGATTCTACGATGGCTTTGATCAAACGCAATCCCGCTGCAATTCAACGTTGGAACAAGGTGAACAAAAGAGCGGGTAAGAAGAACGCAATGTGGGAGGCAAAGGATGACGCCGTATGGGAGGAGTTGGAATGTCACAAGGATGAAGTGCACGAGCACATTCTTACACCCACGCTCGGAATTTCCGCACGTGCGGCAAGTTCTTCTGCTAGTAGTAGCGCACAAGATAACACCGCACGTGCGGTCTACTCCGCCAAGTTCTACGATGACGCAGGACGCATCTAATGCGAAATGGATAAGGAAGATGCTGGTATTGCCAATCCATAGCGTGGAGACCGACTAGTAGTGATCCGCACGCAAGCATACGATTTCAGTGATATTGAAGCAGTTCAGGTTGCCGACAAGCTCATCGAGAAACATCAGGCGAAGCGCGGCGCAGCACGTGCTTGCAAGAAAAATTGCAAGGCGGAAATTCGTGATTACGTAACTCAGCTTGAACGCGAGCGTGTCGTAGATCCTCCTTCTGACAACGACGGTTCGTAGTCGTTTCTATTAGTGCGATTGACTTGTTTTCCTTACCTTCAACCGGTGTTCGGACACCTGTCTTGGTTTAGATGTGTTACTATTGATACATGCAATGAACATCTCATTGTTTGGATAATGGGCCTGTGCACTGCACTATATTACACGTCGTACTACTTTAGTCGTATTTTAACAATATGTGGGATAACTTATGGTGTTTCTGAGTGTTGGATTCGAAACTTCAAGTACCTTACCTGCAATTGGTTGTTGTAACCGTACCTGGGTCTCCACTTTCTCCTCACGTTCTGCCTGTTTGCAGCCATTATTTCCTTATCTTTCGTGCTCTCCATTTCGCTTCTTACGCACGTGCGGACCAGCTATTTTCTAATCCACTGTCCAATGTCACTGTGCACGGGCGCTAGTAACTATTTTCATTGCATACTTCGCTCTCTTCCGACTACGCACTGGCGACTGGTTGGATTGGCTCATCTCTTCAGTTACCGCGCGTGGGCGCTAGTGTCGACTGCCGTAATATCCCTTTCTACTTCTCTTCGCACGTGCGAATTGCATTATCTGAACATCGCACGGATTCTTAACTCGACACACAGCACATCATCTTCATTTCATCTTTTCAGCGCAGGTGGGCCGCTATATTAGTCAAATCGACTCTTTCTCCTCAACAGCCAACAATTTTTGGTGTCCTCCTGCTCTACTTTGTCCATGGAGTACTGTACTCATCTCTAAGCGTTGCTTTCCTCGCACACGAACTACCATAGAGATATGGACTCTATCCTTGAGCAGATTGTTCAGAGCTTTGGCATTGATACCATGGGAAGTTTCAATAGCACTATCGAACGTAAGCGCATATTGCCCTAGTTGAAGCCCGCTGCTTGCGCCTCAACTGATGCTGCGACAACTCGAGCGGGCCCAACCGCAAGCTGGAATGTTACAGTCATTCTTTGTGGCGATGGAGAAGGCAACTTTTCTAGTGAGTCGTTCTACGGTTCCAGTACTCTCGACGGTGCTCAGTCGAGGTTTTGGCTTCTCATCTGTGAATTTTTAGAATGGCGTGGGCGCCGAAGATATATCACCATTTTGTTGATTGGCCCTACCGTCCAGTTTCCAGAGCGGCGCTTCTTCTTCGCAGACAAGGAAAGGGTCCAGTGAGACCATTCGTAAACGTGAAAGGCTATCCTAAGGGTGCTGCGCTTGTTTTGATAAAGAACACACTTCTGAATTAGCTCAAAGCAAACCCACGATTTTATATTCTGATAGGTGGACTAGGCGCGCAACCGCCTAATCGGCAGACCATGAAGTATCCAAGCCTAATTTACGACTCCTGTGACCCATATCCACTTATACTATCATTTTTGTCACTGCTTCGATGTGGCGGGCCGGACGCGAACAAATGAGGATCATTCAATTGTATTAAGTAATCCGAAATCGTCGTTCTGGAGAGAAACCGCAAAATCTGAAACGACAATTGCTGTCTATGGCTCGCGGAGTAAAGCGACAGAGGAGCAACGAAACATAAACGACGTGAATAGTGTTTTCTTACCCCTCCCCCCTCTACTTCTCGCAAGGCTCTGTAAAATCTAGGATGCATTTTGTTCCGATTGGTGAGGTCTCGGATCTCGTTCTTACTTAAAGAATCAAGCTGAGCTCATACCCTAACGGTCGATTACTTGCTTGCTGGTGGTTCATTTTAAATTTTCTGTACCAGTTTTATTTCAGATGGAGTCATTGAACGGCGAAGGTTCCATGGATATCGTGCACGCTACTATTCCAGCCGCTGATATCAATCCGGTATGTAACATAAAGCCTGCGGAGAATAAGCTTTCAAATCACGTTCCCGGATCTCCTAACACCAGTGAAGATTCAACATCTGACGGTTCACGACAGAAGCTCGACGTTCCTCTCATTCGTGCCTGGAACCTGGACTGTTTCCGGGTAGCATTGAAGATGCGATAGGGGCTAGGGAAGGGCCGGTAAAACACAAGCCCAACACTACCTATGTACAAAATCGTCTACTAACTATCGGTTGTTTTCAATGATTACTATCCAACTTCACTAACAACGCGAATACAGCCTACCCTACTTACTTATGGTGTCTCAGTTTCTTCTTAGGGCACCTCAGATCCTGGATGGAGCCAGATGGAGTGCTTAACCAGGGAACTTGATCTCTCGTATGCACTGTTGTATAGAGAATGGCATCATGAAGTGACCTTGGTACATGCCCATCGACAGGTTGGTCGTTTTTCAGACCTCTGCCTACACTTCTTCGGTGCGATGAACCTGTAATACTTGATGCACGGCATAAATCGAGTGAATTAAGTTCCGACTTGTATCTCACTGCAGCACAGCCAATACAAAGTACGTGAGTTCCTGCGAACAGACGCCGTTCTTCGGCGCCAGAGACACCGCATTCGTTACACTTCAGTAGTTTGGTTTTTACCGCTCGAGCGGTAGACATTATCCTGGACTGCACAACGACAGATTGCGAGCGCTGAGGATTCACTCTTGTCGATGTTTGCCTCGCTGCTTCTGCCCTAGTTCCTTGACCGGTTCTTCTTCTTCGATTTTTTCTCGGAGCTTCGCTTCATGATCGCACTAGTTGCAAATCGTTTCCCAGCCAGACAAGGTGAAAGAGTCTTCCGTCTTCCATTTTCTGCAAATCATGCACTTCTTGGAATCAAGCGCGATGAAGATGGGTCGATCTCTTGATCCTGCGTTCGATCTTCCCGTGTCCATGATTTCTCATCCTTCGTTGAATTTTGAGAAAGGCGGTCAAGTAATATGCTCGAGAGACGGCTTTCGATTGGTTGTTGTGAGCCGGTGTAAGGCACTCACGTGATACGGTATTGTCTTCATTAATTGATACTCTCAGCTATATCGAATATCCGGCCGCTCTCGAGTCTGACATACCGTTCCCACTTCCTTCACCAACCGCAACCTACGACTATTACTCTGCTTGCCAACATGTCTAGCCGCCGTCAAGGAAACTCGGTTAATTCTCGGACCTCAGGTTCAGCATCGAAAAAATGTTCTGGTATCCGCTCGAGCGGCTCGCATCGGCTTAATTTTCGGCCGCGGCGGAACAGAACTTGCTCGCCTAATATCTGAAGAAGAAGCTGACGGTGCCTCCTCCACAACGTGGCTCTCACTGGAATAGATTGTATTACAATTGTCGAGCCTTTCACAAGAATGTACCCGTACTGCTGAAACACTTGAAGTATTCTTCGACTTTCTAATCTTGGTTGGGGATGTACGGATGGGTTGTTCGCCGTCGGTCGTAGGCCATCACGGCAGGGAAAGTCTTATCTTTCTGGCAAATCGCGTACTCGAGGCAGCCTTTCGTTCGACCTCTGGCTCGCGATATGATGATAATCGTATTCGCGGCCACCTCCGACTCAAGTGTTCGACACACATTGTTTGTTTTCT
>JAAUYH010040881.1_pt1 | contig 11688 bp, 11 predicted proteins | sample 7278061 | NCBI WGS metagenome assembly JAAUYH01 (sample SAMN14350203, study PRJNA611818) | marine sediment metagenome | isolation source: surface marine sediment (0.6m) | place: French Polynesia: Moorea | collected 2018-08 | reverse complement strand
GCCGCCTATTTGACGATCGGGACTTTTATCACCTCGCCCGTGGCGGGAGTGGTGGTAGCGCACCGCGTTCGGGGTTAGGGGTCGCGCGGCGTCTGCCGCGCAAAGACTGTTGGTCTAGCCCCCTCACCCTCCCACGACTTCGTCGCGGGCCCCTCCCTCTCCCGCGAGGGGAGAGGGGTCGAACTCATGACCGCGCCAAGAGATCGTCGGTCGACCCATGAATGACTGCCAACTTTACCTGCTGACGCCTCCGGCTCTGGATCCGGCGGCGTTTGCGGCCGACCTGGCGGTGGCGCTGGATACCGGCCATGTGCCCTGCCTGCTGCTGCTGCCGGAATGCCTGGGCCAGCCGGATGACGACGCGCTGCGCGCCGCGATCGACATCCTGCGGCCCGTCGCCCAGGAGCGGAACGCCGCCTTTCTGGTCGACGGCCGGCCGGATCTGGCGGCGGAGACCGGTTGCGACGGAGTCCACACCTGTCCGGACGGCCCCGGCTATCACGAGGCCCGCGCGGCCGTCGGAGCCAATGCCATCGTCGGCTACAGCGCCCGGTTCAGCCGGCACGCGGCCATGACCGCCGCCGAGCAGGGCGCCGACTACATCGTCTTCGGCCGCCGCAATCCGTCGGCTGACGAGGTGCTCGAGACAATCGAGCTCATCGACTGGTGGGCGGCGCTGATGGAGGTGCCGTGCGTGGCGCTGGGCGGCATCACGGCGCAAAGCTGTGGGCAGTTCGTCGCGGCCGGGGCCGATTTCCTGGCGGTCGACGCGGCGATCTGGGGTCACCCGGATGGACCGGCCGCCGGGGTCGCGGCGCTGCGATCGGCGATCGCCGCCGCCGGCTGATTTTCCAAAGGCGCGGCTTTACAAAATCGCCGCCGCCCGCATCGCCGCATCCCAGCTCTCCAGATGCGCCTCGCCCGCCGGCACCAGATGGGTGTTCACGTTGAAGGCGTGCAGGAAGCCCGGCGCCACGTGCAGGCCGGCCAGGACGCCGGCCGCCTCCAGCCTCTCGGCATAGGTCAGCTCCTCGTCGCGCAGCGGGTCGCAGTCGGCGACCAGGACGAAGGTCGGCGGTGTCCCCGGCGGGACATCGTGCAGGACCGGCGAGACCAGAGGGTCGTCGACCGCGCCCTCCGGCCCGAGATAGCATTCGGCGAACCAATCCAGTTCCGACCGGTCGAGGCCGTAACCGGCGGCGAATTCCGCCACCGACGGCCGGGTCAGGGTGAGATCGAGCCAGGGGCACAGCAGGAAGGCGAGCGACACCCTTGGACCGCCGCGCTCGGCCGCCAGGCGGCAGACCGCGGCCGTCAGGCCGCCGCCGGCGCTGGTGCCGCCGACCAGCAGCCGCGACGGATCGCCGCCCAGGGCCTCGGCGGTCTCCGCCACCCACAGCAGAGCGTCCCAGCCATCCTCGACCGCCGCCGGGAAGCGATGTTCCGGCCCCATGCGATAGCTGGCCGAGATGACGATGGCGGGCATGTGCTCGGCGATGCGCCGGGCCTCGTGCTCGCTGTCGTCGATGCCGCCGATGACATAGCCGCCGCCGTGGAAATACAGCACCACCGGCAGCGGGCCCTCGGCATGGGGCGCGAAGATGCGGCACCGGCGCGGCCCGGATCGCGCCGGGATCGTCCGGTCCTCGACGCGCGCCATGTCGGCCATCGGTGGCTCGCTCTGAAACACCGCCTCGCGCAGCACCCGGCGGGACTTCTCCACGCCCATGACGTCCCAGGTGTCGTAGCCATTCTCGGCCCGCCATTCCGCGACCTGTTCCAGGAACGCAACGCTGTCAGGATGCAGGGTCATCGCAAGTCCGGTCCTCTCATGTGTCGAATTCCGCCACCGGCGCCCACAGCACGTCCTCGATGTGTTCGGCCCCGGTCGCCAGCATGACCAGCCGATCGAAGCCGAGCGCGATGCCGGCGCTGTCGGGCAGGCCGTGATCCAGGGCCGCAAGAAAATCCTCGTCGATCGGGACCTCGGTGCCGTAGAGCCGCCGCTTCAGGGCCTGGTCGGCCACGAACCGCGCGCGTTGGACGGCCGGGTCGGTCAATTCGCCGAAGGCGTTGGCCAGTTCCAGGCCGCAGACATAGAGCTCGAACCGCTCGGCGAGGCGCGGATCGTCCGGCTTGGGACGGGAGAGCGCGGCCATGGAGACCGGGTAGTCGGTCAGCACTGTCGGCGCGCCGATGCCGAGCTTCGGCTCGATACGCTCCAGGAAGATGCGGAAGAACAGGTCGTCCCAACGGTCGCCCTCGCCCGGCTCGATGCCGAGCGGCCGGGCCTGTGCCGCCAGCAGGGCGACGTCCGGGACGGCCGGATCGGGCGCCGTCGCCAGCAGGTCGATGCCGGCATGGCGCCCGAACGCCTCGGCCACGGTCAGGACCTGCCATTGGGCGGCGGGATCGGCGCGCCGGCCCTGCCAGGTGAAGCCGTCATGGCCGGGCACCGCCTCGGCCGCCGCCGCCAGCAGCGTTCGGCAATCGTCGATCAAGTCGCGATAGTCGGCACCCGTCCGGTACCATTCCAGCATGGTGAATTCCGGGTGGTGGGTGGTCGACCGCTCGCCGTTGCGGAACACATGGGAGAGCTGGAAGATCCGCTCCAGCCCACCCGCCAGCAGCTTCTTCATGGCGAATTCGGGCGAGGTGTGCAGGTAGAGCCGGCGCCGGTCCGCCGGGTCGATGTCCTCCAACTCGGTGGCGAAGGCCCGAAGATGGGGCTCCATGCCCGGCGAGACCTGCAAGGCCGGGGTATCGACCTCCAGGAAACCCATCTCCACGAAGGCCCCGCGCAGCGCTGCCGCGATGGCCGCGCGGGACTCCAGGAAAGGTCGCCGCGCCGCCAGCCTGTCGGGTCGCCACCAGGGCGCAGCCGGCCGTTTTGCCATTGCGTGCCGCGGCCCTCTACCGCCGTTGCCTTGGGAATGGCTTGCTGGTAGGTTCCGCGCCGCGCGCGGCGCAGTGCATCCCCTGATCTCTTGAAAAGCAGGCTTCGGCATGAAGGTCAATGCCATCACCATCCGTCCCGGCAACGTGCTGGAATACGAAGGCAAGCTGATGCTGGTGACCAAGATCGACCTGATCCAGCCCGGCAAAGGCAATGCCGTCATCCAGGTCGAGATGAAGGACGTCCGCACCGGCACCAAGACCAACAATCGCTGGCGCACCCAGGAGACGGTGGAACGCGCCCGGCTCGACGAGGCGGAGATGCAGTTCCTGTTCGCCGATGGCGACAGCCTGACCTTCATGGACAATGAGAGCTTCGAACAGATCACCATCGACCGCGAGGCGCTCGGCGATCAGGCGGTGTTCCTGCAGGAGGGCATGGTCTGCACCGTGACCAGCCATGAGGGCACGCCGCTGTCGGTCGAACTGCCGGCCACGGTGGTGCTGGAGGTGACCGAGGCCGAGCCGGTGGTCAAGGGCCAGACGGCCTCGTCCTCGTACAAGCCGGCCATCGTCGAGAACGGCGTGAAGGTGATGGTGCCGCCGCATATCGAGGTCGGCACCCGCATCGTCGTCAACACCGCCGACAGCACCTACGCCGAGCGCGCGAAGGACTAGTCCGCCCAAGGGCGGCCAACCGGCGGCCCGGGGCGATCCGAAACTCTGGTATTGGCGGGTTCAAGATGGCCGTCCGATCGGCACTGATCAACGTGATGGCCAAGGCGGCCGGCAAGGCGGCGCGCGGCCTGGTGCGCGACTTCGGCGAGGTCGAGCAGTTGCAGGTGTCGCAGAAGGGCCCGGCCGATTTCGTCTCGACCGCCGATCTGAAGGCCGAGAGGGCGCTGCGGGCGGAGCTCACCAAGGCGCGGCCGGCCTTTGGCCTGTTGATGGAGGAAAGCGGCGCCAAGTCGGGCAGCGATGCCAGCCACCGCTGGATCGTCGATCCGCTGGACGGCACCACCAATTTCCTGCACGGCATCCCGCACTGGTCGATCTCCATTGCCGTCGAGCGCGAGGGCGAGGTGATCGCCGGCCTGGTCTACAACCCGGTCAGCGACGAGATGTTCTGGGCCGAGAAGGGCCAGGGCGCCTTTCTCAACGACCGCCGGTTGCGGGTCTCGGCCCGCCGGCGCCTGGAGGAGGCGGTGCTGGGGACCGGGGCGCCCTTCCTTGGCCATGGCGACATCGACACCTTCCAGGCCGAGTTGTCGGCGCTGATGCCGACGATCGCCGGCGTGCGCCGCTTCGGCTCCGCGGCACTGGACCTCGCCTTCGTGGCGGCCGGCCGATTCGACGGCTTCTGGGAAACCGGGCTGAACGCCTGGGACGTCGCCGCCGGGATCATCCTGGTCCGCGAGGCCGGCGGCTATGTCACCGAGATCGGCGGCGGCCGCAATCCGCTGACCGGCGGCAGCCTGCTGGCCGCCAACACCCACCTGCATGTCCAGATCGGCAAGGTGCTGCGCGGCGCCCGCGAGGGCCTGCCCAAGACCGCCACCGCCTGACACCCGAGTCCGCCGGTACGGCCGTACGGTCGCGCGTACACCCGTAAAATGCCCGCAATTCGGTTGTCGGTGCCGGAGAGCATACGCTATGGTCGCGGCATCGGCCGGGCGCGGTCACGGCACGGGTGCAGCCGCAACCCGGCTGCACCCGGGCGGCGCCTGGGCATCATGCCCCTGCGGTGGGTTAGAGGCGGTTGCGGTTTCATCTTGCTGGGTTCTGACGCTTCACATCGATTCGGACTGACAGACCGGTCGGGGCGCACCGCCTTCGCGGTTGCCGCGTTGACCATCGCCTGGTCGATGGGATCGTGGGCACAGGCGGCGGATCGGACGACGATCGAGGTTGATCTCACCGTGCTGAACGCGCTTGAAAGGCCGGTTGCGCCGAGTTGGGTCCCGCCGCTTCCCGGACGCAGGCCACCGGTCCCGGCGGCACAGCCGCGCCGGGTCCTGGCGTCCCCGACCCCAGCCACACCGCCCACGCCTCAGCCGCGCCCCGCCGCGCCGAGCCGGCTTGCGCCCGTCATGCCGATGCCCGACGTGACCACCGATCCCGTGCTGTGGCATCGCCCGATCCCGGTCACGGCCGGTGCCGACCTCCTGCAGCAGGTCACGGCGCGATCGACGGTGCCGGCGCCGGTGCCCATGGACAAGCTGGTCGGGGCCAATCTCGACCCCGAGGCGAGCGTGGACACCGTCTCGCCCCTGCCGGACGGCGACGGATTTCGCATCCTCTTCACCGAAGACCGCACCGCGCTGAATGCGAGCGGCGAGTTACTGCTGGATTCGCTGGCCGAGCGCATGGCCGACCATTCGGAGCTGCGGCTCAGCGTCCAGGCCTATGCCGGCGGGTCCCCGGCCACCGCCTCGCGGGCCCGGCTGCTGTCGCTGGAGCGCGCGCTGGCGATTCGCAACTACCTGTTCGATCGCGGCGTGCGCGGCAGCCGGATCGATGTGCGCGCATTGGGCAACACCTCCGACGACGGGCCGCCAGAGCGTGTCGACCTGCTGCTCGTCAACTGATGCCGCACCGTTGATGCACCGCGCCCATCGCATGCCGACCGGCAGCACCATCACATCCAGAGTAGCCGCATGATCCGCTTCACGCCGTATCTGGTCAGAATGGCGATCTGCCTCGTCCTCGTGGTGGCGGTCGCCGGCGTGCTCTGGGTCGGCGTCGCCCAGGCCTTCCTGGCCAATCCCTGGTTGAACGGGCTGATCGTGCTGCTGTTCCTGGTCGGCGTCATCTACACCATCCGCTCGGTCATGATACTTCGACCCGAGGCAGCCTGGATGGAGCAGTTCCAGGCGACCCGGGATTCCGAGCAGCGGGAGACGGTCACGCCGCCGCGCCTGCTGGGACCGATGGCCAAGATGCTGAGCGAGCAACAGGGCCAGCTCCGGCTGTCGGCCATGTCCATGCGCTCTCTGCTGGACGGCATCCACGCCCGGCTGGACGAGAACCGCGAGCTGTCCCGCTACATGATCGGGCTGCTGATCTTCCTCGGCCTGCTCGGCACCTTCTGGGGGCTCCTGAAGACCATCGCCGCGGTCGCCGACGTGATCACCGGACTCAGCATCGAAGGCGGCGATCTGGCGCTGGTGTTCGGAGACCTGAAGGCCGGGCTGGAGGCGCCGCTGGGCGGCATGGGCACGGCGTTCAGCTCGTCGCTGTTCGGCCTGGCCGGCTCGCTGGTGCTGGGCTTCCTGGAACTGCAGGCGACCCAGGCGCAGAACCGGTTCTACAACGAGCTGGAGGACTGGCTCTCCGGCGCCGCCCGGGTGACCACCGGGGGCGCGTTCACCGGCGACGGCGAGGGCAGCGTGCCGGCCTATCTTCAGGCGCTGATCGAGCAGACGGCGGAGAACCTGGACACCCTGCGGCGGGTCATGAGCCAGGGCGAGGAGAACCGCAAGCAGGGCAACGCCAATCTGATGGCGCTGACCGAGCGGCTGGGCACCCTGACGGACCAGATGCGCACCGAGCAGAACCTGATGATCCGGCTGGCCGAAAGCCAGATGGAGCTGAAGCCGGTGCTGACCAAGCTGGCCGACGGGATGAGCGATGGCGGGCTGCTGCTGGACGAGTCGACCCGCCAGCACGTGCGCAACTTGGACGTCTACATGCACCGGCTGATGGACGACCTGCCCTCCAGCCGCGACCAGATCATCGGCGAGATCCGGGGCGAGATCAAACTGCTGGCCCGCACCATCGCGGCGCTGGCGGAAGAGACCCAGTAGAGCGGATTCGAACAAGGTTCGAAGCGTGGTGCATAGAGCCCCCTCACCCTCCCAACGCTTCGCGTCGGGCCCCTCCCTCTCCCACGAGGGGAGAGGGGTCTCATGTCAGAGCTGCGCAAATTGGCCCCTCGCCCCTTGTGGGAGAGGGAGGGACCCGCGGCGAAGCCGTGGGAGGGTGAGGGGTCGTAAGGACACGCTTCATTCGCCACGGCGAATGGCCGCCTGACCATGTTCGCCGTCTCGCGCCGCTCCGGCCATCGCAGCATCAACATCTGGCCAGGCTTCGTCGACGCCTTGTCGGCGTTGCTGATGGTGGTGATCTTCGTGCTGATGGTGTTCATGGTGGCGCAGTTCTACCTGTCGAACGCGCTGTCGGGCCGCGAGCAGCTGGTCAACCGGCTGAACCGCCAGATCGCCGAGCTGAACGAGCTGCTGGGGCTGGAGCGGGCTGAGAACGCCGATCTGCGCGCCAACTACGCGCAACTCTCCGCCGAGTTGCAGGGCATCATCGGCGAGCGCGACGCCCTGGGCGAGGAGATCGGCGCGCTGCAGGCCGAGCAGCTGTCCCTGTCGCAGCGGCTGGCCGATGCCCTGGCAAGCCGCGAGGCACTGGCCGAGGAGATGGCGGCGGTCGAGGCCGAGCTGGCGGATGCCTACCGGACGATCGACGCCGACCGCGAGACCATCGAGCTGCGGCTGCGCGAGATCGCCAGCCTGCAGGCCGACATCCAGGCCCTGCGCGCCGCCCGCGACACGCTGGAGATCGAGATCGCGTCCCTGGGCCTCGCCCTGGAGGCGGCCGAGCGGGAAGCGGAAGAGCTCGGCGTCTCGCTGGACGAGGCGCTGTCGCTCCAGGCCCTGCTGCAAGAGCAGATTGCCGAGAGCCGGGCGGAGAACGAGGAGCTGGTGGCGACCCTGGACCTGCGCCAGGGCGATATCAACCGCCTGACCGCGGCACTTGAGGAAAGCCAGGCGAACAATGCCACGCTGACCGCCACCCTGGAGCAGCGGGACGCCACCCTGGCCGAGCTCGAGGCCGCGCTGGAGGTGAGCCGGCAGGAGACGGCGGAAGCGGTGGCTGCGCTGGAGCTGAGCCAGGCCGACATCGACACCCTGACCGCCGCTTTGGAAGAGGCCCGCGCCGACAACGCGACCTTGACCGTGTCGCTGGAGGCGCGCGAGGCGACCCTGGCCGATCTGCGCGCCGAGCTCGAGACGACCGGACGCGAACGCGCCGAGGCGATCGCGTCCCTGGAGTTGAGCCAGGCCGACATCGACACGCTGACCGCGGCGCTGGAAGAGGCCCGGTCCGACAACCGCCTCCTGATCACCTCGCTGGAGGACCGGGAAGCCGATCTCGCCGGGGTCCGGGAGCAGCTTCAGGCGCTGCAGGGCGAGCAGCTTGCCCTGGCCGAGGCCATGGCGGCGTCCCAGGCGAGCGAGGCCGATCTCACCAACCGGCTGCGCATCAGCGACGAGGAGATCCTGCAGCTGCGCGACCTGCTGGCCTCGCGCGAGGTCGCCATCGGCACGCTGACCGAGGAGCGCGACGCGACCGCGGCGGCCCGCGACGAGGCGGCGGCGGCGCGGGACGCGGCGGCGCAGCAGGCCGAGGCGCTGACCGTGGAACTGCGCCTGACCATCGAGGAGCGCGACCGGCTGCTACAGGAGCTGACCGCCTTGCGCGACCGCAGCCTGGCACTGGAAGCGTCGCTGAGCGACGCCGAGGAGCGCACCGCCCTGGCGCAGCGGGAGATCGACGCCCGCGACATCCGGATCGAGGAGCTGGTGGCGGCGCTCGGCACCACCGAGGCGGCGCTCGAGGAGGAGGTGCGCCTGTCCAGCGAATCCCGTGCCCTGGTCGCCCAGCTCAACGACCAGATCGAGCAGCTTCGCGGGCAATTGGCGCGGGTGCAGGCGGCGCTCGAGGAATCGGAAGCGTCGGTCGGCGACCGCGACATCGAGATCGCCAATCTGAACGCCCGGCTGAACCAGGCGCTGGTGCGCCGGGTCGAGGAGCTGAGCCGCTACCGCTCGGAGTTCTTCGGCCGGCTGCGCGAGGTGATCGGCCAGCGGGACGACATCCGGGTCGTCGGCGACCGCTTCGTCTTCCAGTCCGAGGTGCTGTTCCCGTCCGGCTCGGCGATCCTGCAATCCGGCGGCAAGGTCCAGCTCGCCCGCTTCGCCGGCACGCTGCTGGAGATCGCCCGCGATATCCCGGAAGAGGTCGACTGGATCCTCAGGGTGGACGGCCACACCGACCGGGTGCCGATCGGGCCGCGCTCGATCTACGGATCGAACTGGGAGCTGTCGACGGCGCGGGCGACCGAGGTGGTGCAGTACCTGATCGAGCAGGGCATCCCGCCGCAGCGGCTGGCCGCCGCCGGCTTCGGCGAGTACCAGCCCCTGGATCCCGCCAACACTCCGGCCGCCTTCCTGCGCAACCGCCGCATCGAGCTGAAGCTCGACCAGCGATAAGGCCGGCGCCAGGGCCGGCCTTCAACGCCGGCTATATGGTTGCCGGACGATAAAGCAGGGCGTTGCTGTCCTTCCAATCCAGCCACTTGTTCAGCCAGGAGATTGGCCGGCTGTCGTTCTTCCTGCCCTTATCCACCGGCCAGGGGTCGTTGTAGTAGATCTTGCCGCCCTCGATGCCGGTCAGCACCACGACATGCATGCCGTCGCCGTCCCAGTCGCCGCCGGCCCACAGCGGGCCGGCCTGCTTCAGCGCCGCATACACGTCGGCCTCGGAGAAATTCTTGGATTTCGGCAGTGGCCAAGCCACCAGGCCCTCATTGCGGGCCAGTGCCGACTCCTCGGCCAACGAGATGCCGTTGTTTTCCTGCCAGACCTGCGGCAGGCCCAGGCGGGGCCCGGCCTCGCGGTAGTACGAAACCATGCAGGCGGACGCATACCAGCAGGAACTGTTGCGCGCCTGCGGCACCAGCGGGACGTCCATACGAAATTTCAGATGCGCCATGATGTCCTCCGACCAGTCACGTAAATCGGGCCGATGCCGGACGACCTGTGTCGGACGAGCGACCCTTTGACGGCACGCAGGCTAGAGCGGCGCCGGACACCGTCAGTGATGTCGGACACAAGAGTGGCACATCATTGGGCGGCGACGAACATCGATCGGCCGGCCGGAGATCGCCGCTCCCGCCGGCCGCTGAGCCAGGATGGACCTACAGGCGTTCGAGCTCGAAGCCGTCACCGTCGGCGACCATGGTGCCGTAGCGGCTCCAGGCGGCCGGGTTGGCCAGGAAATGCTCGATCACCGGTTCGCTTTCCGAATTGATCGTCCGCGTATGGGTCATCGTCCCGCCCTGGACCCGCTCGACCGTCTCCTCCTGGCGGGTCGTCGATTTGGCGATGTCGACCGAGCGTTCGATGCTCCAGACCTCGCCCTGCGGGCTGATCAGGAAGACCTTGGGATCGAGTCCGTCACCCGGCGTCGTGACCGTCGGCCTGAGCGTGACATAACCGCGGAACGGCTCGCTGTCCGGATGGACCTCCTCGTCGAGCTTGTCATGGGTGGTGATCAGGTAGCTGCCCCAATCGAAGGCGATGTCGTACCAGAACGCCCCGGTGGAGGGGTAATAGAACTCCATGTACTCGGTCATCTGGTCCTCGAGGCTCTCCTCGCAGCCGGCCAGCAGGAATGTCGCGCCAAGCGCGGCCAGGAACGTCTTCAGCTTCATTGATTGCACTCCGCCATGTCACCGATCGCATCGCCATCACGATGCAGCGGGCGGGAAGGTGCCCCATTCGTCTCACGCCCCGATCACCCACAGCGGCGCGCCTGTGTTACGGCGATGGCAGTCGACGATCTGAGCTCCGGGAGGCGGCGCTAGAAGATCCCCGCGTCGAGGCCGGCGGCCATGGCGGCGCCGAGGTCGCGGCATTGGCCGACGAAGTCCTCCTGCCACGCGCCGCGGCAGATCAGCGGTTCCTGGACCGCGCGCCAGCGCAGGCCGGTGACGATGGTCTCGACGCCGCGGCGGGTGCCCGTGCCGTCGTGGCCGGCGCGGATGTAGAGCGCGTAAGGCAGGCCCTGGGTGTGTTCCAGGCAGGGGTAGTAGATGCGATCGAAGAAGTCCTTCAACGCGCCGCTCATGTAGCCCAGGTTCTCGGTGGTGCCGAGGATCACGGCCTGGGCCGCCAGCACCTTATCGGGGCCGGTCTCGAGCGGCGGCGTGCATTCGATTTCCAGGTCGTCGGCTTCGATGCCCCGCGCACCGCGCAACACCGCGTCGCGCAGGCGCGCCGTGTTGGCCGAGGGCGCGTGGGCGACAATGAGCAGCCGCTTGGTCACTGCGTCGTCGCCTAGCCTCCGGCCCGCAGCACCCGCAGCTTGGATTCGAAGTCCTCGCGGTTGACGTAGCAGCCGGACATGCGGCGCTTGCCGCTGTAGGCTGCGCGGGCGTGCATGACGCGCCAGTTGTCGATGAACAAGACCTCGTCGGGCCGCAACAGGCGTTTGAGCTGCAGCGCCGGGTCGTTGGCCAGGGCCTCGAAGCCGCGCAGCGCGTGGTAGAAGGCGGACATCTCGTCGTCGGGCAGGCGGAAGGGCGCGCGGTCGTAATTGTTGAAAGTCACCTGCAACAGCTCGCCGTCGGGCCCGAGCCGGAACACCGGGCGCGTCGCCTCCAGGTGGACGCCGGGCTCGATGTAGCGGCCGGTCACCGGCACGCTCGCCAGCGTCCGGAAGGCCGCGGGGTCGCGGCGCCGCAGCTCGTCGGCGATGCGGAAGCCGTCGACCAGGATGCTCTCGCCGCCCGTGCCCTCGTACTCCAGGCAGTGAAAGACCTGCAGCCCCGGCGCATCGAGGCTGTAGGTGCCGTCGGTGTGCGGCCGCAGGGCCTGGGTCGAATAGGCGCTGTCGCTGTGCTCCATGGCCTCGGCCGAAAAGCTCCAGAGCCCGCCGAAGATCGACTCGCGGATGTAGCCGACGCGTTCGACCACGGCGCGCGTGTCCTCGAGCGTC
>JAAUYH010192033.1_pt1 | contig 11689 bp, 7 predicted proteins | sample 7278061 | NCBI WGS metagenome assembly JAAUYH01 (sample SAMN14350203, study PRJNA611818) | marine sediment metagenome | isolation source: surface marine sediment (0.6m) | place: French Polynesia: Moorea | collected 2018-08 | reverse complement strand
GCGCCGGGGTCAGCCTTGCGGCCACAACCACCTGGGTGACAGCCCCCTGGGCCCCCCCCCCCCCCCCCCCCCCCCCCCCCCCCCCCCCGCCGAAGAGGAGCCGGTCCCTCCGCCAGAAGTCGCTTCTGTGGTGCTTACAGTGGAAGTCAGACTTCCACAACTGTAGAAGTACGGATGGTACGTGTGGGAGTCATGTCTCTAGTGAAATCGTAAAATGTCCCGGATTTGAGAATAAATCATGAAACGTTCAGGTTCAGGTACATCTGTATGAAACAAGTCGTTTCTATCAACTAATGGAGTAATAAAGTAGACGAAATTTGATAAAGGAACATGAGACGGCACTAAATAAAGAAATAAAATAATAAAGAAGACAATTAAAGGGAATCGGATAGATAGGGGAAATAGTGTTTCAGTTAGGTCGACTGGGCCGTTAAAGTTGAATTTATTCCCGTCAGAGAAGACAACCAACCGCCACTACGATGTTTCGTCTTCAGCATCACTTTGGCAAATTCGACGCGTCTCTTGCGGTCTTTTTTCGACATGCGAGGCGCGCACTTCATTGTTTTCCACTTTAGACGTGTGCCTGGTTATAAGAGTTGTTGTACACGCCGCACAGAGACGTCAACACTGTATATCGAACATTGTCTTGAGGCGCTGTAGAGTCCAGCATTCCCATTCCGTCTCATCGCTGGAACCAATTCTGAAGAAATTTTTCGCGGTCGACCTACTTTAATACAGTTCTTGTGGTTTGTTTTGCATGAAAATAGATTGAAAATCGCATTACGGGACCTTTCAACTCTCTTGCAAACTCAGAAGGGTGATACCCTTGTCGGTGAAGAGAGCGGACAGTAGTTTCTTCAGCGAGTGATCAACGAGTCCCTCGACTTTTAATAAGGTGTACAATGACGTTGGTTGCTCCGAGACTGTGTTTGTTCCATGCCAGATTGCGAGAATCTGGAATTACAAAGATTGGGTAAGGTGTTTCGTCTGAGATGCCCTTTCTGTTTTGTGCGAAGTAAGTGCCTTATTGTATTCCCCGAAGTCTGAACGGCTAGCAATCCAGAACTGAACGTATTGATTATTGCATCTTTGTTCTCCTGTCACAGGTTAATTGATCGGCTGACTGAATCTGGTACTACTTCCATCGTGAACGGTGTGGCGTGGACTCAATCGAAATGCCCCACCTTTATTTCGGGCACCGTACTTCAATGAAAACTAGGGAAGCTGTGTCTGAGCTATGTGGTAAGTAGCTCTCAAATGGATCCGGCTTGTTCTGCTAAAAGGTTTGAAGCTTTCAGTGTGAAGATCTCTTCACAGCTGATTCGAGGTGTGGTTGTTTCATTTTGTGAAAACTTCACGTAAGCTTCAGGGTCAAAACACCGAAATTGTTTTGCACCTTGTATTCGTCAGAGGACACTGCCACATCATCCCAAAGCTGAAGGAGATTGAGAGTTAAGAAATTTTTCTTATACCTCATTCGGGCGTTCTGATCTTTCGATCTTCCAATTTCCTTATTAAGCAAATCGGGGAGAGATATTTCACTCTCAGGAAAAGCATACATGCAACAAAGGACTAAAAATTAACTTACAATGTAATTAGTCTGGCTTTTCAAACATGATGTTGTTGATTACGAAAGCAAAAATATAATCGATTTGTTAGATTCGAATACAGGTTGTTACATAGTACAGGTGCAGTGGATCCCGACGTTTGTAGAAAGAGCTTATACTAATTCATCTCGGTGGTTTTGGTTTGTCTGGCTCCATACAATTTCATCTAGATTGCCTTGCATCAGATGGTTGAGTCGGTGTACTTGTTTCAACTAAAACTTTTCTTCTCTCTACGCTACGTTCTAAACGACCATTCCTCCCGAGAGCAAGCAATGCAACGTTATGAATGAAAATGACTGTTGAATATTTGCTCTCATCTCAGGTGGTGCACGCGTAACGACGTGTAAATATCGCAATCGCAAGAACGGAAGTTTTTGAACACCCTGAATATGTCACGCTTGTCTGTAATCCATAAAAGATCGTATAGCTTCAAATATAACTTAGCAACCCAACATCGCACTAAATCTACACTGTGCTATCGTTTCATCCAAGATGACTATTTTCTCCTCCTGGCTTGATTCAAAAACTGAATAAGTTTACAACAAAAAATGCAAGAAATATTCAAAGTTTGACAGTCCCAAATTTTGAATTTCAAGCACATCTCTTATGAAATCAATCGCAATCTAGGTGTACGTACGGTGTCAAGGCAAAATGTTCACGCAATTCTTGAACCAGGTATGTGTACGAATTCAAAAAGAGTAGGATTCGTATGAGTTATCTATCGGAGTCGAGGGCTGATACCAAGCTCGAGTGCATTATTTCCTGTCACGAGGGCGCGAAGCGCCCGAGTGCGTGAAATAATGCACGAGAGCTTTGGATCACCCCGACACTCCGATAGATAACTCGCTTATCTACTGGTTTACAGCCCTGATACGCGGATGCATGTATGTAGTGCAGTGTATATAGAACATTTGGGATCAGACCATTGGATCAGCTAGGTACTATGGGCTCGGGGGGGTTCAGGGGCTTGCCCCCGATAATTTAAAACATAGTTCTACCATTCTTAGTAGGAATTAGGTTACCGAGACCGCGAAACGAGCAAGTTGGGACTACTATTGTTAGACAGCCGGAGAGGCATGCCTAGGTTTCTGGTTGATCTTTGGATTTATTTCATATCTGCTCTGATTTCGGGGCTAATATCGCATATCTGCTCTTTACTTGGTGCAGATATGCGACATCAGCGGCACAGTGTACTATATACACTGCACTACATACTTGCATCTGCGTATCAGCGCTGTAAACCAGTAGATATTTACCCATAGTCACATACTGAGTTCACGAACGCGAGAAATGGCAACTTTGATACGACATGTAGACCGAGCTAAAAAGCTCCCATTGAGTAAGAATGCCAAAAATTATACCGTATTTGCAATGAATAAGAGCATCCGGTATATGCCGACGTAAACGTTCAAACTGGCCTATTACTAAGAAGTACACATTATCAACAGTCAGTAGCATCGCTGATTCATTTCATTTGAGCACGAAGCATTTTCTTGCATCCTACTGCTTCAATATCGACCAGTATTTGATCACCACTTCATCAGGTCTTCCCTCCAACAAACTCCCTTTGTTCCAGAATATTTGAACAGGTCTTTACCAGCAATAGTTTTACGTAACCAGTCCCTTGCATTGTGCGTTTTATCATCGCTTTTTGCGCACCTTCTACGGTAGCATGTCTGACCCGCTGTGTGCTTTTTGGTTCTTCATATGTGGCGTACTTTCCTCGTAGAAATTTCACACCGAAAAATGACGCCAGCATCTCGTTGAATTAAGCCAGCTGTTAGCTATCTGTCAGCCAGCAGCACTTACGCTGACTCACCATGCCCAATTCCAACGGAACATATGTCGCAATGAACCGAAGGAGAATGTCGAATTGTTTGAGAATTGAGGAAGCAAATTTCAATTGTCATTTATCACACATTCACAGCAGTTTCGACACTACTATTACTCGTATTTGACATTGAAACATGTCAAGCTACGATTCCCAGAGCGATAATGCTGAAACTCAGAAGACTGAGGAAATTCGAACGATTGTGAAATCTAGACAAAGGGAGTAATTTTTCTTTCGACATAGTGACTGTGGGCATGTCGATAGTTAAGCAATTTTCACAGTATAGCGAGGTAGAAAAGTTTATTTACCATCTCGACAGTATCAAAATAGGCAAGTCAGTTATAATGATGTTGAGAACGAAGATGAAGAGCATCCCATGTATGATTGTTAGACGCTCATGTCTGTTTCGGTGCAGGTGTTGGACAATTATGATCTATCCCGGAGGTGGCCCTTGCTTCAATGAAGATGTTGGGTTTGAGAAGAGTTTTCTTGGCAGTTCGTTGAACTAAACTTACGTTGTGCGTTCCCGTTGACAGGACGATGCGAAAGTTGTACTTGAAGGCAGATAACACCAGATAATTTCTTCAATGTCTGTTACTGCGCGTATCGAATCAATTAGATACGTTTTAGTTGCTTCGTGCAGTACAATAGCTAAACGAACTACGTAATACTCGATCCCTCCGCAACAGACAACGTACAACTCAGTTCTTCGACATCTGTTCTAGGAAACCTGGCAACTGCGAACTTGGTACGAATCTGGTGCACGGTGCGGGATCGAGAAATATTGAGAGCCCAAACTAGTCTATAGCAAAATCGTCCACACGCCCCAAGTTCGATACACGCCGCTCACCTGTGCGAAATTGCGCAGATTAGTGTAGATATTTATTTGTAAGGCAGAGACATTTATTGTCGCAAAGAACGAGACCCTTAGTTCGGAGGCTAATAGCTAACATGCGTAGAGAGGAGAGAAATATGCAAATTTTTGCAGTGTTTGCGGAAAAGTTGGGAGAGGAGAACAGTCGCCATCTGCGTTGTGTCAGTGTTGGTTGTGGATCGTTCTATTGTGATTTTGCAGGTGCGTCAGCTGCTTGAACGTTTTACCACATAGGTCACACTTGAAGCGTCGCTCGTTCTTGTGAACTTGGTTGACGTGTCGGGTGAGGCCGTCTCGGAGCGCGAAACTGCTGTTACACTTGTCGCAAAGGAAGTTGCGCGATTTCTCGTGCACGCTCGTCATGTGTTTTCGCAGGTTGCCGGGCCAGCCAAAGGTGCGATTACATTTATCGCATTTAATGGTTCCACCGGAGCTGGAAGACGAGCCTCCCCGGCCTCGGCGGCTCTGGCTTCTCCGGTTCGCATCTGAAGATGACGAGCCGGCTCCAGAAGAACTCTTGTTGAGTAAAAACTCTATATCGGTCTTTTTACTCATGTCGCCGAAAGAGAAGAACAGTGCAGAAGGCATAACAAAAATACTAGTTTATTAAGAGACTGACTCTGCGAACCCTACAACAATTCAGAAGGAGTGCGTTGTTGAAAACACTGTTTTCAAGAGATAGATGCATGGCCACAGACCTGGTTTGCTGTCGATATAGCTGCGTAGATGGAATATGTGAAGAAAAGCATTGGACAAGAACTCAAGGCGAAGGATTCTCGGCAATGCACTCCTTCTTCAAGTGTATATTCACTCAAATTCATGCTTCCTCATAAAATTCTGTCTATCGCCGTGACTTACAACGATGCACACTGATGAGAACATCGTGGATTAGAACGACTGTTGAAATGGAGATTTCGAGCGCTGAATCTATGAAAGGGTTTGCCCAATAGTTGAAAAATTCATGTATTCTTGTTCGTGAAGAACGACATTCTGACTCAAAGAACATATTTGGGCATGAAACAGTGTAAATTGTTAGGCATAATGAGATGGCCAGGGTCGAATCACACGGTTGTTGAGTAAAAGTGTGCACAAAGTTGGGAAGACGGGTCGGAGTCAAAACAAATTTTTGATTTTCTCTAGGGATTCGGGGAGAGTTACAGTACTGTACTGCCTAGAGTTTGCCCTCAATATAGTAGGGTACTGTACGGAGTGGCGTGACACGTAACCATGTCAGCCATTCTCGAGAAGTTATTGAGGGTGGACTGCACATCCCTAGGAAAGTACGGTATTATAACGCCTCTACATCTACATTTTGTTCACCGTGCAAACGTCACTGACGTTTCTCCACACCGTTCCCGAGAGTCCATCGGTCATCCTCGTTGTTTCGAAATACCTATAAGCGCCAAGTTTTGTATTTCTGACCTCTACCCTACATGTCTTAACCTAGTGATGTTGATTTTCCTAACTCATACAACCAGCTTCAATTGGTTAACACCATCGCAATTCGGTTCTGCCGCAATCTAATGGAAGACAACCCCTAGTGCATTACGGTGCACCAAAGTTACTGATTCACTACCGTGCTCATCAGTTCAATCTTGTAGGAGGATCGACTGGGTCGCCAACTCAAATTGATCGTGTCTCGTAAGGGCGATCGCTCGGAGTCAGGTCACGTTAACCGACTCTGCCTTGTGTTGCAATTCTCCGACGAACTTCGTGTCAACGAAAATGATGACGTTAAATTGCCATCTTTCAAGAAAAACGTTTCCGAGCCAATCACGATACTCTCGTAGACCGAGAGTGTGATCAACCGTCTGATCCTTGAGTCCACTAGACCTGGTACAGTACGTGTCCTCAGGAGACTCTTGGCTATAAGCTTCTCCCGAATACCAAGGGTAGACGAGAAGGGTTCGTGAATGTATCATTTGTAGGATTTCGAGAGCAAGGATCAGATGTGGTATTTGCTTTGGGCCTGTGAACCGTGAGTTGCAGAGGAACTTGTTCATGTCAGATACTGGAGCTCGGCCATACTCCGAATATCTGATCGAACTATCTACGCTTCCCGCTCTGTAAGGGCACCACCTACGATTCGGAATGTTGAAAACCAGTAGGAAACACCGACAGACCACTAGTCTGAGTATGTATTGGTCAAAAAGCCGACTGCAAGATTCAGTGTCATTTTGAGAAATGGTGCCGATACTACCATGTATCTTAATGTGGAAGACGTCTAGCCCTTGTAAGCACAAGCTTCAATTCTCTTCGAAAGGAGCATTAGAGGACTTTCAGAAGCAGAACCATACTATGTCAGGAAAAGATAAAAACAATGCATCTTCGTATGGTCGCACTCAATCTAGAGTAAATATTTACCTTGTTGAACGAATCAACTGCTGCCATTCTCTAATATTTCCTCTCTTCATTGGAAGCGACGGAAATGAAATAATTCCAGCCATGAACCGATGCAAGCCGGACCAATGACCGTATTACCGTCGATTTAATTCTCATTTTCGGTAGTCCAGGACTTGCAAGAAAAACGCATAAGGCGATGTGACGGTATCGATACCCCCCGGAATAAAATGAGAATCGCTGAAACGCTAGCATTAGAAGGAGATTTTATGTTTCGAATGAGTCCGCACGCAACGTTGCACTAAGTATCTTCTATTAGACATTGCACAGTTGATAGATCATGAGCCTTCGAATTCCTGTTGTACTGAACTATTTTACGCCAATGGGACTTAGAGGCCATAGTTCATAGTTTACTTTCGCAAACATCTGTAGGCTTTCTGGAACAGAACCTGGGATCAGGCGATTCAGCATCGGTTCCCTAACCCGCGTAATATCACAGGTTCTCAGTGAAAATTGGTTAGACGATGAAAAGATGCCTTCAGAGTAATTTTGTTGCCATCAATTGGTATGATACAATGCTGACGAAAGGATGTATGACACCGCGAATATACTTTCGAAAGTCTGTAAGCGAATAGCCTCAAACTATTTCCCTGTGTGACGATTTGCGTGGGTCTACTGCAAATCATAACATTGGTTGAGCCGCAATGCATAGTCTCAGCATAAACACTGGGAATAATATAACTTCTGCTGCGCACTGCAGTGTAAAGGGAACCCTTTCTCATACCATCGAAAAACGACGTAGCGAAGAAGCTTGGCGCACGAAAACCGGTTTAAATCTTTTTCTATACTGTATCTCTACTGTACATTAGTAATCACCAGTCTCTTGTCACTGAACCACATGCTAGGTTTCGAAGTACAATAACTGAATTTCTAGCATTTCTTCTACGTGTAGAGCTATTTTAATGACAAGTACTCAAACTCAAGGAAGAGAGGGTTCGAGCGTTCTCCGATGCTGGCAAAGATTCTGTCTCGACTTGGAATTCTGAACTACAGTATTCTGTAATCACATGTTAAAGGTTGGGTTATAGCGAAGACCCTGTGATGCTGTATAGCAGTACCGGAGTAGAGCGATTACTGACGCTTGTGATTCAAACACCAGGGAGTCTGGCACCGACGACAGTGGAACGGCTTGTGCAATCGCAAACCATTCAGATACATGTAACATCCTGTTACATAGCTGAAAGCATCGAAATCGAGTTCGGGAAAGTAAATTCGAGATTTTAGACTAGTCGGAAAATCACGAAAAGATTAAAACATTGGCCTGCTCTTGCACTTTCTAATTCGCACGGTGTTCGATAGCAATGGACAGAAGCCTGACGAAGGATTTGGATGCGCTGCAGTGCTATTCTCAAGAAATACGTCAACAATTCATGTTACCTAGAAGGTTTATGAGGACTCACCACCATGCTGTTCTCTCGATACTGTACTGCTTTAGACTTTCTTCAATCTTTGAGGGTCATCTTTAAAAGTCGATATTAATCTCCGTAGTTTGGTTTCAGAAAGTGCAAGCCCGATTTCCTACCGATGGATTGAACACGAATCGTTGCGCGATGACTGCCGGTTCTTTGAGCGAATCCACCGCGTGAGTGACAAAATACAGGAACTGAGATAAAATATGCGCTGGTATGAGGTATAGGGTATATCCGCGTGGTTTTCTCGGCGCTGCAGCACACATTTGGTTCTAATGAAGTCGCCGATCTTCCCTGTCGGCTGTCGCATTTGATTGACACCACGTATCATATACGGCCGAAGCATAGAAACGAAGATTGTGAACACTCTGAGATGCAGGGTGTGTGTAGTTTGGAACGATGGAAGAAAATCAAGAAAACCTGAATCGTCTCCCAGTCTCATCATACCAACCGAATTTTCCATGTTATGCGTTCGTGCAGTGGGCTATCATTGACTCGCTTGTCACACAATGGTGCACCTGCGTTTCGCTAACCACCGTTCATTCTAATTGATTGAGGCCTTGTTTCGCGAAATCTTCATCATATCGACGAGATTCAAAAGTGTAACAATCTAAACTGCTCAAGTAGTTCACTGGAATCCATCCTCGCCTTCTGTCATTTCGACTTCTCTAATCATGGCGCATAACATGAACCATTTGGACTGAGGACTTAATCTACCTTCGCGTCAAGTGTGCCTACAACTTACGATTTGATTGACTACACGCAATCTTTACATTTTGCTTCATTTCGATTTCGAACATCATGATAAGTACAGCAGTCCTAAAGTTTGAGAGTTGGAAATCCACTCAAATATGACTCCTAGTGAGAATAACTAATCAGACCCCCTATTCTTATGAAGACACGTCAATTTCTACAGGACGGTTTTAAGGTTTTTGAGGTGCTCATTAATTTATTCGTAAAATAAGGATCCGCGCACTTGCACAAGAGATCATTCTCTACGCAAATAACCCAGGTAAAAGGTTAGGGAAAGAACTTTGTAGGGATGGCCGTGACTATTCCTGCACACCGTATGACTATTTCCTAGGTTTTTATAATTCAAATACCAAGTGCACTCTCCTTCATGTTAGTTACGCTCACGACGCTTAGTGTCAGTTTTACGAGAGTAATTCAAGAAAATCAATTATCAAATATTAAACTTAACGGAATAATTCAAATTAGACAGTCGTTTTACCACTCCGTTTGTGAAACGATTTTGATAAAAATTTAGGTATTGGAGTTTACAAAGCTCGATTGAAGCTTGTTTGTGACTGAAAAAAGCTAAAATTCTGTGGGAAACAATTCTCAGTTTTGATTCAAACAATTGGCCTGGTTTGATCTCTACATTCGAGGAAATTAACAATTTTATTGTACAGTACACTCTTCCCACTCAAGATGCAATGAATTTTACAGATTAAACTGGTACAAACAACATGTGTAGTAAGTTCCTATTCGTTTTCAAGCTGCAAGCTAGAGTGGATGAGGTCTGTATCAACTCTTCTCGGACTAATTCAGCAGTTAAATTATACATTGTTATGTTTGTACAGATTATTAAAATGAAAAAATAAAAATGAGTTATCGTTTGCTAATAGCCTTTGGTTCAGTGTAAATACTTGTGAACGCTACTCGCAGCTACTACGAATTAATTGAACATTACTAGCATGTTAAGCGCATGACTTAGGAGTAGAAGCCATGGAATTATATCATTGTGCTACTGCAGCGTTTATCGCTTTCCACAGGATTGATGCACCTAGACCTCAAGCTACGGATATTGAAGCCCTGATTCGCGCTCTCTCTCGTTCCGATATTAAATCACCCTTTCAGTACAACAAACAGTCGTTCCAAAAATGAATCAACTGAGCAGATTAGTCGAATCATAGCTTTGATCAAAACTAGATTAGAGCGGAGTGATCTACCCTATACTTCGGAATTTCTCGGAACACAGCATAGAGTATTAAGCCCAATAAGAATATTTGTGCAAATGGTGGTTCAAAAATGATTGGGTGTAAACAAATTCCCTCCATTGCAGTACAGTACGGTCATCTACTCAATTACGTGGTTGGTAATGCAGCAAAAAATCGTATAGGAAATAGATACAAATATCTATGTCCACTTTATGGAAGTGGTTGTATTCTAATCCATTAAAAGGAAAACATTTGGTGCACTATTTCGCAATGTGAATTTTATAGGAATATGAATAATTATTTTGCACACAAGTAGACATTCGAATGATAATATGACTTGAATACACAATCGATGTCTTATTATTTGCAGTACATATTAATTTAGAGCACTAAGATTACTACAGAATAGTTATCACGTAATACACTTTATTTCCAATTTCTAATTAACGTTGCAGAAGAATTACAAATACTTTGCCCAGAAAATGTCACAATGATGTACACGCACTATCAATATTCATTCGTATTTGACTCATTTAAAACTTTATTCATTTTATTAAAGCATCCATCAGTTGTCGAAATATTTACAGAAGAATAAAAATATGTAATGAGACATGTTTTAAGCCTCCCTCATGGATTATTTAAGAATGAGATTCATAGCCTTCGCTTTAGATTATTTCTTTCCTAAAACGCAGGAGCTGACAATAATCTTTTCAATTTCAGTTCGAGCATTTTGTTGTACTGTAATATTCTGAATTTTTTCAGTTGTAGTGGTGAGGCATTAGCAGCAAAACACTGTGTATTGACGATGAAAAGTTTTCAACTGATTGAGTTCTAATCAACTCATCGCGGAGATATGAATATTGAGGCACGAGTTAAAATGGATGATAAAGTGTACTGAATATTTTTTGGGTTTAAATAGCCCAAAAACTGAGAAATTCTATGGCTTCTATCTCTATTTATTGATAAAAACTACTTAATGGGTATTCTTAGAAACGTAATATGCTTGTCAGTTGTTTCGTAAGGTATATGATGCGTCTTCATATTTATCTGTGTTGAAGTATTAATACTTAAAATGATTGGTGTGGTTTTAGATTTTAGATTTTTTTTGGCTGTTTATGCGTTGCTTTTTGTTTGAACAGAGATTACGAAATAGAGTGGTGTTTGGTCGAGAGGCCAAGTTGCTAGTTTATGGGAACTTGCTTACTAGTCTCACTGTTACCGAGTTTTTTGGTCATTCATCAGAAAAGTGTGAAAACTCTTAACTCTGAAATCAATCTAGTTAATCTACTGATTTTCAGCAATCCCTCTACCATTTTTTATCAGACGTCAGGCGTAATCAAATATTCGTTGCGTTCCGCCGGCGTATTAAACACTCTATCGTTGTCTTTTTGGTATTCGAATATATTGAAGTGCCTTACTGAACACAAATCAGCGATGTGAGCTTTTGATAAAATTTGCTGATGTAATGCAGTAGTAAAAAATCGTGTATGTCACTTTCTATCCTTTATGAGGCAGGATAGTGTTCGTAAATTTGTAAAATCTGTTTGTTTCTCTATGAAGGTCGGTAGATCGTAATGTCTTTCCAGTCTTAAACTGAAAGTTTCGTGAAAAAAGATTTTCATTAGTTT
>JAAUYH010153970.1_pt1 | contig 11689 bp, 12 predicted proteins | sample 7278061 | NCBI WGS metagenome assembly JAAUYH01 (sample SAMN14350203, study PRJNA611818) | marine sediment metagenome | isolation source: surface marine sediment (0.6m) | place: French Polynesia: Moorea | collected 2018-08 | reverse complement strand
TGTGTATGGCCGATAAAATCGGCTAATTGTTTTCCGCTTAAGTCCCAAAGTCTCACAGTTTTATCTTTACCAGCAGAAATGATTTTTGTTCCGACAGGGATAAATGCTAATGAATAAACTGCATCTGAATGGCCGATAAAATTAGCTAATTCTTTGCCACATAAATCCCAGATTTAGATTGTGCGATCGTAACTAGCAGAAGCAATTTTTTTTCCATCTGGGCTAAAAGCTACTGAATAAATAGCATGGGTATGACCGGTAAAATTAGCCAATTCTTTGCCAGTTAAATCCCAGATTTTGATCGTGCGATCGTAACCAGCAGAAGCAATTTTTGTTCCATCCGGGCTAAAAGCTGCCGAATAAACTGCATTTGTGTGACCGGTAAATTGAGCTAATTCTTTACCACTTAAATCCCAAAGTCTGAAGGTTTTATCTTTACTAGCAGAAACAATTTTTGTTCCATCTGGACTAAATGCTACTGAATAAATTGTATCTGTATGGCCGATGAATTTAGCTAATTCTTTACCGCTTAAATCCCAAATTATTACTGTCTTATCATCACTAGCAGAGGCGATTTTTGTCCCATCTGGACTAAATGCTACCGATAACACATAAGAAGTATGACCGTTAAATTGAGCTAATTCTTTACCCTTTAAATTCCAAAGTCTGACAGTGTTATCCCGACTGCCAGAAGCAATTTTATTTCCATCGGGGTTAAACATGACAGATAATACATCGGACTTATGATTCTTAATTCTGAGTTTTTCTTTGGCTAATTTTATTGATTTTGAGAAATTATCTTTCAATCTAACGAGCTTTTTATTTAATCGATCTTGTTTGATTTGAGAGTAAGCCGCTTCTTCTAGAATAAAATTATTAAAGTATTGACTGAAAAGCTGGATGTGATTAAAAATTACTTTAGAGTTGGAATTAGCATTTTCAGAGGGATGGATATCTTTTAAACTTCGGTTATCTTTTATCCCGGTAAGTATTAAAATTATAACTATAACAATTCTTAAACTAATCACAAAAATTTATGTCAATTGTTCCTTAACAATTGAGAATAACTCAATCGATACTATATAATACCATAATCTCCTTTAAATAAGGAAAGTTACCCCAATCGCAAATTTATAATTTGTAAAAAATACCAATCTAACTTAAATGCGATTCAATTACTTATATTGAAAAAAATCTTACTCTACTAGAGCAAGATTTCTTTAGATGAAAATTAATTTCTAATTAACCTGGAAACTATTTTCTCTGCCTCTGTCTGTAAAGCTAAATTGCCTTGTTGTTTGGCTAACTTTCCTGCTTGCTTTATATCCTCAATAGCTAGATCTTTTTTTCCTAATTTATTTAAAGTCACTCCACGATTAAAATATGCTGCGGCATCTTTTGGATTTAATTCGATCGCTTTACTAAAGTTGTCAAGGGCTTCTTGAGTTTTGCCTTGTTTATTTAAAACTATACCTAAATTAGTATATGCTGGAGCATAACTAGGGAATATTGCAATTGCTCTTTTAAAATCAGCGATCGCTCCAGTGTAGTCTTTAAGGCGGAATTTACTATAACCTCTATTATTATAAGTCCCGACGAAATTTGGATTTATTTCTATTGCTTTTGTATAATCTGCGATCGCTTTGAGATATTCTTTCTGTTGATAATATGTATTACCTCGATTGTGCAAGGCTAAAGCATAATCTGGTTTAAATTTAATAGCTAGAGTGTAATCTGCGATCGCTCCTCGACGATCTTTTAATTTTTTACGAGCGTTAGCACGATTGTAATATGCTAAAGCAAAATCCGGTTGTAGTTTAATCGCTAAACTGTAATCTGCAATCGCCCCTCGATGGTCTTTTAGTTGAGTTTTTGCATTTCCTCTATAGTTATAAAATCTAGGGTTTGAATTATTTATCTCTATTGCTCGAGTGTATTCTTCGATCGCTCCGGGGTAATCGCCCAGTTTAAATTTAGCTCTACCGAGATTTTTATATATTTCCTCATTATTTGGATCTATGGTTAGTGCTGCTTGAAATTCTTGAATCGCTTCTTTATAGTTTCCCATCTGAAACTTGACAAAACCATTATTGTAATGTTCTTGTGCAGTTTCTAAAGCCGTTTCTTTTAATTGTTCTTTTGCTGCGATTTCTGAACTAACAATTCTTGGCTGTAATGTTGCAACTATAATACTTAAAACTGCGATCGCTCTAGCTGTTTTCCAAAAAAATTTCATTTAGTCCTCAAAGTTGATTTATTTTTTGAATTACTTTATTAATTGTTCTTAACTTTTTTCTCTTAGATTTTAATCGATGAGGTATTAACTCTCAAGAAAATTTAGTAATTTCACTTAAATATATTTTTGAGAACAATTTGCGGTTCTTTCGATCGGTAAAAATACTAAAAATATTAATTAATTTTATACTTGATTTTTTTCTCTCAAGCCTTTTCAACAGTTCTATTGAGATTCTAGACCTCAACTTATCCTTGTTATTTTCAATATTTATAATCATTTTTGCTCAATAAAAGTTAATATATTTAATGTTTGAGTAAATTATGTTGTATTGACCTAAGTCGTTTTACTTAGAAAATTCGCACATTCAGAGTTTACAGTTGCTTTATGAGAGTAACTATTTAAAACATCATTTTCAGAATAATAAATCAATAATAAATAGACCTAGGAGTAGTTCATGCTAAAGAGAAGAAACTTTTTAAAATACGTTTCCCTAGCCAGTGCCGGAACGGCTTTCAGCCTATCCTTTCCCTCTCTTAAAGCTGCAGTAGCTAACGAACAACAAGGTGATATCGAGTGGGACTACGATAAAGTAGGGCCTGAAACCTGGGGCGATTTGTCTCCAGACTACCAAATTTGTGAAATGGGAACTCAACAATCCCCTATTAACCTCCAACCAGGAGCCGTACTCCATGCAGATAATTTAAACGATTTAGAATTTAATTATCATTTAAGCTCTTTAAAAATAGTCAATAACGGTCATACTATTCAAATTAATCCCGACCCGGACAATCATTTAAAAATATCTGGGAAAAACTACGATCTGCTTCAATTCCATTTCCATCACCCCAGCGAACACCTAGTGTCTGGGAAAAAATATCCAATGGAAGCGCATTTTGTTCACCGCCATAAAGAAACTGGTGATTTAGCTGTATTGGGAGTTTTCATTGAAGAAGGGGCACAAAATCAAATATTGTCAAAAATTTGGCAACAATTGCCCGAACATAAAAGCAAAGAACAAGCAATTGCCGGACATCTCAATCCAATGCAAATTTTACCCCATAAAAAGTTAGCTTATCGTTACAATGGCTCTTTAACCACTCCTCCTTGCTCTCAAATAGTACACTGGATTGTTTTTGAAGAACCGATTAAAGCTTCCAAACAACAGCTAGGGCAATTTGCCAAAATATTTCCTAATAATGCTCGTCCAGTGCAACCAGCAAATAATCGTTTTGTGATTGAAGGTTGATTAATAATAATTAGTTTTAATTTAAAAATTAAATAAGTTCTGCTGACTAACGTGAGTTTGATAAAAACATAAAATTTTAGCCCTCATACCAAAGAATTGAATTTTCAGCCGATCGAGGAATCAAAGTTTAAGAATTTGTCGAACTCGCGTCTGATTATCTGCAAAAAATTCAGAAAAGTTTAATCCACTTAGGGAAATTAATTTTTCCTGACCATTACACTATTTAAATTCTCTCTTATTAGTAGTAAATAAATGCTAAACAGGGGCGCGCTTCAGTTTTCGACCCCTCAAGTAAACCCCATAGAAAGATGACGATCGCACCTTCAAGAAGACTTAAAGCTAAATTTTTCGCAACCAAAAAAATAGAAAATCTATTATCTGGTTACGAATCAATAGATAGTTGAAATTTCAATAACTATCGTAAATAACGACGAATATTGTACTGATAGGTGCGATCGTCTAAACCTCTACCGGTATATGCTCGATCTCGATCTAATTGTCTTTCCATGGCAATGACTCGATCTCTAGATGCGGGATGAGTGCTTAAAAAGCTCGGTCTAGATCTGGTGTTAACTTGTTCTAATTTTCGCATAAAATCAATCAAGCCAACAGGAGCGTAACCGGCTCTTTCAAGAGTCTTTAAGCCTCGATTATCAGCATCAAATTCATCTCCTCTACTGTGGGGTAAATCTACGGCCAATTGCAATCCGATTTGAACCGCACTGCTGCGATCTAATCCTGCAGCCGAAAGCGCGCCCTGAGTAATGGCTCTTTCCCGCATTTGTTTGACCGCGTGACGGCCGGCAACATGACCGATTTCGTGGGCTATTACTCCAGCTAATTCTGCTTCATTATCGACTAATTTTAGCAATCCAGTATTGACATAAACAAATCCGCCCATAGTTGCAAAGGCGTTAATGCTGTCGCTATCAACCACTTGAAAAGTGTAGGGTATGTTCGGGCGATCGCTGCTCCTAGCAAGTTCTTGACCTAGATCTTCAATATATCTATTCAGTCCTCGACTGCGATAAATTCTGATTTTGCGGGATTCAATTAGTTGCTCGTTGATTTGTTTGCCGATCGCAACTTCTTGTCTGTCTGAAAGGCTAGACAGTTGAATGATTTGAACGCCACGAATAATCTGCTCTATTCCAAAACTATAACTTGGAATTTGGTAAGTCACAGTTATTAAAAGAGCGACTATTAAAGAGATGATTCCGTAAGCTGCACGCTTCTTTAAATTGCGCCAAAATAAATTAGATGATTTAAACACGATCGATTCGGTTAGTAATTTTAATGCTAAATTTTTACTACAGACGTAATTTATATATTTTTAGTTGCTAGAAGAGCCATGAAAACTATTTCAAGGTTTCTATTTAATGCAATTGTTCTTAATAATAACTTTTAATTACCGTGCCAAGTCTGATAAATACAAAAGCTAAATAATTCAAATAAAGCCCCAACAAAAGCCCAAGCCAGTGCGATCGTAATAATTCCGTCTATCGGCAACCCTTCACCAAAAACTGCTAAAAAGCCCAGAATGAGGTCGATACCAATATGTCCGACTGCAGCGCAACCTGGAATCGAACCTACCGCGTAAATAACTCCTAAAATAGTTCCAATCCCTACTATCGGAGCGACAAAACTAACAAACGTCGTTAGCAACAAACAACTAAAAAGGTCGGATAAGATGCCTATCATATTCAAATCTCGCCAAATTTTCACCCAGCAAGATTGATGTATTTAAGTCAGCCTCATATCGTTTGCTCCGAGAGATTCTGACTTAGAAATTCTTGCCTTTCTTTAGAATATCTGTCTCGGTCAAGTCACAGTGCAAATGTCAAAAATCTTAAATCTTCATTAAAAAGATTGGTGAACATAAATAAACCACTATATGATTATTTGTTAACTAAAATAGCTAGAAGTTTATAAATTAACCGTTTTTCCTAGCTTTGTTGCTAGTTCGGCAGCTTCAGCGACTTCAAGGGCGTAAAGACTTGATTCCGGCTGAACGTATAAGGGTAAACCATCAAACAAGTAATCTAAAACCATTATTGTGTCTCGAGCGAGCAAACCGCGACGACTTTCCAGGGAAATCTCAGTGTTTGCACCAGATTGTATTAAGATTCCTCGATCTGCTTGAAAAATTAAAGTACCGCGATCACCCCTTATTTCAAAATCGCGACAACTTTGCCAAAAAACATCCCCTTTACCGTAGGTAATATTAGCAATTAAACCGCTATTAAAAAGAAGTTGAGCTTCACACAAACAAGCTCTATAATATCCTGAAGACGATGCTTCCCAAAAACGAGATTGAGCTGCGATCGACGCAACACTACCGAATAAATCTGTAAAACGATGGATGCGAGACAGAGCCGCAGATAGAGGAAAGCCATACATTTGATAGTGGTAAGTCCAATTAATCGGTGCAGGGTGTTTTGGAGCAATAGTTGTATAGCGAGCCGAAAACACATTGCCAATTTCGGGCAAATATCTGCCTATAGCTCGATGTAAACCCCCTAATAGTTCGATATGCTCGATATGAAGCAGTTTATTTTTGCTTCGTGCTAGTTCGATTAATTCTCGCCCTTCTCTTGCATTGAGAGCCAGAGGATATTCTGCAACAACGTGTTTATCTGCTTCAAGAGCAGCTCTGACGATCGCCGCGCGATCGCAATTGATGCTCGAGACGATAACTAGATCCAAATCTTTGTTCGCTACTAACTGCGACCAAGAATCAAACGGATCTGCTGAATATTGCTTAGCAAAAGCTTGAATTTTCTCGGGCTTATTACCAGTAAAAGCAACTAATTTAGCTCTAGGATCTTTTTGGATTGCTGCTGCTCGTTTTTGCGCTACATATCCCGTTCCTACTATTCCTAACTTTAGTTCTGAGTTTCGATCCAATCTCATTGTTAAGCTTTATGTAAGTATAGATCATCAATTATATCTATAAATATAACTAATGCTAATTTGTCGCAAAATTCCCCAGTATTTTTTGAGGAAAACACTAGGATTAAATTCATACCTATCTTATTTTTCAGCCATTCTGATTTCAAAAAAATGCCCCGTCAATATTCCGCCGAGCTTACATAAGAATATCTTATTTAATACTTAATTAAGAATCTCATTTCTAATCTCGATAGAACTATGGGAAGTTTTACCTTAGTATCGAATTGAAGCTTATAAATAAGCCTTAACTGCCTATCACTTGATTTGGAGAACAATAAATGGCGACATATAAAGTAACTTTAAAAATGCCCGAAGGGACTCAAATTATTGAAGTACCCGATGATGAGTACATTTTAGATGTTGCAGAAGAGCAAGGTATCGATTTACCTTATTCTTGTCGTGCTGGTGCTTGCTCTACTTGCGCTGGTAAAGTTGAAGAGGGTACTATCGATCAGTCCGATCAATCTTTCCTTGATGACGATCAAATCGGAGCTGGATACGTTCTTACTTGCGTAGCTTATCCTACTTCCGACTGTACTATCGCTACACACCAAGAAGAAGAGCTTTACTAAGGTATTAGTCTGTAAAACAAAAATAAAGCGGGACTCGTCTTGATAAATCTTGCTTTATTTTTGTTTACTGAAAATATTTTTCGGGCTAGTAAGATTACTTATTTAAGAATTATTAAATTGTTTTTATCTCTTCTAAATGGTATTTGTATTAGTAATATTACCTAGTTATTAAACTATATTTAAATGTCTTAAGCATAAGATAAATTTTTTGTTGCCAATATAATTTACATTTCTATATGAAGTGCGTTATTTTTAAATGTAAGCACTTAAAAAATATTAATTAAAGAGCAATGAAATATTCACTAGTTAGATTCTTAACGGCAGCATCCCTAGGTTTGTTGATTAATAGCGTAGCAACTCCTGCAAAAGCAGAAATGACCGAAAAAGCTACTTCTGAAACAAAAGAAGTAACTACTAAAAAAGAATTACCTCCTCATATTAGAGAATGGGCAGTTCTAGGTGCTGCAGGTTTAGCTGGTCTTGCTGTAATGCTCGGAACAGGAAATTCTATGAAACACGATAAAGATGCTATAAAACAGTCTAGAGCTAATAAAGGGATTGAAACGCCTAGCGTGCGATCCAATTAAGAAATTTAAATAGAGGGGGAATTGATAGTTATCATTACTGAGTTCATATTATTAAATAAAAATATTATTAGTGCGGAAAGTATTTAAATACTTTCCGTATTGCTTTTATTACCAAAATATAAAGATCGCCTTTAATTTTTGGGTAAGATTTTTAAGATTGAATTGGGCAATAATTTATCTTTAAACCAGACAATTTGAGCTGGAATATTATCTAATTTGACTCCAGCTTTAGTTAAGTTTAGTCGCTCGGAAACAGCAAGAATTAAATTATTAATTTCCGCTTTACGAACCTGAAAAAATTTTTTTTGCAAGTATTCCGGCCGCCAATAACCGACAATTTCTAATAAAAAAACATCGCCATCGGGATGAACCAGGCGAAAATCGGGAATCATGACGCTACCGGGGATGGGAATTAAATCCACCTCTCTCTCTAAGACCCAATTAGTTTTAAGCTTGTTCCATCTTTTAGCAAAAGATGCCTCTAACATACTGTCAAAAGTTGGATTTGGAGGATAATGACTGGCTAAATCGCAGCGATCGCTCAAACTGTAAGAACTTGTTTTCAGATTGCCACTGTAGGGATCTCGACTTTGTAATTTTGCTTTTAAACTCCATTTACTGACGTGTAGCAAAGCTGGAATCATTTTTGCCAAAGCCAAACCATAACGGGTACTCGGTTTAAACAAACTCGTCGGGCCATCGATCGCAATTGTAAAGCCAGTATCGGCATCTCCCTCGATAAAAGCCATTAATTGAAACAATTTTAAATAGCGAAATAATAACTTATATTCTCCGGGATCGTTGCGATGAGCTTGAATAATAATATGACTGGCCCGATAAAAAATCCCCTGTACTTGAGCTAAATTGTAACGATTTATTAAAGTTTCTGGGGTAGGAGGATCGAATCGAGTCAAAATCCGATTTTCTTGAAGATCGGCGTAAAGTCCCCGTTCGATTTCTGCTGGTAAAACTTCTCGATTTAAGCGATCGCCCAAACTACTAGCGACAATTTCGAGACTTGTAGACTTATGATTAGCTATGGGACAGTTTTTCGCACTAGTGGAAAACACTTCTTCTCGCAGTAATTGAGGCTCGATCGGGCTGACAATCTCGAAACTTGAAAAACTATTCTTAAGAATGTGGGCTAGTCCTCGTTTAACCTTATAGTCGGGGTTATCTCCCTCTAATTCTATGAGCTTGCGATCGAGTTCCCCTTGAGTTGTGCCAACTGCATTTTGAAAACAATCAATTTGTTGTTCTGCTAAGGCGATCGCATTCGACGTTAAGGATAGTTTTTTAGGAACGATTGTTTCTCCGGTACGGCGAAAAATCAACAAATCGCTTTTAAGCATGGAAAGTTAAACTTTTGATAATCTTTTTCAGGTTCGATCGCCCTAGGTTGACCGGATACTAACATTATCGAACATAAAGCACTTTTAAAAAACAGCTAATGAGCAATACTAGATTACATTCAGTTTATCGACCTTTAGAATGCCGTCCCGACAGTTATCGCGGTTGGTACGAGCGAGCTAACATACTATTAGAACAACGCAGCTATCAAGAAGCCCTCTTTAGTTACAATAAAGCACTAGAATACTATCCAAACGATTATTGGTCTTGGTATAAAAAAGGAACGATTTTAGAAATTTTAGGTGAAGTACGAGCAGCTGTTGCTAGCTACCAACAAGCATCAGAAATCAAACCAAATAATTATTGGGCTTGGTACAATTGTGGCTGTCTCTATCTGACGGGATTAAAAGAATATGATCGCGCGATTGCTTGCTTCGATAAAGCTCTTGCATTTTATCCTGAAGATTATTGGTGCCAATACAGTAAAGCAGAAGCTTGTCATAATTTAGGAGAATACGAGCGGGCGATCGCTTGCTTCGATAAAGCTCTCAGTTACAGAAATAAAGACTATTGGGCTTGGTATCGTCGCGGAGATAGTCTAAGACTAGCTGGCAATTTAGAAGCCGCTTTAGCCAGTTATCAAGCAGCTCTTGAAGTTAAACCTAATGATTATTGGGGTTTGTATCGCAAAGGTTTAACTCTACAATTGATGGGAGCTTATCAGCAGGCGATCGATTCTTACCTGCAAACAACAGTTACAGAACCAGAAGACGAATCTATCTGCTACGCTTTAGCCGCTTGTTACAGTCTTGCTGGCAATTTTCAAGCAGCGATCGAGCGGATCGAATTGCTACTCGAGCGAAACTACAAAGAATATTTACCTCTAGTGCAATCTGATTCGGCTTTTCAAAACTTGCAAGCAAACGATCGGTTTCTCGCTTTACTATTTAACTATCGCGACAAGTGAGATAACGAGTGCGTTGCGGCTTGAATTAAGCTAGACGCACTTTATAGTTAACAATTCAATTTTCAGCAGAATTACCGTTAACCGAACCCAACTGTTGACGAACGTCATCGATTGCCAAGTTTAATTGAGCAATTTTATCTTCAAGAGAGCGACGAGCATCTTCAATAGTTTCTTCTGCGCTAATTTTTGAAATCGGAGTATTGTCAAGCAAAGATTTATCTTCTAAGGAGCGATCTCGTTCTTTTCTATTCGCTAAAACTGTGCCTAAAAAACCCCCGACAATACCTCCGAAAATAGCTCCAGCGAAAAATCCTCCTATAAAACCATCGCGCTGAGTCATATTTCTATCCTTAAATCTTTACAACTACTTAAAAACTCTTTTCTTTAGGTTAACTATTGCAAGTCGTTAATGACCATTTAATAAGTGCCAAAAGAGCGATCTCCAGCATCTCCTAAACCAGGTACGATATAGCCTTGTTCGTTTAAACCTTCATCAATAATTGCCGTATATATATTTAGGTGAGGATATTCCGCACTCAATTTTTGTAAAGCTGGTGGAGCGGCTACTACAGATATAATTCTGATATAACCAGGATCGATGCCACGACTAGTTATTTCCGCCATCGCTTTCATAATTGAACCCCCAGTAGCTAACATGGGTTCTAAAATTAAAACTCGGGTTTGCGGGCCAAACTTGGTTGGCAAATTATTTAAATAGCAAGTAGGTTCGAGGGTTTCTTCGTTACGAGATAAACCTAAATGATAGATACTGGCTAAAGGTAATAGAGTTTGCGCCCCATCTAACAATGCTAAACCAGCTCTTAAAATTGGAATTACTGCAATTGGCATTTGTGGATTGACTACAGTTCCTTGACAAGAAGTCAAAGGTGTTTCTACAGTAATTTCTTGGGTCGGTAGCCATTCCCGACTGGCTTCGTAAGTCAACCAGCGTCCTAATTCAGTCATCGCACTCTTAAACAATACGCTCGGAGTATTGCGATCGCGGGCAACAGTCAGCCAATGTTTAATTAAAGGGTGAGGAGGGACGTAAACTCGCAGTTGTACACTCATAAATTCAATGCGGATCGATCTGAACTATCATACTCTTTTCTGAAGGATAACAGCGATCGATCTTATCAATTTTCAATTCTGGCTTTGAGATCTGCAGCTAAATTATGCCAAATCCCCACTCAATCGATATATACAACATCCGCCAATTACCAGCAGACAAATTAACAGCAATTAAATGAATTTAAACTTGTTTAAACGACCTTCAGATTTACCAGTTCAATTTTGGATAGTTGCCTTTGTCGGGTTTATTAATGCCGTTAGTTTTACCTTAATTATTCCGATTATTTATCCCTACGCTCAACAATTTCAATTAAATGATTTTGAAGCTAGTTTGCTGATTACTAGTTTTGCTATTTGTCAATTTATCGGTACGCCAATTTTAGGTAAACTTTCCGATCGCTTCGGACGCAAACCTTTATTAATCTTGAGTTTATTCGGCACTGTACTTGCTAATTTGATTGCCAGTCTATCTACAGTAGCTTGGCTGTTATATGCTGCGAGAATGCTCGACGGATTTACTGGAGGAAATAATTCGATCGCCAAAGCCGTAATTAGCGATATCACGGACTCTTCTCAAAGAGCAAAAGCTTTTGGCATTTTCGATGCTGTATTTCGTTTGGGTTTCATAATCGGCCCTGGTTTGAATTATATCGCGCAACAAGTGCCAACTTTCCCAGGAATTTCCTCTTTGGGAATGTGTTTTCTGCT
>JAAUYH010121796.1_pt1 | contig 11691 bp, 7 predicted proteins | sample 7278061 | NCBI WGS metagenome assembly JAAUYH01 (sample SAMN14350203, study PRJNA611818) | marine sediment metagenome | isolation source: surface marine sediment (0.6m) | place: French Polynesia: Moorea | collected 2018-08 | reverse complement strand
TACGCTGCAAGACCAAACTTGCAACAAGAGGAATTTACATCTTACTTGATTTCTGTGAACTCTTTTCGTAGGGGTTGGATTTATAATCTTAAGATATAGCTCAGCTACGAACACGCGGCATCAGAAACCCGGAGTTCAAGGTACATGATTGAGGTTTGAAATGATTCAATGGAATAACAGCCTATTCCTGGACAATAAGAAAAGCGACACTGTGGATTCACTTCTTACTTGACTTCTTTTTCTTTTTCGAGGCTTCCATAGATGGGCCTAGTGAAAGAGGTGGAGGTGAATTTTTGGGCTTGGTTGCCTTGATTAAGGGAGCCTGGGGCGGCTTCTTCTTGGAGCTCGAGGGTGCCATATTCGAGAAGTTGAAATCAAGCAACGCAGAATTTGTGCTTAACAATCCTCATTTAGGACACGGTTTTATACTCATTCTCTCGGTCCTGACCGCTCCACTCACTTCGCAGCATAATTGTACACCCTGAGCCCGGTAAATCGATCACTGTTTTTAAATTGCCCTTCACTACGGACTCCGAGACTTACACATAATCATCGAAAATCATGGAGCACAGGGAGCAATTGCGACTTTCGAGTGTTTTCCGGATGCCGTACTGGATTTACTCACGAAACGCTACAGTATTATCATTTGTGACGCTGATTCGCTCTTCTTCTCGATTGCAAGCAGTCTCCTCAGTCTATTTTGCGAAACTAATATTGTGAATCAGGCCATTTGGCGTGTTTTGCATGGAGGGCTGCGTTTTGGACCTTGATTTTCAGTGTCACTTATGCCTTCGTTATTTTACAACTTTGAAACGGTTTGAGTTGAGGCCGAAGTAGAATTCGGTACATCGGCTTTCTAAAGCATGCTCTACGTCTTCGATTGTACATATCGCAAAATATCTTTCGGGAGATATTTCTTCAGAAAGCAGCGAAAGATCATGCTCTGTCACTGGAACATAGCACAAAGTCACGGAAACATCCAACGAGTAACGTGCACCATAACCTACCCCACTAAATCAATTCGTGACAATTCAGGGCACTTGAGTTTTTATATGCTGTATTTAAACATTTTTAACTGAGAGTCCACACAACCTGCTGTAACGGTCACGTTGGAGACTGGGAGAGACGATATTTAGCCCTGGCTCATCAAAACCTCAACACCTCACATCGTTATCCCTTCTTTTACACAAAAAGGTAGATATTTATCAGTCCAACTCTCATTGAAGTATTACAAACTGTGAGCTATGGGTCAAACCGAATTTCTTCCATCGTATATAATTTCGGAAGCGCCATCAGAGCACAATCATAGTCTATGTAGGTGATAATTGCAACGTTGAGCATTTTGTTCAGGAGAGCAATTCGAGAAACGAAAGAAATGAAAATCGATTATAGTTTACTCAATACACAGTGAATCTTAGAGTTGAACAGTATTTCCTCAGCACTATCAAGCTACTGCACACACAGCTCGAACACTTTTGTCATGCTGTGCGACTGATCGATTGAAACAGATTGCTCTCGAAACTGCTGAGTGCGAGCGGATGATGGTGACTGTTCTCGACTTGAAAATCGTCACGTATGCGCTCAAGTATTCGTACTTGAACCGTTGACGCCAGGAGAAAGCAATAGAACTAAGTACCTATCAATTGTAGTCATGATGTCGAAACCTCACTAACTATACAGACTGTATTTCGAAACCTCTCCTATTGACGTATGGTGCTGCGTGCGAAGATCTCGAATACCCAATCTTTCTAGCACCCTACACGTTTGTGTACATGAGTCGAAGGGTTTGGAGCAAAACTAAAAATTAATGAAGAAATATTCCTGCCCATACATTTACCCTCTTCCGATTGATTAGGAAAAAACTAATGTCAAAAGTCTTACAATGCTCTTCCAGTTGGAAACGATAGAATAATTCCTTGAAACCAGTTAATAAGAAAATGGAAGGGATATTTCCCAATTATTTCAGCGAGTTAGGGGCTATTATGATCTACATTGAATTATATTCGGCACTAAATTTCGCATTCAGTGTAGCAGTAACGTAAGTTACATTCTCTAATCTTTTTTCAATAAAACCACAGACTGATCACTATGGCAGATCTTTTCAAAATTATATCTTCAAGTACCTTCAAGCAATAAAGCTAGAAAGTAGATATTTTCGGCACTTTACTAACCATAGATAGATGATCTTGGTCTTGACTTTTATCCTATTACCATAATGTTTTGAGCAGAAATAGTTCTATTTACTTCACTACGGTTCGAAATGTTTCTACTCAAATCCAGGAAGACAAGAATCTCAACAAACCAATCAATTCTTTTAGATTTTCGTGAAGTTTCAGCATTTCATATGTTGAGCGCCATTTGTTGTGTTTTTGGAACAGGGAAGACAGCCACGCGCAGGTGGTTCCTTGTATGGAATAGTGTGTCACTCCACAGCAGCATCGTCGACTGAAAGTGATACGTTACAAGCAATAAGTGTCTCTTTACCTCACTCCTGTGAGTTCCCTATCCCCTAGATACTCTAGGATCGAACACTTATATACTATATAGCCCCGTATCCGTTACGTACCTGTAATTAAAAGCCATGTCATGCATGAGATACCTTTCATCTTCTGCTTCCAGATTCATGTCTCCAAGAAACGATTACCCACTCTTCTACCGTACGGAGTGATTTCAATCCACTCAGGAACAAACTCTATTGTACCTCAACCGGTGTCTACAAAACATCTCCCTCAATTCGCGGTAACAGCAATTATTGTTCACATCTCTTCAACCTTCTGAGTCGTCCGAGAACTTGAAATATTCAAGTCGACTGGAAGTCTTCTGTCGTTCAGCAAATAATTCATCAGCCTTCAAGTCCCTCCGATCAGAGGTTTCGTTAAACAGTCGGCAGGATTCAGCTTCCCACTCACCCAAAAAATGTCATCAAAGACTTCCGATTCGTAGTCCAGCCTCAGAGCGTGCACATAGCCAACCATTTCCTCATGTGTAGGTTTTGACTGCGTCACCAATCATCGGTACAATCCCAAGTTGTCCAAAACAACTGTGATAGGGAGAGTTTTTCCGGTTGTATACTTCCATACTGTTTGAACGTTTAGCGTAAAGCCGAGTGCAGGCCCTGATGCAATAGTTTCAGCCTGACCATTTGAGTGCGATTCCCTTCTTTGCTGGCGAGACATCCATCTTACCACATAATACATGGAGTTCTTTCTCACTCCATAGGATATACCATACACACAAACCTCCTCAGCTACCTTCTTCGATTCCCCAACATTTGGAAAGCCTGCATCAGAAAACACAATGATTCTTCCAGAATTCTTGTCCTCCATTTTTGGTGCAATCGGTTCAGGATCTATTTTTCTCCGCTTCTTCCCCCATCTGCATGTGCAAAATTAGTTTCATCCTTCTCGCTTCTGAAGAATCACTCTGCTATCCGTCCTCTAACGGTCATTCTGCTCATCATATTGTTAAGATGAGTTGCTTGGATGGTCTCGTATCTGCTAGCATGGCCAACCATATCATTTTTTTTCGAGCTGAACTGGAGAATAGAGAATATAAGATCAGATACATGATACCAGTGAATCATGCATGTTTCTGCTAACGTCTATTATTAGCTCTATCAGGCAGCGACACCGATAAATATATTAGACACGTATTTTCTGACCCAAGAATCTGTCTCACCGTAAGATATGAATACACATCCTGGTTAGCTTTTCTTTGACTCCGGAGAAGTTCAATAGCAGAGGATATAGAATCTTTCAACCTGATGCCACATAATCCTTCCAAGATACGTTTAGATCATATCTTGTGTCGTGTGCTCCTGTTTCCTTACTGTAAATTCCTTGAAAGCTCCTTACCTCCGAGAGGGTTGTCAGTCAGCTAGGTGATCGTTCACTTGGTTAATATTATGTTAGTAATTTGTTTAGAATATAAAACTGCAGTATGCCATTCGCTGTGCAGAAAAACATTGAACTGAAAGCTAACCTTCCTGCATCTACGATAGAAAGTTCATTTACCGCTCTTGTCTCCCTCGTCATGCTCGCCACCAACCGCCTGTAGCGAAGAATATGATCACCACCGTAGCGCTTCTACTCTAGCAGTCGCCCAACCCACGTCTTACATGTGTCTATCGAGCGCATCTGATTCAGTGACAGCCTTCTAATTCTTGCAAGGTCATTAGCCCCGGCTGTTTAATTTACCGGCCATCTCTGCATCTTTCAAATTCAAGTAACAAAAAAATACAAATCATTTCTGCCTTACTGCATACTAGGATATTCGGACATTGGTGTAAATGCAGTCCGTAACAAACATGTTGGAAAGTTGATTTTTTAGATTATTTTCAGAACCAGAGACGTATTTAACGAGAGCGATGAGCAGCTTAGGTAACCTACAACACTTTCAGTGAAGTAGCTATTTGCAACATTAACTTAAGATAGACTGCAAGTGCCTAACGACTTATCACACTTAAATCCACGCGGGAGTATATTTCGCCAAACACCGACCTGCAAAATTCCGGAATGAATTGGACGGTAAAAATTCTATCGGTTTGAGTAAATAGCTTGTGCATGAGTCTCACTGAGAGAACTCTGAATTGCAGCCTATCACTTAGGTTCTCCTTGAATTACGATTATACAGAAAGTAATTTTGGCTGTATTTTGCTCTTAGTGAAAACCTTACAAAGGAATTATTTCTGAAACAGCGCAAGAAGTGTGGATATTTAATGCTTGCTCGAATGGAATATCATGGACTACTGAGTGACTCGCTAAAGAACTGCCGAATCTCAACATCAACTGAGAGGTGCTTCTTTTATAGTTGCAGTAGGGAAAGATTCTGCAAAAAGACTGGACATGCTGAAATTCATCGCGTGGTATCAAAACGCAAACGGTGCACTTGTTTTCACGTGCACCCCGATCTGTCACAAGCAAATTTGCTTGTGCTTGAAGGAATTCATTGAAAAATTTGTATGTTTCAAATTAGAAATAAAATCAAAAGTGATATCAAAAATGATAGCTGGTGAATATTGTTTCATTCTTGGATTTCTGCATCTCCCTGCGAGAAATGAAAAGTCGCTTGGAACTTCCCGTGTAGCAGAAATATGTTTGTTTCATTCTGCAACAGAAAGATCGTGGTACATTTGTTCTAGAACTGTTCGACATGAGCAAATTAAAGTAACCGTGATCTCTTCGATAGTCGTCTCAAATGCATCTTAGTATTTATAATTGAAATTCCGACGCATCGACGAAGAACGTAGAATAAAGTACCTCCAGCAATCGGCTAGTCAATGTAGAGAATTTCCTGCCTCGGGTGTTCCCAAGTTCGGCTTTTTTAATTGTTTCAAAGTAAAGGTAGGATATTCTAATGATTTAATAAGAAGCTAGGCTTTCTTATAGTGCTGTAAATAAAATAACAACCATCAGCTACAATCTATTTCGATAATGTTTCATAAGAAGTCTGAGACGTAGACCGAGACGATTCATACGCTGATGCGAAAACTGAAGTACCCGTTCGTTTAGCTCAATAAAGTAAGCCCATTCTTCGTCAACTGCAAGAGCTACCATGATTGTTTGGTATCAAGATTTCATAAAATCATCTCTGCGATAAAAAAATTACAAAAAGGCGGGCTTTATTCAGACTTAAGGAGCGGGAAATCTGAATAGAGGCTTCTTAATCAACATGAGAACCTTTAAATAAAAAACCGTAAGCACGATGTAATTGTACGTACTCTGGAGTCTATGTTTAGTTGGATCAAATGAGAAGCGCTTTTTGAGACTTAATTAAGATTGAGTCCGACAGCTAAATTTGTGCACAATATTGAATTTCAAGGATCACTAGTTGAAATGCAACATCTGAAGCTGCCACGTATGACTGCAGATAAAAAATCTTTTCTGACGTTTTGGATATCCATTTCTAGTAACGCTACTGAAATTTCAGAAGTTGATATTGACATATTTTCGAAGCTCCGCTGGATACGGTGAGAGCTCGAACCGGTGGAAGGAAATTGTATTGACTTTAGAGATCTAACGCGACCTCTGGACATTCGTGAACGTTTGTTCTCGAAAGGTATAGTTGATTTTCTGACACTTGGAAAAATATCACACGGTTGTTTCGAACAGCTTTTGTTTATTGGCTCGAAATGCTGCGGCGTAGAACACCGGTCGCTATACATATTCCTGAATAAATGAATCTACTTTACATTAAAATTAAAAGGTCATGAATTTTTTCTTTGGCTTTTCTATTTTCTGGATCAGTTACTAAAGTATACCAACTGACTAAAAATTCATCAGAAATGATAAAGCTGCCATGTAAGCTTATGGCTGTATTTTGATTGTCTGACGAATAGGTTCAGTACTCACACCAACATCGCATGATTCTGATTGAATTTAAGGTTTAAAGAAATCAAGATCTAGATCATACCTTTCTTCTCATGCTCTATACTGATATTGACTTTCAAATTTATCATAACCAATTCCGGAAACCATATGGCACGATTGAATGAATATAATGGGAACACTCCGCTAATATGTAAGTTGAATAAGAATATTGAAATATTAGCACAATGTATTCTTAAATGTAATGGTCTGCAAAAGACAAGTGAGTGATTTTTTAATGTGTGTGTCCCATGGTGGGCTGTTCTTTGAATATTCGTTCCATTGACTGTTACATTTGACAAATCATATTACCTAGCAAAGAATTTTCATCAAAGATGATGCAAAATCAACGCTTACAATCTCATAGCGTTCTGAATAAAGTGATCACAAGATTGACTTCTTCATTTTAGGTCGGCCAATTATAGCTAATTGTCTACCCGTGTGCGTTGTAATAGATAGTATAAATGAAAGTACCTCAAGTGTCTTAGGAGTACGAACAAAAATGAACTTTACTGAAACATCATCTCTTCTCCATTACCTATTCTAGTTTCTTTCTCATTCTTCTCTTCTTCCCACACATCTATTATCCACTATCATTCCGGTTATTTAACCACAAATGTGATCCAATCGTCTAAGCAATTAAATCCTTTGTTGTTAGCCAAAAGGGATCCTCGACCTGTATACACAATGTAGCCCACATAACACCATTCTTTCTGGAGTCAAGATTCAATAACCATTTTAGAAAAGTAACATCGAGTTCCGCGGGCGTCTTTCACGTTGTTTTACCTCAAATAATTGAGAAGGATACTAGAGCAAATTCTAATCATGATTAAATTCTGTTGGGCTGATACTTAGATCAAATGAAAACTAAGCAAAGAAAGTCACTACCCTCCGGCACCTTCCAAAAGCGATTTGTACATGAGTCGTGACGACGTTTGCGTCACATTCAACCCCCGCTCCCTGACTTATGTATTTGAAGTAATATTCTAAAAGAGCATACGCGACATTGTCTCAAGGCCATCTGAAAGTGGGAAAGGAAGCGTACGATTGGCGATGGAATTCGTACGGAATGCCAGTTATTGTATGTGATAAATCGCGGCAAGGTGCAACAAACTGAATTACGCATTGCATGATACAGTTACTTCGCCACCATGCGCTATTAAGTACTACGCACATGGTGTTCGTGAAGACGTTTCTGCTCGAACTCGATTCAATCGAAAGTACGTCAATTGAAGTCGATCTTGATTCACTACGAGTGCTAACAGCATAGATCTGAGCATATTCATTCGTTCTGCTTCCGGTAATGCTTGAAAACTGATACATAATTCAGCGATTCCAGGGAACACGCGCTTTTAGTTGCATAGACAAACTTCTTCTAGCTCAGAATAGACTTGAAGTAATTCTTTAGTGTCTGCCATTGGTACGATCACAATACTGCGTACTTCTGTTTTATACTCCTTGCTTTGTAATAGTCTATGCATTATGTGGACCGATTTCAATATTACTGGACACATGTGACACGTAGTGGATGAATTTCATGGACCCAGTGTGTTTCGATTTTTACAAGGAAACATTTCTTTCAATTCCGTACAGCATGGGCCAAACGGCTCTCAACGCAAAGACTTAGCTCATAGGTAGTTCGTAGCTTGAGTTATTCTTTTGTGTAATTTGTCAGTTTTGGAAATTTTGACTGATCATGATCTTTTTACTGAAAACTGCCCAAATAGCCTTTCCTAGCAATTTGATGGGATTAAATCTTTGCAACACATTTTCTCAGTTCGGTCCTTACTAATATAGCTTTTTTCATGAACGTTATGTAAAGGCGATTATAAAGGGACTATCGTCATGTGAACAAGATCGAGCTGATGAAATGAGATAGATGAGGAAAGACAGATCGGGAATCGTTCTAATCGCAGACGAATTGCGCAAAAATGCTAGTTCTGTCAATTGATAAATAAACTGACAGCGGCCTATTGCACTACTACAATTGATTTCAGGTGATTATGACTGCAGTCAACATCGTCAGATCTCATTGTTTTTTGTCGGATCGTGGTACGAATAGAATTCTAGAAATGCGTTGCTGACCCCACGCTCGCTTCCGACTGTCGCAATAGGGAACTATCTCTGATCCAAACAACAGACGTTGACCGTTGGATTGTATTCAGAAGAGATGAATGCCAACTGATAATTCACGAGCCAGTATTGAATTCACAGTGGAAGGTACTCGATTCCGAATGTGATTCTTTTTGCAAGCACCTAGTTCGATTTTCGAACAGACTAATAGTCCAGCAAGCTGGTCGAGTGACAAGCGACGCGTCCGCACAGAGCCGTAGTGGCGAGGATGAAAAACATGGTGATTTGTTGGAATAGAAGTTTGTTTCAAAACAGAAAGATGAATTTACTTCAGACTTAATTCCTCTTTCAATGAAATGAGTTTGAAACCTTGACTAATAGCTCCACGAACCATTGCTATGACTTCAGAAATTATGGATTGTTGGGGACACATACACATTGACGTTGAAAAGGAAAACTTGAATTTCGAAGCGATTCAATCTAACAAAGGCTTGGTTCTGGGCTTGTGAACAAGAACACCAAGGTGAATTTACTTCTGACTTGATTTCTTTTTCTTTTTCGAGGTTTCGAGAGATGGGCCTAGAGAAAGTGGTGGGGGCGAATTCGAACACGCTTTCGCCTTGACTAAATGAGCATGTTTCGGCTTCTGCTTAGAGCTTGGGGGTGCCATGTCTGAGAGGTGAGGTGAGGTGATGGAGAACTTGTCGTGAATAACCCTCATTCAGAATGTCGATTTATATGCATTTCGCCATTCTCGCCCCACTCCCATCGCATAATATTAACCGCTCAGTCAACGTTCCACATCCCGCTCGAAAATAACGCAAGTCAGCTAGCGATTCGCGACTTACGAACAGTCACCTGATATTTTTGCCACTTGCGAAATAATGAAGTACCCACAGTTGTAACAATTTGTTGGCCATGATCTCATCAAAAAGCCGCCATACTCATTTTCAAAGGTGCAATTTCGATCGAGGATGGCTGGCTCGTTGTACTATGAAACTCAGCTTTCCAGTTAGAGCGTCACACTCAAACAGTCCTACATGACCGCCCCACAGCTAAATAGTTTGACTTGACATGGGGAGGAAAATCTGAAGTTTTGTTCTCGCTGAAAAAATCTTCGGTTCGTCGAGACTTCTCGAAAACTGTCCTACTGTTAGTGCTGATTTTCTGAAGAGGAAAGCGTAAATATCATAACCTAAAATCAGAATTCCGCAGAGTCGTGGCATTGCGCAGCAAGCAATGAGTTCCATAACGTAGCCAGAACTGAACCAACTCGTGACGGTTCAGAGCAGATGAGTTATCGTTTCTTGCGATCCAACATTTTTAACTTAGGGAAGGTCACGTTGGAAGCTGCGCAGGGAGGGTGCAATACAGTGTTTTGATGTCGTTCACATACCTTGAGACTTTCCCTCAGTGCGTGGCCTCTAATACAAGAAGGAGGACATTCAATTCCAACTACGAACGAAATATTTACTGACCATTGGACCCATGTGCTAAATCGAGTTTTCATTCCTTCCAGAAATTACAGATATCCCGTCATTGTGAACGTTCCTGCGATGTACATCATATTTACTACGTTTGGTGTTTGGTTTACAATCGAAATTCAAGTATCTACACAGTTCCAAATCAATTAATATCAACTAAATATTGCGAGCAATGTTAAATCGAAAGGAACTTCCGAGGAAGCAGCTAAAAGATCATTGTATACTGTGCAAGTGAAAAATTGAAGAAAATTGCACCGGAACTGCTTCAGACGCGCGAGTCATGATAACTTTGCAACCGATGAACTCATTTTTCATACGTGAAACTATGACTCCTAGGAAAAACAGCAGAACTTGCAGCCCTGACAAATTGGCTCTCTGCTTCTCACATCTTTGCTTACTACTTGCGAACTTAAAATTCGTAGCCACTAGCGTGTGATATCGATTGTCAAGAAATTGAGTCAGTATTCACACATGTATCGTATATTTACCCTCACTCATCAAAAAGTGTGGATTGACGAAATGTGTTGATTTACAGATACAGAACAAGTCAAACTGGACTCATTTGCAATGCTAAGTAGACAAACAACCAAGAACTTCGCTCCGCTTCGCATATCGGATGAATTTTCTGAGATTTGAAAAGAAGAAATGTATTCTCTAGCAGGATTGCGGTATCCTGCTGTCGATTGCACGCCCTACCATGGCAAATTGCAATAATCCCCGATCATTTTAAGAATTAGTACAAGGAAAAAGAAAACAAGGAACACCCTTATAAGCATACCAAAACATGAAGTCAGAGAAAATTCAATAATTCATGTCAATACATATTTATTACATCATTCTGTTACTTACAATTCAGAATATCTGGACGAAAAATTTAGTAAGATAGACGTCGTTTTTTTACTAACTAAATGAAACATAGAACTAAACATATATATATATATATATGTCACTTATGACTAGAACTAGAAAAATAATAAAATCTATTCCGCCTACACCTACTGAGCTACTATTCTGAAACATTATTTCCCCCTCTTTATTCAAATCTTCTTAATTGCCTTCTTTTTCCTTTTAATCTTTTTAAGAGGTACCCTTTTACATTTGCCTATCAATTTCCTTTTTCTGTAACTTCTATCGTTAATGATAGAAACGAACCGTTTCCTACGGATGTACTTGAACCTGAACTTTTCACTATTTATCCTCGATTCGGGGAATTTATCGATTTTCCCATAGATACGATTTCCATGTGTATCATCTGTGCTCTTGCAGTTTTGTAAGCTCTACTTGCACTATAAGCACTTCAGGCGTTCTGCCAGCAAGATCGTTTGGTCAGCAAGGCTGAGACTGTTGACTATCTGTTACCAGTGTAATGTTCTTATTATACCGTTCTAGAAATATATAAATTACTTCGGTTTCCGATTTCTGGGTCACCACTATACTATTTTGAGCCACCCTGAGTTTTCCCTCAAATACACACCTTTGCCTTACCATAGGTATTCGCTCTGAAATAGGCGCTCGGTCACTCAGACCACATTCGAGACCACGTTCAGAATGGCCGAAACATATTTATAGGAAAATGGCAGTTTTGTCTGGATGGTTAATCGTTCGAGTACTGTACTGAGAAATGAAAAGCGAAAAAAAATGATGCAGGATCTCTATAAAATATTAGAAAGATTTTTGAATGTGAACGAAAATGCAAAAACCTCCTTCGAAATTCACACGATAATTTTTGGACTCACAAAATCGAAATATTTGGAGTAAAATTGAACTTC
>JAAUYH010078854.1_pt1 | contig 11691 bp, 7 predicted proteins | sample 7278061 | NCBI WGS metagenome assembly JAAUYH01 (sample SAMN14350203, study PRJNA611818) | marine sediment metagenome | isolation source: surface marine sediment (0.6m) | place: French Polynesia: Moorea | collected 2018-08 | reverse complement strand
ACAGATCTTAAGTTATTCTTCGATTAACTGTAGTATTGTCTACAATTTGGCAAAGTAGCCAATTTTCGAAGTTAAATCCATAAATTTCAAATGTTTTACAAATTGTTGGATGTGCGTTTGAACTTACAACTTTTCAGCTTCAGCTTGAAATAGTCAATCTCTTGTGTTGTTACTGCAGACATTGTACTCATATCAATAAGAACAGTAAGGGCACAGAAGCGTCGACAACAAATCTGATATAGTCACGAACTGCTTTTTCTCCAGGAGTAATTTCATATTCATGAGTTTCCAAGTTATAAAAGGTTGCCGAATCGTTAGCTGTTTTTCTTCTTTTTCAATACTCCTTTTCTTAGTCCTTTGTTCCATTTACATCTCGAGGTTCAACGCGTGGCAAAGGCATTAAAGTTTGAACGATTTCTTTGTCACTAGGCCTGTGTTTGGAGCTCATTTTGGACACCGTAAATTATTCACACAAAATTTTGCCATCTACTCGTATATATAATCTAATAAAATGCCTGGTGATTTAGAATAAAACTGCTGATTGACAGAATTGAAAACTAAAAGCATTGAATTGAATTCAGCAAAATTGCTGAACCCCCCAGATCTCAAGGCAGTGCATCCAACAATCCATCACAGCGATTTCAATTCATGAAAAATCCAGTCCGATCGCAATCGGATTGTGATGGGCAATCCAATTCTCGTCTTCCCTGTCGATGAAGGAGCAAATTACGGTAATTTCCGAATTGTAGTGCTTTTTCAAGCAGAATTTCATTCGTGCATTATGTGTCTCAACCATTTCCGAGCCCCAATCCATTTCACGAGGTACTCAAATTATGTTGTTCGATGCATGATGCTATACAGGGAACTCAATAAAGCTTGGGATCGAACAAGCTAAATAGTAAGTATGAATTGATAATTCTGATTTGTATGAATTGAGATAATAGTACAAACGAAAGTGTTCTCGTGACATGTCTTTCGTAGTGCCGCATAGATGCGGCACGCCGGAACTGAATCTCCACGTTCCTGGGCGTCCAAAATCTGTCATAACGTGGGTGAATCGAACCAAACGTTTCTTGGATTTGTGACGTCGAAGTACTGTACAGTGCGAGGGCGAGCCTTCTAGATCGTCTAATCTTGGTGACAAGTCCGTTAATCCTCATACTTCAAATTTTGAACAAGAAGATACTGTAACCAGGAAGAGAAGATATTTGCGAAATTCGTACCGATTAGAAAGTCTTTAACGAAATCTGTTTTGTGCATACAGAATCATTTCGTTGCAGTAAGACAAACAATGATCACGCACAAAAGCAAAGACTTACACATTCCTACTAGAATTTTCTGCGTAGAGGAGGCCGCTTAAATCATTTGCCCTCAGCTCACGTGATCGCATCCGTCAATTTTCGCGCGGTGATGGACGAAAGAATGCAGAAATTCAGTTAAGTAATTTGAATCGAGAATCGAACGGAAGATGGGTGGTTGTTTTGTCACGTCATACAGATGACAGGGAAAGCGGAGCCTCCTGTTTGTTCATCTAATTCGAAAATTAGTGTATGGTATGTGGGATATTATGACACGAAAATAATCAGATTTGTGTACAACAGTGGTACAGTAGGAGCAAGTGCTGTGATTCAAAAACACAATCAGTAAGAAGAGTCGTGTCCGATCTGTGGTATGTTGGCAACTGAGGCGAATGTAGAATATGTGAGGGCGGACGCTTGCGTGTGTCGGTTTACAGAGTACAGCAGTGCACGAATTCCTCATCAAAGCAGCATCTGCAGCAAACCACAACGAGATAGATATTCTTTGTTCATAATCAAGTCAAGATCGTTTATTACAGGGTACTGCTATCGACGTCGTAATCTAGAGGATGACGATTCGCCAGAGACCGGACTCCCTGGAGGTACTATACAAGCATTACTACTGCCACAAGCAGAGCACACTGGGGTGCCTCGGTTCACACGAGTTCGCAACGTTAAACCGCACGAGTTGCAATGGACGAACACAGAACAGGTGGTCGTGCGATTCGACGCCACCGCGCTACGCCAAGTCCCAATGTCGGCAATTGGTTTCCGACAGTCGGATCGTGGACAGGAGAAGTTGAGTAGTACTCGACGCAGGAAACATTGCTCATGCATAGCATGGCCACATGGCGGTGTGAACAACCGTTGTCTCGATTCGCCCATAGATTCGTTGCAGCCTGCGGCGCAGCGCGCAGAGGCGATAGGTGCGCAAGTATGCTCGCGCGACGAAAGTGGGTAACACTTGCCACAACGGTCGCAGTGACGCGTGTGCTCGCGACGACCACGAATACAATGTCCGCAGCGTGAACAGTGAAATGCGTCGCTATTGCTCCACTGCACGCAGGTACGACAATAGTGACGGCCGAATGTCGAGCGACAATAACGACAACGGCGACCCAGAGGTTGCGCACGTCCACAAGCCGTGCACACCACGGTAGTTACACGGCTTCGATCGAATGGTTGGTTACAGTGAGTTCCGCGATGACAACAAGTAACCCGTCCGCAACATGGGGCGATAAGGTTGCATTGGCGGTTGTAGTGGGGGCAAGGAACGGTGGTTAGCCGTTCGCCGTCCGTCATACCAAAATTTAGTGGTACGAAGGCAAAAAGCCGAGTGAAAGTTTGGGTGGATGAGTGTGTGGCAGAAGTGATTTAAGTCGATGGCAAGAGTTCGAAGGAGGAGGCAGGCAGCAAAGAGAAGCTAAAAGCTAGGCGCAGCAAGGCATAAAGGGAATCACAATGCTACAGTACGAGTCGGTTCACACTTACGTGCACAAATAATGAGGATTATGGTAGGTTAGATCTAGTCGATCTACAGTAGCAGAGAAAAACACATAGTGTATCAGGAATTTTCGCTTTTTCAACAAACATTCAAATGTGTGCGAGTCATAGCCCACTCCACCCCAAACTGTGATTAATATCTGTAAATTTACTGTACTTTAACTCTACACCTAATCCGATATGGGGTCTACCAATCGATTTGGGCGTTGCTAAATCCAACGTAATCTGCATTGCATGCAATATGCTCACCTCATGCCCCATAACAATTACTACCCTTTTGCTTTCTATGACGTAAGTCGCCGCTTCTGTGCGTGCGTGCGTGTGTGTACCACCTCTTCGATGTCCCTGATCTTCACCAAACTGCAAAATACTGTACTCGCGGTTCCTTCGATTCTCTCTTGTTTCAACTCCTGTTTCGACCTCCTTTTCTCGTGTAAACAGCATTTTTTCAAATCTATCGAATGTTCGATTCTTTGACGATATATCATGCCATGCATGTGCAATTTCTTGTTTACATGGTTTCCGATTTTATTCAGATTTAATATTCTTCTCTTTCCACTTCTCACTTCCACTGCCTCGCTCAGTCCTAGCAAAGTTAGCTCTATTGCTATTTTATAACGCCAATTTCCGACATACTGCGTCGTATGAAAAAACTAAAATAAATATGGAATGTCAACTTCAAGCACGGCTCGTCAGTGGAAGCACTACACAGCTGTACTACCGATCTCATTTAGAAACATACTCTCCATTCAATCCATCGATTGACCACTCACTCTATAGATGGCTGAATGTGAGTCGACAACTAGATTTGGGTGCCTAATTCGTGGAAATCGAATTACATACGCTTCGAAAAGTAGAAAATCAACCTCTAGGACCGAGCGCCTCAGAGTGTTGAACTCTGTTCAACCATTAAAACTTAGCCACATGACCGTCATATCACACTTAAAAGCGAAGAAATGATCACAAAACGTTAGTGCTTCTTATTCTTCCCTAGTTCCCTTTTGCTTCTCGATTCTGATCAAGTTATCGCATGACTCGTGGACAACTTGCCATTAATTGTTGGTTCTTCTATTGAATCTCACCATTTTTACACCACTACGATTCAATTTTATGTATGTTTTGTCCAATACTCAAGTGTGTGTCAAGCGGAAATGAATCGCATAGGACATTGAAGATGTAAGTGTACAGATTACAAACTTCGTTACTTAACTATCCCATCCCTCATCATCATCAGTGCAGCTGTGTTTCGAAAAAAACAATGCATTGCGACGAGAAATTCGAGAATGTAAATCTACATTCAGGCATCAAACCATCGAGAATGACCTCTTTGGTCGGCGTCAAAGAGGGCTCGGTATAGAAGACGCTTTAGGAAAGCTGTCTGGTCCAATATTACCTCGTTAACTGGAATGGCGTCATAGATAGATAATGCGATAGCTCCTCTAATCACTTAGATACTCACATATTTTGCGAAATAGACTAAACAGAAACATTTTGAACAGGTAATAGAACGATCCACGAATATTGACAAATAGAGTCCAATGTAATTATGATGGATACACCTATTTGTAGTTAGATTTCCTTTATTTCCTATGGGGACTTTTCAGATCAAGTTCAGGCACGATATTCACGTCAGTGCAATTAGACTCTGTGATTAAGTGACCTGAGGACAGTTAGGACAGGGGACATTGACACTGAGAAAGTTAAAAAGAAAGAGGAAGAAATTGAGGATGGGGGAGTATGATGTTCCATTATTGTCCTCCTTGCCGTCGTCCTTCTCAATTCTGACCTACTCTTTAATGATGTCGTACGACTCCAACACTACTGTAAGTTGTAGGGAAGTGACCCTAATCGGTCCTTCTAAAGAAAGCGGTGTCTATAGATTGAATTATGGCCTACAGTATCTACGGTACTATTATCCCCATAATCTAGACTACTGGTAGGGTTAGTAGAGAAAAAGTAATGCTGAAGAAATCGAAAGAAATTGATTTCGACTATTCTGGAATTTACAGTTCATTGAACTCGAGGAGCCTAAGTATGGGTTACAAGCGTCAAGAACACAAAATATATGGCTTTTAAAAGTTTCTGATATTCGCACTTGGAAGTAAGGTTTTGCAAAACTCAAACCCACGGAAACTATTGACTGCATGCTAGCCTGTCGACCAATCATTATGTCGACAATGAATCCTGCACGAATGACCATCCTTCTGCTGATAAATATGATCTTGAAGGAAATTCGGCTCCTGTTACGTCTCTTATTGCCGAATTTCGAAAATTTGTCACGAAATTGAGATGAATTCGTACTGATGCCTCTTACACATGTTGAAAGGAAATCGGGAGTCACCGTCATCTGAACTAAAATTTCGTAAATGTCAAAGTGTCGTAATACGGAAACTTAAAACGTTCTATGGCACTCTTTCCTGAAATGGCAATGTCACATATCATTTGAACTGTATCTATGGCTAGTGTGGCTAGTATGCATGAAAACTACGATTTTCCGGTCTGCAGTGAAAATATAATCCCATTGTATAGTACAATCTTGAAAGTTACGAGAAAGCTACTGATCAATAATACAACGAAAAACATTGTCGAATAAAGCATTAAAAGATCTTAATGCCATAGTTAGCGTATTCACCACAGTTCTCTAGGACAGTGCATAAATTTGTCGTAAATTGGGAAAACATGTGGGCTTTATCCAAAAGATCAGAAAGTAGCTGCGATTGGGAAGGTTCCTGTACAATACGAAACAAATTTCACAAAAACGCCAGTACAGATGTTATAAAATGACACGTATACTAGTTCGAAAATGTACAACGGTTGCTGCAAATTGACTTAATTTTCGCCGTTTGCTGAAATATGCAATCTGCGGAATTCAGTAATGGAAACAAGGTTCGATGAAAGGAGGCCGAACTTTCGTGCCATCTTAAGTACCAATCATCAAAGACTGGCAGCGTGAATTCAGTAATTTGAAGTGGTAGAATACGAGCTCTAATCAATTCACAGCAGTAAATAAGCAGATTCAGGCTTTATTTGGTTTCAGAAATGATAAAAGAAAGAAATTAATTTTTATAGCACCCAAAAAATATGAAAGCTGATGCAGAGAATGCGAAGGTTCCATACTGTGGTGAATAATTCATAGCTTTAAGTACCGATTTGCAATGAAAATTCAAGTCGTCTGGTAGTTTTGCGACGGTGGAATCAAATTTGCAATGTTTGCCACTGATTAAGGTCGGTGTCAATTAAAGGCAAATAAAATTTTTATTGTAATGACTTGAGAGAATGTACTGAAACAAATGAAATAGATTCTTTCGGTTTTTTGAAGTGCTGTAAAATATCATACTGCACTACATTTCAAGTACGTAATTATTTTGGGTACCATAAGAGTTGTTTTTTTCTTGGCACATACTTATGAATGCGGCAAAAATGTAACCTTGATTGGACTAATCGTCTTCTTCGTGAGCTCGAGATTAAAGGATAGTTGTGCTTGAAGAGTAAGTAAGACGATAAAGGACATTCCTTGCTAAACGGTTTCTAGTGTACGAGGTAGAAATAGTTGAGTCGTTGTTAATAAATTATTGTCTGTACTTACCTTATGTTACTTATACACAGACTTCTTACTAGCTTCTAGAAAGTACGTGAAGCCTCTTTTAGAGTCTTCTGGCATTTTCTGTATGATACTAGAAATATCGAAAAGCGCCATGAAAGTTCTAGAATCCATAACTAATTTTAATCCTATCACTATTGGGGTTCGTACTCAAAATACATCCGAAGATAATATATACTCTAGACGAAATGAATGAACCGAAATCTAATTTTTTCACTACATTTTTAAGAAACTAATTACTCTAACATAAATGAAAGGCAATGTTTTCTTTCTTACAATTGATGGATTGAGCTTGTAAAGAGTTTCGGAAACACCTTTTAGTATTCAATTTTGTAATCTATTTGCCTTGAACTCGATCGATAATTCAGCATGATTGAGTCATCGAGGTAAATGAAAAGCCATACATCCCGCTTCCGAACCGAGGATGGTTTTTACCTGTTCCCAGGAGATCGCATCTGAACTAAAACGACTCACCGAAAAAAAGGAAAAATCAAAGCCATCCCAAGGTTACACTAACTGGTAAAGTAGCATTATAATAATTTCTAGTACGAATATAATTTGGGATTTGGAGAAGGGGCTGATTCTTATCTAGTGAAAAAGAGAGCATGTAAGAGCAAGCTTGTAGAACTAAATATATCTGTTTTACCTGATGAAAAGAAAAAGAATCTGGACACTCTCTCTTCTTGTCTACAGATTTAAAGCGCCAGCAAATTTCAGCGTGTCAAAGCGCGCTGTATTGTTGAAAGTCAAAAGTTTACTATTGTGTTGTTGCAGAGGCCTTCTTTTCTTCCGGAATTGTAGAACATTACATTGAACTGCAGAAATCCATTATTTGTGGGAATTCGAACAATATGACTCAGTTATATTCGTGGTGAATCGCCATTCGAATTGAAGCCGACCTCCGTACTCAAGAATTTTCCGGGTAGGCTAGAAGCATTGAACGAATTTCGGAACTTTGTAGCTTTATTTTTTCGTGATTACCTACAAACTTTAAAGTATTATGGTTAATGCATCCTACGAGGTTTCTATAAGTACCAATTGGTAGTTCCTATTCTCTTATAGACACAAAAAATTCTAGAATCAAATTCAAGCGTTCATAGAGATTTTCAACGAATGTTACATAGGTATTGTAATATTTCCAACATTGTCTCAATGGTTTGTCAAAATAATAGAAATACCACGCTTCATACAGTACTCTCATCGACGAAATCATTCTGAAAATTTAGAATTTTCAAAGTTTTGTTTATGATGCTGAATAGAAAGGCCGCACAAAAACGTGCCTTTGGACTCTGTGAAAAATTATTTCAACAACGATCAATTACCAGCCAGATAGACATATAGGTGTTGTTTTGGACATTTCAATATGGATTCGTAATTGTGAAGCATTGACCGATTATTGGTGCTTCTGTGCTGAAAATCGGCTAGAAATGAAGTTAGTAGTAAATTGTGCCGATTTCCTATGACTTCGCTTTTGTACCTAAGCTTTAAGACCTAATATCAGCTGGAGAACGATGTGAAAAGACAGACCTTTAGTTTCTGTGGACCGAGAAATCGAACGTCTAATACATGTATAGTTCTGCTTTTTTTCTAAGACGAGTAAAATTTCTATTCAGCGATGAGGACAGTTTTTGTTCGAACTTTCTATTCAGCATCGTCAATCAAAACCTTGAATTTTTAAATTATTGGTTGGATTTCGTCACTAAGACTACTACGTGAAACAAGGGTATTCTATTACTTCAGCAGGTACCTGTACTGGCTTCCTAATAACGATGAAGTTTTTCGCATTTAGACCTGCTTCGAACCGTGCTAGTCGAACATGTGTATTGGAAAGGAAACTAGACCCGAATATAGATCACATCCTTCCTTGTTCTGCAAAATAATGAAAAAACAATTTCTCGAGAATTAAATCCAAGCCTATCGAGAATATCTAATTGTGCATACGTATATTGAAACGTTATGAAATTTCAATGCCACCATATACAAAACGTTGCAGTACTATTCGAAAACAACAAAGCAAAGGAGTTCAGAAAGTTATTCAATACTTCTCGTTTACTCCGTTCATTCATGAAAAATTGTACTTTACAAGCTGACAAAGTAACAGTGATGGTTTGAATGGAACATATTACAGAGTGAGCAATTGTTAAAGCATAAGATCAAACAATTTTCAACCATGTACTTAAGGAGCACAGAGAAATCTATTTTTAGAATACAATTCCACAATGTCTTAATTAAAATGACCCGAACTTCTAATACTGATCCAATTGAATACGAAAGGCCCTTCTGCAGAATAGACGACAAATCGATGAAAAATCTAGAGAACGAGGTGCATTTTACTGTGCTTGCCAACCTATGAATAATCTCATCATTTTTCGAATTCGATCTTTGAGAGTCAGAGGTTCAAATTGCGCTTTGACGTCAAACAACTTAAAAGTAATGTTTCAAGTTTAAATTTTATAACTTGCGCAACAAATATTAATCTATTTCATATAGATAGCCTGATACTAAGTTTCATTAATTTAAAAAGCGTATTGATCTGTTGCGTAGCTATACGTTGACTCTTTTTGTACTGCACGACTCAAAATTCCTCAGTTTAAAAGAATAGAATTTCTACATTATTTCTCGTGCTTGCGATCTCATACTCGTAACATTTTACTGGTAACTTTTCCTATGAGTATAATATATGAATTCCAAATTAATACGATAGATTTCAAAGAAAAGAATCAAGCTACTGAGGATGTACCAGAAATTGATAATGAAATCCACTTCAACTTATTCTGGCCCACTGTACTTTCGGAAATACATTTAGTGTGTTATTGGGCAAGCTCGTAGCTTTGTATTTGCATGAGAACAAGTCTATTCTTTACTACCGGCTTATTTATTCACAGAAATCTCGGTTTTAGATTGATGTGCAAGTAATAGAGATGATGGTCAGACTGGAGCGGCATAAAGCCCTTTTCTACCTAATTTCTAAAAGTCTTAGGCACATAAAACTTTGAGCGAAAATAGGCTATTATGGGGTGGTCATATATGCTCCGAATCATACGACGGAACTTAGAAAGTGCTGGATCTAGCATTTTTGGATTAGATCATGGAGCGTAAACTGCTCTCTTAAAAAATACTGTTTTTGGTTTATTAGTCAAATATTCAAAACTATTCCACTTCAATTTTGTACGAGCAGTGGCAATTGTTAATTCAAGCTCTGCAAATTAGTTGGATTGAATTCATACATACGACAGCACATGTATCCAGCTCTTTACTGATAGTTGAAGACTCAAAGATATTCTTCTTATTTCATACGTATAGAAAATGTCATTTTCGAATTTAATCTGAAGTTTGTAGTTTGCTCGGACTATCGATTACCGCAACTACGACTGCAATTTTCCGTACTTCTGCGTGTAAACAATAGTCGGTCCTACTAAAACAATTTACAGTCGTAAATATAAAAATGATGGCTGGTGATAACGATATCATACTATAATCTAACGACTAGTTATAGATTCAAAATTTCTTCTGTATAGCTCCCATCGTACACCCATCACGCTCAAAATTCATAACAAAATTGGAACTCTTCATTATTCAAAGAAACGTTGCATTCAATAAGTTCAGCTCATGTTTCGAAGATCATTTGAGCTTCGAAGTTTGCTCCGTAATTGAATATGCAGCAATCATCTTTGCGTCAAAAGCAGTCTGTGGGCAATAGATTTTCTCACTCAGTTGAAAAAACTTTTTAGTTTAGGTCTTTTCCAAATCCGATTGAATGTTGAATAGATTTTGCTTTAATAACTTTCCCATATTCAAGGTTTTTTCATAACAATAGCTATTCCTGTTTCTAAATTCTCAGATCTTCATTGCAGAAATAAAGATTCCCATTAATGAGAAATCAGAGAAGTATGAAGCATAGATTACAGAATAAATAAATTTACATAAGGAAACTGTTTGATTCAAATTTTGCTCTCGTGTGAGACTTGCATATCAATATGGGTAGTTCCCATAGCTGTTAAGCCGGTTGATGTCAGAGGAATCTGAAGAACGCTAGAAGGAAGGTCATCATCCGAAATGATCTAATATCGAGTACAGTTCAAGTACAAGTCGAACTTGTGGAAACGAAGCGACATTCCAGTTGCAATTGACTGTGGAAGGAGGAATCACTCTATCGGCGCAGTTAGTAGAGATCCTACAGCCACAAAAGGGGAATGATGGAGATTTTATTTGCCTAAGCAATGGGCTTATCCTGTTGTAGAGTAGTTAGGATTGGGTATGAAGCAGCCATACATCGTAGTGATTGCAAAGCCCGCATCAGCACTATTGAGGAAGATGTGGGTTATGCAATCATCTTTGCTGATACACTTGGGGCTATGTGGCAAACCTTGAGGAACAGAAGTCACATGAGCGGGAGGAAGTATCGACTCAATTCGACTGACACTGGTAGTGCCTTCTAGCGTCATCCTGAATTTCAGCTTGCCAGAGATTCTTGCGAAGTTCTCGCTACCTCGAGGATGCACATGCCACGGGATCACACTTCCTGGCGGCTGCACGACTCTAACAAAAGCAATATCGACGTCCTTCATGCCCAAAAGGCGATGATGCGGGGCCGCAATGACATCGAATCGAATACCAGCGCTGATATTCAACGGGATCGCGTCACGAAGGAACGAGAATAAGAATTCATTATCGCCGAGCGTTGCTCGTTTTGTAGCAACCGAAACGAACTCAGAACCAGAAGTCGACGTGCAAAGGACGCACAAAGTGGAGACAAAGAGGAGGTTCACGAATCGAGTGTTCAAGATGAAAAGGGCTATGAAAAACTCGGAAGAGATGGAGATACGTTGAAAATGGATTGTGCTTTTACAGTATTTGTAGACACAGCTGGCTTCAGTCTCGAGCAAGAACAGCAATGCTGGGACAGGGATTTGAAGTGGAATAAAAAATAGTAACTGGCAATAGTTTGCTGTCTAGTGATTCTGTAGGCATCGGAACTGTTGCACTCCAGAAATTGCAATTATTTCAAAGCTTTTTGCAAAGATTCGCATCAAGATCTAGTCCAGCACGCAACACGTGATCAGAATTCGCCTTTTGTTCCGGATCTGCAGCTGTGAGCCAGGATTTCGTTATCCACTGAAACATAGGCTTGAGGAATTCGCTTGGTTGTGTCGAACTTAATCCACAGTGCAATATGGGCAATTTTCAGTATAGAATTCATGATCCGTAGTTGCATGGATTCTCCAGAAACGCTTCTGACTTTCGGTTTACCAAACGATTGGAAATGCCTAATCTAGGTCCTAGGTCCTT
>JAAUYH010064736.1_pt1 | contig 11691 bp, 12 predicted proteins | sample 7278061 | NCBI WGS metagenome assembly JAAUYH01 (sample SAMN14350203, study PRJNA611818) | marine sediment metagenome | isolation source: surface marine sediment (0.6m) | place: French Polynesia: Moorea | collected 2018-08 | reverse complement strand
TGGCGCTGCATCTCGCCGGATTCTTCGTCGGCGCCATGGTCTGCCATGGCGAGTTGTGGCGTCGGCGGCCCGAGACCAGCCATCTGACCGAGTTCTATCTGTGGATGTCGTTCGGCGGCATGCTGGGCGGCGTGTTCAACGCGCTGGTCTCGCCCGTGCTGTTCGACTCGGTGCTCGAGTACCCGCTGGCCCTGGTGCTCGCCTGCGCGCTGAGGCCCTGGTCCGCGTTCCGCCTGACCCTGCCAGAGCCGGCCAAGGCCGTCGCGGTCGTCCTGCCGCCGGCGGTGGTCCTGGTCGCGACGATGCTGCTGGACCTGGCCGAGATCGAGCCGTGGCAGGTCGGCATGTTCGCCGCCATCGTCGTGCTGGCCGTCATCGTCCATGCGCAGCACCGCCAGCCGGCGGTCTTCGCCCTGTGCATTGCCGGTTTCCTCGCCATGGCCCCGCTCTTTCTCGGGTCCGGCGAGGTCATCCTGGCGCGTGAGCGCAGCTTCTTCGGCGTGCACACCGTCAAGCTCATCGACGACGACGGGGTCACGGCGCTGGTGCACGGCACGACCATCCACGGCGCCCAGTACCGCGATCCCGGGCGCCGCCGGCAGCCGCTGACCTACTATGTCGAGGCCGGGCCGGCCGGGGCGCTCTTCCGAGCGCTGCCGCCGACGGAGTCGCCGCGACGGGTCGGGTTGATCGGCCTGGGCACCGGATCGATGGCCTGCTACCGGCGGCCCGGCGAGGATTGGCGGTTCTACGAGATCGACCCGCTGGTCACCTGGTTCGCGCGCGACTCCGGCCATTTCCATTTCCTGTCCGACTGCGCCCCGGACGCCACCATCATCCATGGCGACGCGCGCGTGTCGCTGGAGCGCGGCGGTGACGGCCCGTTCGATGTGCTGGTCGTCGACGCCTTCTCCTCCGACGCGGTGCCGGTCCATCTGATCACCCGCGAGGCGGTCGCGCTCTATGCCGAGCGCCTGGCGCCCGGCGGCATCCTGGCGATCCACATCAGCAACCGGAACCTGGACCTTCGCCCGGCCGTGGCGGCGGTGCTGGCGGAGGTCGGCCTGGCTGCCCGGGTCCAGCGCTTCGTCCCGTCGCAGCAGGCGGCGGCGCAGATCGCCACGGCTGCGGTGACGGAATGGGTGGCCGCCGCGATCGACCCGGCGGCGCTGGCGGTCCTTGACGGCGACCCGCGCTGGGAGGTGCTTCGGCCGGAGCCCGGCCGCCGGCCCTGGACGGATGACTACTCCAACGTGTTCGGAGTCCTTCGATGATGAACCGCTTCGACGCTAAGTGCCGGACGTGGCAAGCATTTCTTAGGGCATGCCCGACTAGGATTGCGCGTCGTGCGGGCTCCGGCCCGTCGGCTCTGCTCGGGGAATAGCAAAAGTAACGGCATGTTGGGTTCCGCAAACCGTCAAGGCCGGATCGGTCAACTGGGTCTGGGTGTTGCGTTCGGCGTCCTGCCGATCTTCGCCGCGACCCTGTTTCTGAGCGCGCTGCTGCTGTTCTGGGTGCAGCCGATGTTCACCAAGATGGTGCTGCCGCTGCTGGGGGGCGCGCCGGCGGTGTGGAACACCGCCATGCTGTTCTTCCAGACCATGCTGCTGGCCGGCTATGCCTATGCCCATCTGACCAGCCGCCTGCTGCGGTTCCGCTGGCAGGTGCTGCTGCATCTGCTGGTGCTGATCATCGCCATCTTCGCGCTGCCGCTGGGGGTCGCGGAGGGCTGGTCGCCGCCCTCGGACGGGACGCCGGTGCCGTGGCTGATCGGCCTCTATGCCGTCTCCGTCGGGCTGCCCTTCTTCGCCATCTCCGCCACCGCGCCGCTGCTGCAGCGCTGGTTCTCCCATACCGGCCATCAGACCGCGGAGGATCCGTACTACCTGTATGCCGCCAGCAATGTCGGAAGCATTCTTGCGCTGTTCGCCTATCCGGTGGTGCTGGAACCGCTGCTGACCCTGGCCGGCCAGTCCTGGGCCTGGACCGTCGGCTACGCGGCGCTGTGCATCTTCATCGCGGCCTGCGCGATCAAGGTCTTCCGCAGCGCCGGCGACTTCCGCATCGCGGCGGAACCGATCCTCCGGCAGGCGGCATCGGCGCCGTCGACCGAGGAGATCGGATGGCGCCGCCGGGCGCATTGGGTCTTCCTGGCCTTCGTCCCGTCGAGCCTGCTGCTGGGCGTGACCACCCACATCACCACGGATGTCGCCGCGGCGCCGTTTCTCTGGGTCCTGCCACTGGCGCTCTATCTGCTGACATTCGTGCTCACCTTCGCGCGGCGGCCGCTGCTGCCGCACCACCGGCTGCTGCAGTTGCACCCGTTCGTCATGATCCTCGGCGCGGCGTTCTTCTGGGCCCACAATCCGTTCTACCTGCTGATCCCCCTGCACCTCGTCGTGTTCTTCGTGGCGGCGATGGTCTGTCATGGCGAGTTGATCAGCCGCCGACCCGCCACCAGCCACCTGACCGAGTTCTATTTCTGGATGTCGTTCGGCGGCATGCTCGGCGGCGTCTTCAACGCGCTGCTGGCGCCGATGGTGCTGAATTCGATCGCCGAATACCCGCTGGTTCTGGCCCTGGCCTGTCTGGCCCGCCCCTGGCCGGCCATCAAGATGCGGGCCCTGCGCCGCATCGACTGGCTGGCTCCGGTGCTGGTCGGCTCCTTCCTGCTGATCTCCGATGTGATCCTTGGCAAACCCGTGACGTCGGATTCGGACATCGCCATTGCGATGCTGTTCCTGATCCTCCCGGTCCTGGCGATGCTCAGCCGGCACCGGCCGGGCGGGCTGGCGCTTGGCGTCGGAACCCTGCTGGTCTTCGGCCCGACGATCATGCATGGCGGCGAGACCCTGGTGCGGGATCGCAGCTTCTTCGGCGTCTACAGCGTTCGCGCCGAGGAGAATGCCGACTTCCACATTCTGATGCATGGAACGACCCATCACGGCGCCCAATACCGCGATGCGGAGCGCCGCCGCCTGCCGACCGCCTACTACTATCCGACCGGCCCCGTCGGCCAGCTGTTCGATGCGCTGAACGAGACCCGCCCCCTGCGTCGGGTCGGGGTCATCGGGCTCGGCAGCGGGGCCCTGTCCTGCTACCGGCACGACGGCCAGATGTGGACCTATTTCGAGATCGACCCGGCGGTGACCGCCCTGGCCCGGGACCTGCGCTATTTCCACCATCTCGCGGAGTGTGCGCCGGACGCCACCGTGGTGCATGGCGACGCCAGGCTGTCCCTGGCCGTCGAGCCCGACGCGCGCTACGACCTGCTGATCAGTGACGCCTTTTCCTCCGATTCCATCCCGGTCCACCTCGTCACCCGGGAGGCGCTGCAGCTGTTCATCCGGAAGCTGACGCCCCGAGGCGTGCTGTTCATCAATATCTCCAACCGGAACATCGACTTGGAGCCGGTTCTTGGCACATTGACTGAGCAGCTGAACCTGGCCGCGCGGATCGCCCAGTACCGCCCGGACGAGGATGAGCGCGCCAACTCGGCCTTGAACGCGACATGGGTCGTCATCACCCGTGCCGACGACGAGGCCTTCCTTGACCGCCTGGACGGCTGGGAGGAACTGCGCTCGGAGCCCGGCGCGCGGCCGTGGACGGACGATTACTCGAACATCGTCGGCGCGCTGCGCTGGTGGTGACGCCGGCTACCGCTGGCCCGGACCGCCGGGCGTGCCGGGCCCCGCTCTGGGTCTGTTGAACCGGCCGAAATTCCCGAGCAACTGCTCCAGCACCGTCAACCGTCGTCCAAGCGTCGGCGTTTCCCGTTCGACCAGCTCCACGGTCTGGGCATCGTCCAGGTCGAGGTCATCGACCGCGCGGACGATGCCGGTCTCGGTGAACTCGACCCGCACCACACGACGCTCGATGATGTCGGGATCGAAGAAGGCGACCTTTTCGGTCCGCTGGCCGATGTAGTACCAGGTGAGCCGATCGAACGTGGACAACGTCGTCGGCGAGCCGAACAGGCCGGCGACGTCATTGACGGTGCTGCGTCCGACCTCGATCCGCCCGAGGCGTTCGTCGTCGATCAGATTGCCCCGGGTGGCATAGACCGGGGTGCAGCCCGCGGCGCCCGCGACCAGAGCCGCTGCGACGGCCAGCCGGGCGATGCGTTTGAACTCGGGCCATGCCATATGCGGTTCACCTCAGCGGCGAGCGGTGCGCGACGCGCAACGAAGACAGGGAGCGTCGGCATTCCACCCATTGACGAACCGGTGCTAAAACACCAGTTCGAACGGCGCCATCATCTACACCAGACGACCTCTGTCAACGGCACCTTTGCCGGGGCCGAGGGAAGGAATGCCCCGGGTGATCACCAGATTGTTCCGTCAGGACCCCGCAGACCAGGCCGTGGTTCCGCTCTATCTTCGCCTGGTCGAACGGTCCCGCGACCCGGAATTCTACCTCCGTTTCGGCGTGCCGGATACACTGGACGGCCGCTTCGACATGCTGGTCCTGCATGCCTTCATCGTGCTGGAACGGCTGAGCGGGCAGGACGGGGAGGGCGCCCTGGTCCAGTCGCTGATCGACAGGCTGTTCGCCGACATGGATGTGACGTTGCGCGAGATGGGGGTCGGCGATTTGAGCGTCGGCAAGAAGGTGAAACAGATGGCCGAGGCGTTCTATGGCCGCTCCCGGGCCTATCGCGAGGCGCTCGCCTCGAGCGACGACGTGGCGCTGGAGGAGGCGTTGCGGCGCAACGTCTACCGCTCGGCGGAGCCGTCCGCGTCGGAGTGCGCCGCGTTGGCGGCCTATGTTCGGCGCGAGTGCGCCGCCATGGCCGAGCAGCCGGTGGAGACGCTGCTGGACGCCGCAGGCCCGTTCTTCGGGCCCGTGGTCGCCCCGGGGCAGGGACGATGACCGAGACCGCGTCGGAATTCAGCCGGCCCGTGGCCCTGGAAGAGGTGCGTGGCGGGACGCTGCGGCGCGCCATCGAGGCGACTGACGAAGAGTGCCGGCGGCTCGCCGAGCGGCTGGGGCTGGCGGCGATCGAGAGTCTGAGCGCCGCGGTTACGCTCGAGGCCCGTGCAGGAGGCCTGGTCGTGGTCAAGGGCCAGTTCGACGCCGCGCTGACGCAGACCTGCGTCGTCACGCTGGACCCGCTGCCGCGCACCGTTTCGGAGAGCTTCGTCGACCGGCTTGCGGCCGCGCCGGACGCCGGCGAGGCGCTGGTGGTCGATGTCGACGTCGAGCGCGAGGACGAACCGGAGCCGATCGAGGGCGATTCGGTCGATATCGGCGAGCTGGTCGCGCAGCACCTGTCGCTGGCCCTGGACCCCTATCCGCGGGCGGAGGGCGCCCATCTCGAGACGGATGCGTTGGCCGCGGGCGACGAGGTCCGCGAAGACGGCCCGTTCGCCGCCCTTGCCCGGTTGAAGCCGAAGGATTGACTGCAACTTATTCCGCGAGGGCCTGTCTTGCCGCTTGCCCCGGCGACCCAATTCCAGTATGACACGCCCGCTGCAGGCGGCCCGGCGTGGCCGCCTTTTGAAATAGTGAGTTGCGACGAATGGCCGTTCCCAAGAAGAAGACGTCGATCTCGCGGCGTAACATGCGCCGTGCACATGATGCCTTGAGTTCCGGGGCGTATGCGGAATGCCCCAATTGCGGAGAATTGAAGCGTCCGCACCACGTTTGCGGGGCCTGCGGCTACTACGCCGGCCGCGAGGTGACTGACGCGACCGCGGAAGCCTAGCGGCGCTTGAACGCCGCCGAGAGCCCGAGGCAATGACCGCGCACGCGGCTTCCGCGCCACTGACAGTCGCTCTTGACGCCATGGGGGGCGACCAGGCTCCCGACATGGTGATCGAAGGCGCCGAGATCGCGCGCCAGCACAACCCGACCGTCCACTTCCTCATCTTCGGGGACGAGAAGCGGATCGGGCCATTGCTGGCCGAACGGCCAAAGCTGGCCGAGAACGCGACCGTGCGCCACACCAGCGAGATCGTCACCAACGACGCCAAGCCGACCCAGGCGCTGCGCGGCGGCCGCGACTCGAGCATGCGGTTGTCGATCGACGCGGTGGCCCAGGGCGAGGCGCATTGCGTCGTCTCCGCCGGCAACACCGGCGCCCTGATGGCGATGGCGAAGGTGGTGCTGCGCACCATGCCGGGCATCGACCGCCCTGCAATTGCCACGTTCTTTCCCACTCTTCGCAGTGAGAGCGTCATGCTCGACATGGGCGCCAACATCGACTGCCGGCCGGAGCATCTGGTGCAGTTCGCGGTGATGGGCGCGGTCTTCGCCAAATCGGTGCTGGGCCTCAAGGAGCCGACCATCGGCGTCCTCAATGTCGGCGCCGAGGCCTTGAAGGGCAATGACGTGGTCAAGGAGGCGGCGGCCCGGCTGCGCGAGCTGGACGGGCTGCCGGGCCGGTTCGAAGGGTTCGTGGAGGGTGACGACATTCCGACGGGCACCGTCGATGTCGTCGTCACCGACGGGTTCACCGGCAATATCGCTCTGAAAACGGCGGAAGGAACCGTGAAGCTGTTTGCCGAATATCTCCGCCGGACATTCCGGTCGTCGATCCTGGCCCGTTTGGGATACCTGCTCGCCCGTGGCGCGTTCCTGAAGCTGCGCGACCGGCTCGACCCGCGGAAGTACAACGGCGCCATGTTCCTCGGCCTTGGCGGGATCTGCGTGAAGAGCCATGGCGGAACCGATGCGCAGGGCTTTGCCAGCGCCATCGACGCCGGCATCGACCTGGTGCGCAACGGGTTCAACGAAAAGGTGAAGGACGGACTTCATCACTTTGAGAATCAATCAAGGGAAGGCATCTCGACCGAAGTTGGAGATGTCGCCAGATGAGTGTTCGCAGAGCGTGTATCGTCGGTACCGGCGCCTATCTGCCGGACCGGGTGGTCACCAATGACGAACTGGCCGCCCAGGTCGATACCTCGGACGAATGGATCGTCCAGCGGACCGGCATCCGCCGGCGCCATTTCGCCGCCAAGGACGAGAAGACCTCGGATCTGGCGATCCGGGCCGCCGCTGCCGCGCTGGATGACGCCGCCATCCGGCCGGATGCCGTCGACCTGATCGTCCTCGCAACCGCGACCCCGGACCAGACATTCCCCGCCACCGCCACCCGGGTTCAGGCCGGGCTCGGGCTTGGCCCCGGCACCGCCTTCGACGTCCAGGCGGTGTGCTCGGGCTTCCTCTATGCGCTGGCGGTCGCCGACAATTTCATGCGCCTGGGCCAGGCCGACACCGCGCTGGTGATCGGCGCCGAGACCTTCTCGCGCATCCTCGACTGGGAGGACCGCACCACCTGCGTGCTGTTCGGCGACGGGGCCGGCGCCGTGGTGCTGAAGGCCGAGACCGGCAACGGCGGCACCGAAGACCGCGGCATCCTCACCACCCATCTGCATTCTGACGGGCAGCACCACGACCTGCTCTATGTCGATGGCGGGGTCTCCTCGACCCGCACCGTTGGGCATGTCCGCATGGCCGGTAAGGAGGTCTTCAAGCACGCCGTGGTGCGCCTGGCCGAAGTCGTGGACGAGGCGCTCGAGGCCACCGATCTCACGCCGGACGCAATCGACTGGCTGGTGCCGCACCAGGCCAACAAGCGAATCATCGACGCCACCGCCAAGAAGCTGGAGATGGATCCGGCCCGGGTGGTGACGACCGTCGATCGCCATGCCAACACCTCGGCCGCGTCGGTCCCGCTGGCCCTCGACACCGCGTGCAAGGACGGCCGCATCCAGCCCGGCCACCTGGTGATGATGGAGGCGATGGGCGGCGGCTTCACCTGGGCCTCGGCGCTGGCCCGCTGGTGACATCTTCCGGGCCCTGTCAAGGACAGGTTCCAACTCTGTGTAATTGACGGGATATTCCCTGCGAAGTACGGTTCCCTTAATAAACGGGGGGCCGGCAATGGCAGAGACGACCGTAACGCGCGCGCATCTCAGCGAGGCGGTTTACGAGGAAGTGGGGTTATCCCGGAACGAATCAGCCGAACTTGTTGAGACGGTGCTTGAAGAGATCTCCGGAGCGCTCTCGCGCGGGGAGATGGTCAAGATATCGTCCTTCGGCAGCTTCGGAGTGCGCCAGAAAGGCCAACGCATCGGACGCAACCCGAAGACCGGCGAGGAAGTCCCGATCCTGCCGCGCCGGGTGCTGGTGTTCCGCGCGTCCCATGTCCTGAAAGACCGCATCAACCAGGGTCTCAACAGCCAGAAAGGTGCCGCTTGAGCATGGCGAGCCTTCTGGACGGCGGAACGCGCTCGCGGGGCGTGGGCAAATCGGCCAGCGCCTATCGAACCATCAGCGAGGTGTCCGAGGAGCTCTCGGTGCCGCAGCATGTCCTGCGGTTCTGGGAAACCAAGTTCAGCCAGGTCCGGCCGCTCAAGCGCGGTGGCGGCCGGCGGTACTATCGGCCCGAGGACATCGACCTGCTGCGCCAGATCCAAAAGCTGCTGTACGAGGACGGCTATACCATCAAGGGGGTCCAGCGGCTGCTGCGCGAGGGCCGGGCCCGCACCGCGGTGCCCAAGCCCGCCAGCAACCCGCCCGAGCGGCGGCCAGCCCCAGTGCCCGAGGTTGCCGCAGAGGCCGAGGCGGCCGGTGGCGAAAGCCTGCCGGAGCCGCTCAAGGACGAGCTGCGCTCGCTCCTGAACGAACTCAGGCAGTTGCGCGCCGCCCTGTCGAACCAGGGTTAGCGTCGGCCGAACGCAACACCGCCGGGATAGGGGATACGCAGCCACAGGGTGGGCCGAGAGGCCGTTGCCTGCCACCGGGCTGCGGCGTATAGTCCCGCCGCCGCCGATCGGTGCATCGGGTGGCGCGATGTCGGAGCGTGGCGCAGTCTGGTAGCGCACTTGTCTGGGGGACAAGGGGTCGTGGGTTCAAATCCCGCCGCTCCGACCACTCTTTTCAGAGATTTGGCTCGTTTTGCTCAGCCGGCTGCTCGCCGCTTTCTCTCATTGTTGGCCTATCGTGGTGCCGTTCGAAGGCGATCTCCTCCTTGACGGTGTTGCGGGCAGGCGATATCAGAGGCGCACGTCGATATGACCCCGCCAGGCCGAGTGATGGTCGAACTCGGGCGCATGCGACCAGGCGAGCATCAGGTGGCTCGACCGGCCCGGCGAGAGATCCTGGGCAAACCGGTCGGTGCTGTGATGCGGCAGGCTGAAGGACAGCGTCGAGCGTCCCAGTTCGAAGCCGCCGTCCAGGTCGCGCAGGCCGGCCGGCTGGCCGGTCAACTCCTCGACCCGACGGTGCTCCGGCGGCAGCGCAATGTGGAGCTCGGCCCGCAGCGGGCGTGTGGACACGGCGGCGATCACGAACCGGGTTCCGCGCAGTTCGCGGTCATCGTTGAAGCCCACCGCCAGCCATCCGCGACCCGGCGCGCTGAGGCGGCCATGGAGCCGGCCCGCACGATGGTCCCAGTCGAATGCCATCTCGCCCAGGGTGACGCGCCGCGCGCCGGTTGCGGCGGCGGCGCTGGCCACGGGCATGAGGGTGCCCATGGCGGAGACCAGAAGCGTGCGACGGCGCATGGCCGGTCCTCCATCGCAGGGATATATAGTCAAGTGTCTTGACGATATATCCCTGCCGGCGGTTGGACCAGCGAAACCGGCGAGGCGGCACCGGGCCCACCTCGCGGCGAGAAAGCGCAAGGCGGCGTGCAAAAGGAACCGCGCGGCGCTCGAGGAGCACCGCGCGGCCTTGCTATAGCGGCTTTGGAACGGTGAGGTCTATTTCGGCGTGCGCCGGGCGCGCCAGATCATCCGGCGCCATTCCGCGTTGCGCGGCTCCATATCGTCGGGCCAGCCGACGGCCATCGCCTCTTCCAGGGCGCGGGCCAGATCCAGCATCATGGCGCGGCTGCGCTCGGTGGCGTCCCGGTAGCCCTTCTGATAGGCGGCGAGCTCCGGCCGCGGCGCGACCTGCGCGGCGTTGACCGTGGCCGCGAAGCGGTTCGGGCGCTTGCTGCTGAGGCTCAGCGCCGGCGGCGGCCGCCGCACCTCGGAGGCGGTGATCTCCTTGGTCGGACGGGTTCTGCGCTGCAGGTGCATCAGGCCTTCCCTCCCGGAACCATCACGGCGGTCTGACGCGTCTGCAACAGCCGCTCCGCCGCCCGGCGGCGGCGCTGCCACAGCGCATAGGTCTGGAAATCGCCGGCCGCCAGCCCGGCATCCGCCCGCAGGTTGATGTGGAACATCACATCGTCGCCGAACCGGGACACCAGCTTCGACGCCGCCTGGGTCACCCGGCAGCCATACTGCGCCCGGCGCCGGAAGCGGTGCTGCCGTGACCTGGCCTGAGCGCTGCGCTCCGCCACGCTTGCCAAGGGGTTCGTCATGAACGGGCCGATCTTCCGCATCCTGAGAGCCTTCCTGGTTCCTTGTCAGGTTAAGAAAACATTAAATGATCTTGAGCCGAATGTAAAGAAATAAAGACATATTGTACCGAAACTTCAGGTCATGTTAACTATAAGATAGAAAAACGTCAAAAGAAATTAACTAAACGATCGATCGGTCGTCTGTTCGGATTTGATTGCCAGGGCTGGGCCCGCATCCAGTTCCTGGTCGACGATCCTATCTTGTTGATTCCGTTTCTCGTCTGCACCCTGGCTCTGGAAAAAAATGGCCCTGATCTGGGGAGATCAGGGCCGCTTCCATGCCAGGAAAACCCGCTTTGATCCGACGTCAGGAAACCCGGCGACGGACCCTGGCCTTGACGGCCACGCGGTTTTGGGGGTTGAGAAGAGTATGCGTAACCTGGCCTGCGACCAGGAACAGGGCAGCCCCGATAACCGGGATAAGAAAGGCGAACTCCGCCGAGATGCTTCCGGAATCGTCGGACAGGAATGCGCGCATTTCGCTACCCATGTGGCACTCTCCATTTGACCTTTTTGGTCAATTATTCTTCAACTTTATCGAAAAATTCCGTTGGTGGCAATAGCTTAACCAGTTTTGTTAATATCTTTCTTGCAAAGCGGCGGAAATGCTGGGCTTACACTTCGAGCCGCACGAATCGATCTCTAGAAGTCCGGCGAACACTCTGACCACGCCACACTTGTATTTACCGCGGCGGTCGGAGAGGTTGGACCGGGGAGGACCACCGCGATGCCGTCACCATTGCCGAACGATCTGCTGACCCGGCTTGCCGCGTTCGATACGCCGACCATCTGCAACGCCCTGGAGGTCGCCAGGCCGGAATGCCGCGGCGAGGGCTTCACCACCATGCCGCTGGTCTGCCTCAGACCTCAGATGCCGCCCATGGTCGGCTATGCCCGCACCGCCACGATCCGCGCCGAGCATCCCTCCGACAGCCCGCCGGAGGAGGTGAAACAGCGCCGGCTCGACTACTACGCCTATGTGGATGACGGGCCGAAGCCCTCGGTCATCGTCATCCAGGATCTCGATCCGTCGCCCGGCTTCGGGTCGTTCTGGGGCGAGGTGAACAGCCATGTACATCGTGGCCTCGGGGCCCTGGGAGTGGTGACCAATGGCAGCATCCGCGATCTCGACGACAATGCGGAGGGCTTCCAGATGCTGGCCGGCCAGGTCGGGCCGTCGCACGCCTATGTGCGGATCGAGGGGTTCGGCCATCCGGTCGAGGTCGGCGACATGATCGTGCGCTCCGGCGATCTCATTCACGCCGACCAGCACGGTGCGGTGGTGATCCCGGAGGATGTCGCCGCCGAGTTGCCGGCGATCGTCGACCGCC
>JAAUYH010193565.1_pt1 | contig 11695 bp, 7 predicted proteins | sample 7278061 | NCBI WGS metagenome assembly JAAUYH01 (sample SAMN14350203, study PRJNA611818) | marine sediment metagenome | isolation source: surface marine sediment (0.6m) | place: French Polynesia: Moorea | collected 2018-08 | reverse complement strand
AGCTTTAATTCAGCAACGGATTGAAATTAACAAACAGCTTGAGCGGGATAGCCACGAACTCAAACAAGTAGCCATCGACCTCAACCAGACCAATATTACGGCTACTGTAGATGGGATTATCTCTCAACTTTCCTTGCGTAACTCTAGCCAAACAGTACGACCAGGAGAGCAAATCGCCCACATTGTCCCCAGTAATGCTCCTTTGGAAGTAAAAGCCCAAGTATCCCCCAAGGATATTGGTAAATTAGAAGTAGCTCAAGATGTACAAATGCGGGTATCCGCCTGTCCCTATCCTGATTATGGCACCCTTAAAGGTCAGGTTAACAAGATTTCTGCCGATGCGATCGCACCTAAAGTCAATGGTACTAATGCTCTAACTAATGGTTCAACAGAGCAGGCAAAAGCGATGGGGACTTTCTATGAAGTAACTATTGAGCCAGATAACCTTTCTTTGGGTAAGGGGAATCAGCAATGTACGCTTCAATTGGGCATGGAAGGTAGAGCCGATATTATTACTAGAGAAGAGACTGTACTTAAATTCCTGCTCCGAAAAGCAAGATTGATCACAGATCTGTAAAGATTACTTAGCTTAAATCAAGTTTTTCTAGTGGAACAAAGTCTATTTTGACTCGTGCATTCAATGTAGTAGAAGCTATTTATATTCTTTTTTGTGATTTCCTTAACTTGTGACCAATGGTGTTAGCCTAATTTCCAGATTTTTGAACCACGCCCCATTTTATCGTCCTAGATAGGGAAGCAGCTTAGCCCAGGTTGTTGCCAACGTTTGCGGCAGGTCGTTTGCGACTATTGACATCTTCGTCGTAGTAGCGGCCCACATCTACATTTTCTAGGACTCCCAACGCATCGGGGACCAGCACTGCTGCGGAAAAGTAAAGTGTGACGAGATAGGAGGCGATCGCCTTCTGGTCAATGCCCATCAACCGTACGGACACCCCCGGAATCTCAGCATGTTCGCCAATCAAACCCGTTTTACGCAGCCCGACCACACCCTGCTGTGCCTCGCCTACGCGCATCAGCAGAATATTGGTTTTGCCCTCGGAACTCACGGCAAGTTTATTACTGGCAACAATGGGCACCCCGCGCCAGGTGATAAAAGGCGACCCAAACAGGTTTACTGTGGCTGGGGGAATCCCACGGCGAGTGCATTCCCGACACAAGGCGGCGATCGCCCGAGGGTGAGCCAGGAAAAAGGCGGGGTGTTTCCACACCTTAGTCAGGAGTTCATCCAAATCATCCGGGGTGGGAGGGCCTGTGCGCGTTGAGAGTCGCATGGAGGGAGCCGCCACCTGGAGCAACCCAAAGGCACGGTCTGGATCACCATTGCCATCGTTGTTGATAATCTCCCATTCCTTGCGTTCCCTCAACCCTTCAATGGTCAAGCGCAACTGCTCTTGCAACTGGTCTCTGGCATTGCTGTAGAGGTCACTGACCCGAGTATGAACCCGCACAATCGTTTGAGCCACCCTTAAGGGATATTCCGGCGGGTCATCGTCGTAGTCAACAAAGGTTTGGGTGAGGGTGGGTTCCCCTTCATGACCACTCAAGATCTCAATGTTCTTTTCCCCGTCGTCGTTTGTGGCAACGCCCTCTGAAATCCTGACATCCCGCCGGTTGACGCGGTAGGTACCCCCTGACACTTCAACCCAAGGCAGTAGCTGGAGCAACCAGCGCGGTGAAATAGCCCGCATTTGCGGCGGGGATTTGGTAGTGATGGCTAGTTTCTTGGCTGCCCGAGGACTTAAACTTTGTTGAGGTTGATTATCTGGCGTATAAACCATGTCACTAAGAGAACTCCATAAATTTGCACCTTCAGATTAGGCTCAGGATAGCTGATGTTGAGCTTTCTTAATTGCCGCGATCAGCGCGTCTATCTCCTCAAAGGTATTGTAAAAAGCTAACGACGGGCGCACCGTGCTGGTCACCCCAAACCGTTTCATGGTGGGTTGGGCGCAATGGTGCCCGGCACGGACAGCAATGCCTTCACTATCAAGGAATTTTCCCATATCCTCTGGGGAAATATTCTTGAGGATAAAGGACAGGGTACTGACCTTACCCACCGCTGTGCCAATCTGGCGCAATCCAGGAATGGCTGCCATTGCCGCTGTGGCATAGGCCATCAAGGCTTCTTCATGTTTAGCCGCTGCTTCAAACCCGATTTGATTGAGATAGTCAATGGCTGTCCCTAGTCCCACCGCTGCTGCCAGGTTGCCGGTACCCGCTTCAAATTTGGCCGGAATGTCGTTAAAGGTGGTTTTTTCAAAGGAAACGGACTCAATCATGTTGCCACCGCCTTGCCAGGGGGGCATCTCTTTGAGTAAAGCGGCCTTGCCATAAAGAGCTCCGATGCCGGTGGGGCCAAAGAGCTTGTGACCGGAGAAAACATAAAAGTCAGCCCCCAGATCTTGAACATTCGGACGAAAATGGGGAACCGATTGGGCTCCATCAACGACAACCGTAGCTCCATGGCGATGGGCCATTGCTGCCATTGCTTTGATGGGCAAAACTGTTCCTAACACGTTGGAAACATGACTCAGGGCAACGATACGGGTGCGATCGCTGAGCAGTTTTTCATATTCCTCCAGTAGAACTTCGCCTTTGTCGCTAATTGGTGCAACCTTTAACACCGCTCCTTTTTCCTGAGCCAGCATCTGCCAGGGCACAATGTTAGAGTGGTGCTCTAAGGTGGTGAGCACAATTTCATCCCCAGCTTTAACATGCTGGCGTCCATGGGTTTGCGCCACCAGATTAATGCCTTCACTCGTACCCCGTACAAATACTATTTCCTTGGCTAAACTCGCACCCAGAAACCGTTGGATTTTCTCCCGAGCATCCTCATAGGCATTGGTGGCTCGCGCCGCCAGGGTATGGGCCCCTCGGTGCACATTGGAATTATCCTCCTCATAGAACTGGGACAGGGTTTCGATCACACTCTGGGGTTTTTGACTGGTGGCTGCATTATCCATCCAGATCAGTGGCTTGCCATGAATCTGCTGGTGTAGAATTGGGAAGTCTCGCCGTACCGCTTCCACATCAAAACCATCTTGAGGTAGTGACAAAGGTTGCCCTTGCTTAGGAACCTCTGGAGATGTTGATTCTGCTGCTTTTGAGTCTCGTAAAAAGTAAAACTCAGGGGTACTACCAAGGAGTTGAGGCAGTGCCTCTACTCCCATTGAGCCTGAGCCAGGATGAGGAGAAGCAGGAATAACAGATTCCTGGGGTAGAACAGCCCCCATGCTTTGTTCAAACAGACGCTGTAATTCCCCCGAGTCAGGTAGAAACTCACCGAGGCTAAGATCGCCCATTCTTGTTGTGCCATTGCCACTGCTTGGAGATTGATTAGGTACTTGACCCTCTTGTAGATTAGCTTCGGCAATAGCAGTACTGGGGACAGTTGCACTCGTGTTAGGAGCTTCACTGGTTTGAGTCGGAGACAAGTTGGTGGTTTCTGCGGAGAATACCTCTGGCATTACGGAAAAGCCCAAGGTGTCCTTCTGGGGCATTGGTGTTGATGACGTTGATGGCGACGTTTTCTCCTGTACCTCAGAGGCTGATTGACGACTCACTCCAGCGATCTGTTCCGAAGTTTGCCCGCTGTCCAGGGGTGGTTGAGCATCAGTTCCAAATAGATCCAGGTTCTCCAAACTAGACATGAGTTGTTGAGTCTCAGACATCATTGGGTCTATGATTTGACTTAGATCCTGAAGGCTGGGGGATTGCGACTGCCCACCAGGTGTCTGTTGTGTCTGTTGTTGTGGACTCTGAGCACTGGACAGATGCTGTTGGGCATCAGACGGCGGATATTGTAGGCTTTGGCGACTACTGCTCTGCTGGGGTTGAGCGTTCGGTTGATTGGAATCTTCGCTGCTGGATTGAGGTTGTGCGCCTGGTGCCAGTTGACTTGAATCTGATTCCTCCAAAATCTTTGTCATCATGCCAGCCATTGCTTCAGGTTGGGTTGGTACTTCGGGCAACTGAGCCAACATCTGATTCAGCATCTGATCTAACATTTGAGGCTCGGATAGATCTCCCGCTTGAGACATCTCCAGGGGGTGAAGCTCCTCGGAAGATGGGGAGAGGCTTGAACCTTGTTGTTTAGTCATAGCTATGGTAGGTTGTAACATCTACGTTTTCCAGGACGCCCAACGCATCGGGCACGAGACTGGCCACAGAAAAATAGCTGGTGACCAAGTAGGTGGCGAGGGCTTTGTCGTCGATCCCCATTAGGCGGACGGATATACCAGGCATCTGCTCCCCAGCTACGCCAGTTTTATGCAGACCCACTACCCCTTGGGCAGCTTCGCCAACTCGCATCAGCAACACATTACTTTTGCCATTGGTAACCTTCAACTTGTTACTGGGAACGATCGGAACCCCCCGCCAGGTAATGTAGGGAGAACCAAACAACTGAACGGCAACGGGGGGAACACCTCGGAGGGTACATTCTCGACCAAAAGCTGCGATCGCTTGTGGGTGAGCCAAGAAAAATGCTGGCTGTTTCCACACCTTTGACAGCAGTTCATCAAAGTCATCTGGTGTGGGTGGTCCAGAACGAGTGGAGATGCGCATAGATGGATCTGCAACATGTAGCAAACCATAGGCTCTGTCAGGATCTCCATCTCCATCATGATTGATAATGTCGTTTTCCTTCCGTTCCATCAATCCTTCAACGGTGAGGCGCAACTGCTCTCGCACCTGATCCGTGGCATTGCTGTACAGATCACCTACTCGGGTATGGACCTTCAAGACCGTCTCGGCAATACTCAGGGGATACTCTTGTGGATTATCGTCGTAGTCAACAAAGGTTTGAGTGAGGTCAGGTTCTCCTTCGTGACCACTCATGATCTCAATATTCTTTTCTCCCTCATCGTTAGTATTAACCTCTTCGGTAATCCTGACATCTCGGCGGTTAACGCGATAGGTTCCCCCTGACACTTCAACCCAAGGTAGAAGTTTGAGCAACAAACGCGGTGTCTTTCCTCGCATTTGAGGCTGCGTTTTTGTCGTTGTTGCTAAATTGCGAGCTGTTTGAGTACTTAAACTGCGCTGAGGTTGATCTGGTGTATAAACCATAATTTTAGTTTTGCCAGTATTTTAATTTTTACTGAGATCTTGCACCTAATCTGTAATCGACTTGTGTTATCAGAGAAAAGGGTAAAGCTTAAAGGGAAAAGGATAATAAATTGATTATCAATCCTTAATCATTAAGTTTATTTGTACTGGTGCAAGATGTGAGTTTTAATTCAATCAAGAACAATATTCAATCAAGAACAATGAAATAACCAACTATTTTGAACTTATCGGAAAAATTGCCAAAATCCTAAGTATTTTCCCTGAAACTTAATAAATTGTAAAATTTGCTACTCAACTAGCGGGACTTAAACAATTCTAAGAAGAAAAATAGCTATAGTCAGAGAGCATGTCAGTTTTGTAATAACAGATGATATTGATTACTTGATCACAAATGCAGAGGGGGAATTAGTAACCGAGCAATGGATAGTTGATACTTATTGAGAGAGAAACTGGGTGGAAATATTTTACCGAGAAGCAAAGGGATGGGTCGAAGCAATATTAATAGTGATTGGCATGGCTTCTGAAGCGGGAGTGACCTGCCCAATTAAGCAGCTTTGTTCATGACCAAAATGTTTCAATTTCTTGATACATTCATCAGCTTTTTCGGCTGGAATAGCGGCTAGGAGTCCACCCGACGTTTGAGGGTCAAACAACAACTGGTATTTTACTAAATCACTAACCTGGGCAGAATTATTAATGTAGATAGACAGCCGTAAATTTTGGGGGTGTAGGGAACTGGTAATTCCCGCTTGTAGGGTTTCTATGGCTCCTGGCAAAATCGGTATGGCATCTAAATCTAATTCAACGCCTACTTTGGATGCTTTTACCATCTCTAAGAGATGTCCGAACAGTCCAAATCCGGTAATGTCAGTACAGGCCGTTGCACCGTATTCAAGGAGGACTTGGGCAGCGGTTTGATTAGAGAGCAACATGGATTCGAGGGCCTGCTCAATCCAGCGACCTTTGGCTTGGTAGCGCATATCAGCCGCAAAGAGAGTGCCTGTGCCAATGGCTTTGGTCAGAAGCAGCACTTGACCCAGTTTCATCCCGCTTTTGCGCAGGAGTTGGTCGGGATGAACTAGTCCGTTGCAGGACAGGCCAAAGGCTAATTCGGCTCCTTCAGTGGTATGTCCACCAATTAAGGGGCACTGGCAGTCTTGGAGGATTTTACTGGCTCCCGACATCAATTGATAGAGAGTCTCCTCAATCTTCTCTTCTGTCCCGTAGGGAATGGTGACGACGGCTAGGGCACTTTGAGGGGTTGCACCCATCGCAAAAATGTCACTCAAACAGTGATTGGTGGCAATTTGACCAAAGATATAGGGGTCATCGATCAAGCTGCGAAAATAATCGACAGTCTGTACCATCAATTGACCGGCTGGCACTTGCACAACAGCCGCGTCATCTGGGTCGCCCAGTCCAATAATAATATCGGTTCCTCCCATGATCGGGAGCCGTTGGATGACCTTTTCGAGAGTTGTACTACCAACTTTTGAACCACAGCCAGCACAGTGCATTTTGGGTTTACTCGTCGGTGATGGAAACGGGGAAACGGGGAGATTGCCTTCTTGCCTTTGTGTCTCTTTATCTTCCTTACTCCTGGGTTCTTCCGCTTCCATTGATGGTAAGTCGTCAAACTTATCCATGAATTTGCGGTCAATTTGGTCTTTCCATTGCCACAGCAGCGGTGAGTGCCATCCCAAAAATGACCAAGAGCCGATCGCTTGTTTGTCTCCGGTGCCAATTAAACTTAAATATCGGGACTGGGGATGGTAAGGGATCAGTTTTTGCCCTAAGACAATACGTTGCAGGTTTTTAAATAATGGCTTTCCCTGACGAACAGCAAATACACCAGCTTTTGGTCGCTGGTAATTTTGCATGGTTGCAATATCGCCGGTCGCAAAGACGTAGGGATGGGAAATTGATTGCAGAGTATCGGCCACAAGAATAAACCCGCGCTCATCAGTGGTTAGTCCCGACGCTTTAATCCAATTGGGAACCGAGGCTTGAGTCACCCAAAAGACATGGTGGCATTCGACTTTTAAGCCAGAGTCACAGATCACCCTGAGAGATTGGGATTGATCGAAATCATCCGATATTTCACTAACCTTTTCCCCTAAATGAAGCCCGATTCCTCGTTGTAATAAAATTTTCTCTAAGTGCCGCCTGACCCAACTATTGTGCTGGGACAGCAGTTGTTTGCCTTGATGGAATAGATGAATTTGTAAATTCTCTGTCGGCTGACCCGCATGGGTCAAGATTCGATGCAATTTTGCCTGCATGTTTAGGGCGAGTTCCACCCCACCTGCTCCGCCCCCGACGATACCCAAGGTTAGAGAACCCTCAGGATTTTGCTTGACCTGGGTGGCGATTTGCTCCCATGCTGCCAAAATCAGGGGGACGGGTTTTGCCGGAATTGCATGTTGGGCTGCCCCAGGTGTTCCAATTGTCCCTGGCGTACTACCAATATCAATAGATAAATAATCAAAGGCAACGGGGGGATGATTGGCACAAATTACTTTCTGATCATTTAATTCCAGACCAATCGCTTGATCTAGATATAACTGGGCTTTGGCAAACACAGCCAGACGACGCAAATCGATGTGAGCTTCATCGTAGCTGTAAAAACCGGCCACGTGACCCGGTAGCATTCCCGAATAGGGGGTGTGGGAAGTGTCAGTAATCAGGGTGAGACGGATGCCAGGAAGAGGATTCATGGCAAACATTTTGAGAGCGATCGCGTGGCTGTGACCGCCGCCAACTAAGACTAAATCTGTGGTTATAGGGTGAGGGGCTTGCTCCATAAGATTTGTTGAAAAAATTGCAGGAGTTAAGTCTTGAAGCTTAGTGACAGCCTGGTCAAGGTTAAGTTATCAAGGCTTGAAATTTGCTCTCAGCAAGTAAAGGTCTTAGTATTTTCTGGTTTTAGAGATTTATTTTACTTATAAATCCATTAGTTTATTGAATTAATCGGAATCTGATGAAAAAGTGAGAAGACTTGCTTTTGGGGTTCTGTCCGTGTTTCGATCCCAAAAACAAGCCTTTTGATAGTTCACTCCTCACACAAGTAGAATTTTTACCTATTTGTTAAATAAACATTGCTAGTAATGTAACAGTTTGATGATTGTCACCTCGAATCATTGATCATTAAATATTAGTCATTGAGCAGAGACTATGATGTTTCTAAAAAATCAATAATAGGCATTAAGCAATTTTGGCAATCACGCTTTCCAAAATGGTTGCAGCTTGATCTACTTCTGCCTGAGAAACTACTAGAGGAGGAACAAATCGTAGCACCTTTGGCCCTGCGGGAGCAAGCAGTAGACCTTCGGACATCGCTGCTTTGACAACTTCAATCGAGGTTAAATCAATAGCGGAGTTTATTTCAATTCCATTAATCAAACCCCAACCACGAACTTCAGTAAACAAGGACGGATATTTTTTGGCGATCGCTCTTAGTCTAACCCGTAGTTGCTCTCCTCTCTGCTGAACATTTTGGAGAATGTTTTCCTTTTCTATGGTCTGTAATACTGCTAATGCGGAAGCACAGGCGAAGGGATTTCCACCAAAAGTACTAGCATGATTACCTGGTTCAAAAGCGGCACAAGAGTCTTTACAAAGCATCGCGCCGATGGGAATCCCCCCAGCTAAACCTTTGGCGCTAGTAAGAATATCTGGTTCTACTCCTAACTTCTCATAACCCCAGAGTTTGCCGCTTCTGCCGACACCTACCTGCACTTCATCAAACACTAGTAAAATATTATTTTCGTCGCAGATTTTACGTAGTTTCAAGAAATATTCTAAATCCCCTGGGCGCACCCCACCTTCTCCCTGAAGAGGTTCAATCATGATACCTACCACCCGACTTAAGGTACCTTCATCAAGGTCGATAATAGCGTCTTCTACGGCAGGAATATCATTATAAGGAACATAGGCGAAGCCTCCTGGTAAAGGATTAAAACCCTTTTGATATTTCTCCTGTCCTGTAGCGGTAATAGTCGCCAGAGTACGCCCGTGAAAACTAGATTTAGCGGTGAGAATGATCGGATTGTCCACCTTATCTAAATTGGTATAAGCATACTTCCTCACGAGTTTAATTGCTGCCTCGTTAGCTTCTGCCCCTGAATTACAGAAAAACACTTTGTCCATGCAGGAATGATTAACCAGCCATGACGCAAGCTGTCCCTGTTCAGGAATATAGTATAGATTAGAAACGTGATGTAGCTTCTTAATTTGCTCTGTTACCGCAGCAATCAAGGCAGGATGAGCATGACCCAAAGTACAGGTAGCAATCCCCGCAACAAAATCGAGATATTCCTTGCCATCTGTATCCCAAAGACGACAGCCAGAGCCCTTGGCGATCGCAATGGGAAAGCGACCATAGGTTTGCATCACGCTACTATCAAATAGATCGCGGTCAAATTCAGCTTGATCAGATTGAATTGAGGAATTTTCTAAAATTGTGGATTGAATCACCGGCTACTCCTGGGTAAAATTTATATTTCCAGATATATTTTCCAAAAAATACATTTAAAATGACAGTTGTTATTCGATATTACTGGGATTGGGTTGTTTTAAACCAGACTTAATCTTAACGTAATGAATTGTAGGCGAAACTGTGATCAAATGTTGTCAAAGTCAGCACCAAATTTTGCATGTATAGTTATACCTTTGAGGAAAAATATGGCCGTCTACGCAAGGAGTTAATCAGGGGTGGTGTAGTATTAGCTAGCATCGTGCTAGTTGGGACTCTTTGGTATTGGAAAATCGAAAAGTGGAGTTTTTCCGAATCAGCCTACATGACGGTTATTACACTGTCTACAGTGGGTTTTTCCGAGGTGCGACCACTAGGAGAGAGGGGGCGAATATTTACCGTTGCCTTGATCTTAATGGGTTTACTAACTATTGGTTATATTGTTAATCGTTTTACAGAAGCCCTGATTCAAGGGTATTTTCAGGAAGGAATCAAACGAAGACAGGAGAGGAGTTTGATTGAATCTTTAGATCAGCATTACATCGTATGTGGTTTCGGGCGAACAGGTCGTCATGTCGCCCAGGAATTTTTTGCGGAAGGTATTTCCTTTATCATTATTGACGACGATCTCGAAGAAGTAGAAGAAATTAAACAGCTTGGCTATACGGTAATTTTGGGGGATGCCACTCTGGATGAATCTCTAGTCCGTGCCAAGATTGATCGGGCGATTTGTTTAGTTACAGCACTACCTTCAGATGCCGAAAATCTTTATACAGTCTTGTCAGCCAAGACTCTAAATCCCCGCATTAGAGCGATCGCTCGTGCTAGTAATGAAGAAGCAGTGCAAAAACTCCAGCGTGCGGGAGCAGATGCCGTGGTTTCTCCCTATATCACAGGTGGCAAAAGACTCGCCGCCGCCGCCTTAAGACCACAGGTAATGGATTTTGTGGATGGTATCATTACAGGGTCTAATAGTTCTTACTATATGGAGGAATTTTTGATTGACTCGGAGGCTTGCCCTTTTGTGGGGAAGACTCTGCGGGATGCTAAATTACGCTCCAAATCAGGGGCTTTAGTGTTGGCAATTCGTCGTTTTGATGGCAACTTGATTGCAGGGCCTAACGGAGACACGCAAATTTTGGAGCGAGATGCTCTAATCTGTATGGGAACAGCAGAACAGTTACGTAACCTCAATAAAATTCTCGGCCCGATAAATTCGGCCACTACCCTGAGATTGCCTAAAAATAAGTAAAGACAAGCGGTATGACATCACAACCACATATTCTAATAGTAGAAGATGAAGCTAAGTTAGCTCAATTCATTAAACTGGAACTAGAGTTTGAGCAATATCAGGTTACCCATGTGGAAGATGGCTTTTCGGGTTTATCTGCTGCTAGAGAGATAAAACCTGACTTAATTCTGCTCGATTGGATGCTTCCTGGGATATCGGGCCCTGAAATTTGTCGTCGTCTGCGTCAAACAGGCGATAAAGTTCCGATTATTCTATTAACTGCTAAAGATGAGGTGAGCGATCGCGTTGCAGGTTTAGATGCAGGTGCTGATGATTATGTAATCAAACCCTTTAGTATTGAAGAATTGCTGGCAAGGGTGCGGGCTAATTTGCGACGTGATACGGAACAAGAAGTAGACCTGTTGCAGTTTAGCGATCTGACCCTGAATCGTTCTACCCGTGAGATCTTCCGTGGTGAACGCCCCATTGAATTAACCGCTAAAGAATTTGATCTCTTAGAGTACCTAATATCCCACCCTCGCCAAGTATTAACCCGCGAGCAGATTTTGGAACGAGTCTGGGGATACGATTTTATGGGAGACTCGAACATCATTGAAGTTTATGTGCGTTATCTCCGTCTCAAACTAGAACAAGAGCAAGAATCTCGCCTGATTCAAACTGTGCGAGGAGTTGGCTATGTGCTGCGAGAATAATACCGTAGTATATCAACTGTTTAGGATAAGTTTAGTTGATTGCTCCAATCACAGTAACGAGTAACGAGTAATAATTAGGTAGGCAGAATTAAATATAAAACCAAAATAAAAAAGAACGAAGTCAGGAGTAAGTGTCTTTTAACCTACTACCTACTACCTACTACCCAATACTTCTCGTTTAAGATT
>JAAUYH010062155.1_pt1 | contig 11698 bp, 11 predicted proteins | sample 7278061 | NCBI WGS metagenome assembly JAAUYH01 (sample SAMN14350203, study PRJNA611818) | marine sediment metagenome | isolation source: surface marine sediment (0.6m) | place: French Polynesia: Moorea | collected 2018-08 | reverse complement strand
TCTACCACAAATAAGCGCAGAATAGTACGCCGTCTATTACGCGTTTCATACTCGAATTCGAATAGAAGAACACGATGCTGTATAGTACTTCGCCAGTGCAATCGCGTTGTGTGCCTCGTACCTTGCAGAGACGTGCTGGCCTGGCGAAGTACTATACAGCATCGTGTTCTTCTATTCGAATTCGAGTATGAAACGCGTAATAGACGGCGTACTATTCTGCGCTTATTTGTGGTAGATCCTGCGTTGAGAGTTCGCTCCACCGCGACGGTGCCGACGCAGTGTCCTGAGTGCAGGAAATGGCGACGGTTGAATTGATGCCGAAATTAATCACTGCGGAAGTTTCGGTTAGAATCGTCGAGAAAATGGATGGAATGAGTTATGCCGATGCGCGTGAAAGGCGCGTTCGATTGATGAATGAGAAGAAAAAAGGAGACAGGGGATGAGGATCATGGTACAAACATCTTCGAGCGACCGTTTTCGTTATGTGTACATTAATGTATTATGTTACAGTCGATTGTAGACGATGCAGAAGGGTGACTGTTTTATCAGAAACTTATTATCCACCATTGCTGATTAGCGAATCAACCTGTGGAGTACTTCAAGTTCGATTTGAGGTTGAACCTGAAATTAACAGTCATATCAGTGGACGTAATTTTACGGTGCTATTGACACACCAATCATGTTGTTATTGATGGCTGAGCTGGTCGCATTCGATGTAGGAACCACATTCGCAGTGAATTGAGAGCACTGCTGATTACCTGCAAAATGTTCACTTTTGTTCATGGAGTACTCCCGCATCGAATTTCCAACACAAATCGTAGTCTGCGATGCACGCGGCGACGTGTATGGACTTGTTCGACTGCCACGCCTTCGCAAGTTGACACAAAGCCTGAATTGAACAACGCCGCCGGACTACGCACATGTGAAGAAATCACAGAAGACATTCAACTTAAAGTAAGAGGCAAAATTCCTTCTTATGTCTCCGGGCGTTTGTACAGAAATGGCCCTGGCTTATTTCAAGTTACGCACAAGGATGGAAGTGTTTCCGAATTCAAGCATTGGTTCGATGGTATTGGAGTCGTGCATCGTTTCTATATCGATAGTTCGACTGGAACTGTGTTGTACAAAAACCGGCGAGTAAATAAGGAATACATTGAGGCCGCAGAAAACGCTTCTTCGAAACAAGACTACAAAGCGACGACATTCGGAGCCCAAGATCCCTGCCGCAGTGTGTTAGGTTCGCTTTTCCAGTACTGGAAACCATTCACCAAACACCCAGTGACAAAAGAAATCCCATACAATATCAGCGTCACTTTGGAGCGACTCCCCAATGCCGGTTCTCTGGTGTCACGAAGTGACATGAACTATTCTGCTGTGCTCGATATCGATACCCTCGACGTCGCTCGTAAACTCACATTTTCTGATTTCAACCCCGGACTTTCTGGGATTGCCTCTGCCGCCCACGGGGTGATCGACCCGGATTCGGGAAGTTATTTGAACTACACACATGAATATGGCCCGAACCAGGAATACGTGGTATTTGAGACGAAGGAAGACGAAACGCGCATTTTGGCCAAGATCAAGGAGAGGTCAGTGTATGTCCATAGCTTTGCCGTGACAAAGAAATATGTTGTTTTCATGTTTTACTCGGCACCAATCAACTTTCTTGAACTTTTGAAAGACCCGACCACTTTTGCGACTGCGATTGACCAAAACTCGAAGTTGAGGGTCAAGTTTTATGTCATTTCTCGTGCCGATGCCAAGGTGACAGCAGTCTATGATGCGGACCCATTTTTCTGTTTCCATAACATCAACGCGTACGATAAGGATGACCAGGTTGTGATTGACCTTGTCAAGTACGAAGATGCAAGTGTGATAGATAAGTTGTATCTGGATGAAATGATGAATGCCAAATCAACGTTGAAATCTACGCCCGTCCGATTCACCATTGACAATATCAAGGAAGCTGCAGCTGCGTACAAAAATGATGGCAAACCTGTCGCTCGACTTGTTCCGAAGCCACTAACGCAAAATGCGGACATTGAATTGCCTAGAATACCAGATTCGTTGATTACACGACCATATCGCTATGCTTATGGTGTTTCCAATACTGGAATTCCAGCGCCAGCACCACTGTTCAATTCATTGGTCAAGCTTGACACTGAAAATGGGGAAGTAGTCTATTATACACCTCGAGATGGCGCGTGTGGAGAGCCTATATTCGTTGCGGACCCTCTTGGAACTGGAGAAGACGATGGTGTCTTGCTTTCAGTTGTACTTGACAAAGCAGAAGAGAAATCATTCATGGTGATTGTGGATGCGCGTACCATGAAGGAAGTGGCACGTGCCACCGTTCCACAAGCTGTGCCGTTCGGATTTCATGGTCAGTTCATGTCGGAAGAGCTCGCGCAGCGAATAGTTTGAAAGATCAATTACTCCACGCACTTCGATAAACAAACCACATCAATGTAAGTACCGTAGTGCATCAAAGATGCGCGATTATTGCCAGGTGTCATTTTATGAATGGAGAATGGGGCACGGAAACCAAAAAAATTCGACCCAAGTGTCTCCCGCTGTGGTCAATCGAGAAATTTCGATCAGAGTTCATCTTCTCTATTTCATTCGTGCATCCAATCAGAGCCGAACAACAACATCGGCATGAGTGCTTACGATAGATTTCAACTGTTTTAGCGTAGCTGCTGCTTGCTGTCTTTTTTAGTTGTCGCAAAGGTTGTTGAACTAATCGATATCATTTTTGATGAGTTCAAGAATTGGGTCGAAACACTAGTCAAATAGCTACAAACTTTGGCGAAAATCGAAAGGAACAGGGAGTTTGCAATACTTGCGTTTCGTTCAACACGGAAAAGTATTTGACTCGGCAAACAATGAGCATGGGGCACTTGAAAACGAATTTAAGCAGAGGGAATTAACAATAATCTCGTCATGATGAGGAGTGGATCAATTCCCGCTATAATCTTCTCAAGCTGAGGTTGCGTTTTGGTTGGGGTGGCGTGTCAACTTTTTGGAAGGTTGGTTGATGTGCGTCAGGAAACGCGTCCATCAAGGTGTCGACAAGATGATGAACTACTCGTCTTCCCGCTTGGTTCATCCACGAATGAATCGGATTTCGGCTCATCGCAATCATGCGGTTGTGCGCGATAGGAAGCGTGGTCGGGAATTCAACTGCGACAACTTGCCAGCCCACATCACGTAATCGTTTCGCCATAACCTTCTCCTCTTCGCCTGGTTCCGGTAGTACCATCGCAGCATCACGATGATCGACTTCTGGATATCTTAACGTGAAACAAATCTTGCATCCCTTGTCATCGTGCGACCGATCAATATCAACGTAGTCGACTGCGGTTTCTGGCTGCGCCGCAACCGTATCACTAATTGACAGTTCGGATATGTTCTCATTCATAACCGCAGTTCCGTAATTCACCATGAAATCACTTCGAGTGTTGGCGTACAAGTACCGACGCTGAAACGCTTTCAGTGAGGATATGAATTTGAGTGGACGTGCATTTGTAACAGAACCTAAAGTCCCATCCGTTTCGTCCGTAGTCATTCGTACAAGAATATTATTTGCGCCATCTTCCAAAAATAATTCTCTTCCCGTATCACCGATTAGTAAGTGCGCACGACTTGTCACCGCATTAGGTAAAAATCGATAAACACCAAAATTTCGCACCCCCAAATGAGGACCAGCAACCGCGATAAAACAAGCAGGTTCCAAACCAGCGATAGTGTTAGTTTCTGGATCAAAAAGGGCGGCGGCAGCATATCGAATGTAGAGCGCACCCAAGCTGAAGCCAACCAATGAAACGCGACGCAGCGAAGAATGAGAAGCTACAACAGCACGAATATCGTAAGCAAGACGTTCACCACCAGCCATCACCCCATCATGAGTACGGTCGGTATTGACAGAAGACGCATGTACAAGTGCACGACCAGCACGTGCAGGGCCAGAAGCATCGATTTCATCTAATAAATAGGAAAAGTCTGCCAAGTCGCCCTGCAAACCGTGAGCAAGAACAATCAATTCTTCGGGTGAACCGCAAGTACAAGCACCCTTCCCAAGTACGACAGCGCATTGAGCATCACGTTGTGACGCAGAATCACGTTTCAGAGGAATGCTTGGAATCGGAGGCAATTTGATATTCAAAGGAGTGCAAGCAATCTTAGGAGAATCACTGCTTTCGGAATTGTTCCTGGGTTTGGAATTCGTCGAGTTGGTAGCAGTGGTTGAAGCAGAGCGGTCACCAAGGGTGGGAAAGAAAGCAGCAGCAAACGAGAAAGGTCTCGGCATAGTCTCTGACAACCCCCACATACGAATGACGTTGATGGAACACCAAAGCCACGCCGTGTGTAGATGAGATAAATAGGTGTCGGAGGGCGTATGGATTTCAAATTTGCGTCGAATTAATGATTGGAAGGATTGCGATTAGTGCATCTCATGAATCTTACATCTCAACATTGGGATCGTGGCCCATACAGGACTGTACCGCTGTACAGTTACCGTACAGTATGCGGTACAGTACCTACAGTAATACTGTAGCCGGTCAGTTTGTACCGGTGCCCAGCACCATACCTGGCTCGTCAGCCCTAATTAACCGTAGTGTGAAGCTAGGACAATGGGTCATTTTCTCAAGCCGCGTATCAGACATTGGATAGAAAGGCGGATGAATGTTGCATGCCCTACTGTACCGCAATAGTTCAACAGCCATCAATTGATGCATGGATCAATTGGTGGGTCTTTCACCCCTACCATAACCATAACTACAAGGTTTGGGACAAATGATGTAAGCTCTCGTTGTTATCCTCTCTTCTACTGGCACACTACCCTGGACTGTACCACTCTTAAAAGTTCTGCTCAGTCTTTGAGCTATTAAGCGACCTCGCAACCCTACTGTACCGTATCGAGATGTCTAGAAGAACAAATCCGACGAAACGAAATTTCTAGTAGCCCTATGAAGATTCTTTCATCTGCTTAGAGAAATCATGCAAATATGTGCAACTAAAAATTACAGTAATGCTTGAGTGTGATACCATTATCATCAATTTTCAATTGCTTACACTCCCAGAGAGTATCAGATGATAATCTAACAAATAAATCCAACGCCATACCTAATCATCTGCAACAAGACACAAAATACGCCAGCAATGTACTACGTGACCACTTGCTTTCCCTCATAACCTTGCTTATCCGTCTCTTCGTGTTTCTCCGTCAACACATCCATCCATCACTTCTGTAGCTGAACTTGTTTCTGCCGAAGCCACTTGCTTTCCTCTCCACGCTCCTTCACTATGGGTTTATTTGGCAAGAAGTCCCAGCCCGCTCCACCCCCACCCAAGCCCGTCGCACCAACTCCTTCCACTATGGGTAAGTTTTCATGCTGCCACCAACGCTACGGTCCTGCCCCATTTCCATCGAAAACCAATTCACTGACCAACATTCCCAACTTTGCAGAAATTGCGTTTAAAATGAAGATGACATCCAAACATGTGGGGCGTCAAGCCACCAAATGCATCAAAATGCAAGGCACTGAAGAGCGTAAAGCTCGTGACGCTCTTGCGAAAGGGAACATTTCTGGCGCACGTATATTTGCCGAAAACGCGATCCGAAACAAGAACCAAGCCTTCAGCTATATGAAGTTGCAGTCGCAGCTTGACGCCGTCGCGTCCAAAGTCCAAGCACAGGAAGTTCGTGCGCAGGTCGCGAATGACATGCAGTCGGTTACCGCCGCGCTTGATACCGCACTCGGAACAATGGACGTGCAACAGCTCGCTCAAACCATGGACAAGTTTGTGGGCCAGAGCGAAGACATGGATTTGCAGACCAAGTTTATGGATTCTGCGATTGGCGAGTCTACCACGATGAGCACTCCGCAAAACGAAGTTGACGGATTGCTGTCTCGTATCAACGACGAAAACGCTCTCAACCAGCAGCACCTTATCGATGGACAGAGCGTGCCATCTACTGCCGCTGCTGCGCAACAGGTTGGGGCTGATGATTCTCTCGAAGCGAGACTTGCTGCCTTGCAGGGTAACCGCCCGATGTAGATATTTGCGCGTGTGTTTTGGGTGAACAAGTTTCGTTTTGTCCTATGTAAAACCTTCCTTTTAACCATCGATTTCCTTCGCTCATCTTTCATCTATTTGCATTGTGAATAGAGAATAGATCGGCAAGAAGTGTCGAAGAGTTAAAAAAAGTGCTGTTTAATCCCGAACTACAAATAAGACATTCTCCTAGCGTACTAACGTCCATTCATCCTCTTGACTCTTGTCAGTTTCTACATCCCCTTCCCCTTCTTTATCACCTTCTATCCCATTTTCCGCTGTCACCATATCTCCGCCCTCCTTGTCATTGTGTGGTGTTGGTTCTATATCCGAATTGTCTGTATCAAGCGTGACAATAATATCCTCGTCGTGAACGTCAAACACTTTCTTCCGAGCTTGAACGACACGAACTACCTCACCCAATGCAGCACGAAACGCATTGATTGCACTTCGAAGCTCGGCTGAAGGAACAGGAGCTAATGTGCTCCCGCTTTTGGTCATGACGAGTTCCCCATCGCTCGTCACGAACGAGTCAGCCTTGGCTGGTGCGGCATTTGCAATGCCTGAATGGTTTATCATTTTATCTTTAGTTAGCAAACATCGACTCAATACGCCAACGACAACAGTCACGTACGAATAGACGATGCAGAATTACGATATCCTTCACGAGCCAACGCAAGGAACCCAACTTCAAGATGACGATGAAGTGCGCGTTGGTGAGCCGACACGGTATCGACAAGATCAAGGAAGTCGGCGAGAGGAATTTGGGAGTTAGACATGATGTGCAAGCACGCAAGCACAGTCAACTACGACGATGAGGAAGGGAGTGACCTGGTCAGCTCCAGCGTACACGTGTACACCACACTCGTTTGGCAGCCACCTCCTCATCTGACGAATGAAAGCGAGTACTGTATCGTACTTCTATCATCGTTACATATCGTTGTGATTGTTCTGTGACTGGTTCCTTCGTTGCACATACTTCGGCCGCTGTGACACATCGCGTGTTCTCCCAGATGGCCGATTTCTGTCCCGAAATGAAGCACCACCACCGCCTTGACGTTTTCCATTCGATTCCATGGATTGTCTAGGTCTTGCCTCACTCAGCGAAATATCACGACCGACAAGAGAAACACCATCTAATGCGGCCATTGCTCTTCTACCGTCGACTCTCCTCACCATCTGAACAAATCCATAGCCACGGCTGGCGCCGAGGCCATCAGTTGGGATATGAGCCATCTTCACCTTCCCATACGACGCGAACGCACGCATTAAATCTTGTTCATTCGCACGAAAGCTCAAATTCCCAACAAAAATGTGAAGCCCATCATCGTCTCCTTCCTCGCCCTCGGTATCTTCATCATCTAATAATGTGTCGCCACCACCATCCGCGAGCGTAGGTACAAGACCCTCAGCTTCAGCTGCCATCGTATTGCTCCATGAGCGATTCGAAGTTGCGGCTTTGTGTGCACGTCTCGCTGCCGCGGCTGCAGCTTCTGCACGAGGAGCCGCTGCAACACGGGCATGATCCGCACCCCACAGCAAATCTTTATCGGAGGCTAACCATTCATGGCGACATAATGCACACTGCACAGGTCGCGGTTCAGAATCAAGTTCTTCTGCATCAAGCGCATACACAGCACCACATTCGACGCAGGCCAGAAAACAGGCCGAGCCACTCGCGGAAGCCGCAGCTCGACGCTTCGCCGCGCTCAACGCATCGTTATGGTCATCTGCCGATTTGTCGGATTGGAATGAAGAGGGCGAATATTCCGATTCCTTGTTTGGCGACGGGTCAACCGCGTGTATTCGAGGTCGAGCGTAATATCGACGGCGTGGTGCTCCGCGTTTCGCAGAACGTGAATTCGAAGGTCGTATAGGTACTAATCCAGCAGTTACAAAACAAGGTACCATCGGGTTGGCGCACTGCGCCAATGAAAAGCTCATGCGTCACGCCACCACCTCGGCGACCAAACGCTACTCTGTTTGAACGGACAGGGTGTACCGCTTTCTTCGTGCGGTGGAGATAGACATTCGATCTCATCGGCATAGCCACTTACCATTGGATCTCCTTGCCACGTGGCCACGGATTGTATTTCTTTTAATTTGTCGAGCCCCCAACTATTGATCCGACCTGGAGCTTAGTCCGTCGCCGACGTCTCGGTTGAACAATTTGTAGCCGTGATACCTTGCTCGTTCACCTCGACTGGTGGTGAACTAGAAGCGGATCGATTTCAAGATGTGGAGACTACCGTTTCGTGCCGCTGCTGCGGCAGTTTCTTCTGTTCCGCGTGCTGCTCTAGCGCGTCGTGGCCTCGCCGACGAGTTTGTTCGCACCAAGCCTCATCTCAACGTTGGCACCATTGGTCATGTCGATCACGGCAAGGTATGTTGCGTTACACGTCGTTGAATTGTTCAATAGCTGACCTGTTCGATTTCAGACTACTCTCACAGCTGCCATCACGAAAGTTCTCGCTGAATCGGGCGGCGCTCAATTCACCGATTATGGGCAGATCGACAAAGCACCCGAAGAGCGAGCTCGCGGAATTACAATTGCGACCGCGCACGTTGAATACGAAACACCGAACCGCCATTACGCGCATGTCGACTGTCCGGGGCATGCCGATTATGTGAAGAACATGATTACTGGTGCAGCACAAATGGATGGCGCCATTCTGGTGGTAAGTGCTGCGGATGGACCAATGCCGCAAACTCGTGAGCATATTCTACTGGCGCGTCAAGTTGGCGTACCCCATATCGTGGTGTTCTTGAACAAATGCGATATGGTGGATGACGAAGAGCTCGTAGAACTTGTTGAAATGGAAGTACGAGAATTGCTGTCTTTCTATAAGTTCCCGGGTGATGATACGCCAATCGTGCGTGGATCTGCGCTTCAAGCTCTTGAAGGCGCCAAACCTGAATTAGGACGCGATGCGGTTCTGAAATTGATGGAAAACATCGATGAACATATTCCGGAACCGGAACGTGCACTTGATAAACCATTCTTGATGAGTGTGGAAGATGTGTTTTCGATTCAAGGTCGTGGAACTGTTGTGACAGGCCGAATCGAGCAGGGCGTGATCAAATCAGGAGAGGATGTTGAAATTGTTGGATTAAAAGATACAGTGAAGACGGCATGCACTGGAGTGGAAATGTTCAAAAAGAATTTGGGTCAAGGGCAAGCAGGAGATAATGTTGGCTGTTTGTTGAGAGGAGTGAAACGTGAAGATGTGTGGCGTGGTCAAGTGCTAGCCAAGCCGGGAACTATCAAGAGCTTTAAGAAGTTTGAGGCCGAAGTCTACTGCTTGACCAAGGAAGAAGGTGGTCGTCACAAACCGTTCTTCTCCAACTACCAACCACAATTTTATATTCGTACCGCAGATGTCACGGGCCAATTCCGATTGCCGGAAGATGTACAAATGGTCATGCCAGGCGATAACTTCAGCTGCACTGTGGAGTTGATGTCACATGTGCCTATGGCAGAAGGATTGCGATTTGCGGTAAGAGAGGGTGGTCGAACAGTGGGCGCTGGAGTTGTATCGAAGCTTATTGAATAGATAAGAGATGCGCATTGAAATAAATTGTGTTCACCACTCTCAACTCGTTAGTATCGAACAGAATGGAAAGGAGGATGAGGACGATTGTTGGTGCATGAAGTTGGTGAACATTTTTGGATCCGAATTGAGTGGTGAGGGCACCGACGAAAAGGCGTAGAAAGTTTGTAACGTTTATATGAGACAAGAAACTGTTAGGATCCACAGATGAAAGTCATTGTAACACAAACATGAAACGAGAACAATCAAAAGACGAATAGGTCGGTCAACACTGTTGTACAATACTGGGAGAAGCAATACAACGCATAAGGTCCTTCGCAAACTGAACTTGTAGCTCAATAGGAGCAACACTTACGGGAGGGACATGCACAAAGAGAGCAATAGCGTTATGTTTGACAGCGCGTGCAAGAGAGTGGGAGTAGAGCCAATTGCATACGAATCGACCAGCGTCACACGAAACACCTACATTGTAACCCGCCTTGCGCAGCGAGGCAGCCAATGGTTCGAGCGGTAGTGGAGTGCGACGAGTCTGTGTGATTTCGCCGAAGGTAGGGTCTATCGGTTGCAAGATAGGTGAGAAGCCACGCTCATCAGGAAAGGTAAATGTGGCTTCGTTTCGAGCCATTGCTTCGAGCTGGAACGAACGTGCACCAAAGTTGACACCGAAATGAAGCAGAACACAACGAGATGCAGGTGTGAAATCGTTGCAACGTGCGTACAACCTGTCCAGTTCGTGACGAACAGATTCGGCGGCGGTATTAATCACGGAGGTGCTCGCTAGGACTGCGCTTCCTGATAAAGTAGAATCATCGCGTATCGACGAAGGTAGAGCGCGCATCAATTGCTCGGTAGGATTCACAGGCACACTCCGAAATGGACCGAAACCGGTACAGAAAAAGTGGGTGGGTGCGCTTTGTGGTGTAGGATGTGCGGCACCTGTGCGAAGCGGGAGTTGTTGGGTAGCGGGCGAAATTGGGTCGGCGGTTAGGGAGGCCATGGTGGCGAGTTGTTGGGGATTAAGGTCGGAGTGGTGTCGGCGCCTACGACGATGGTGTTGGTCGCCGCGACGTCGAAAATTGCCAAGGCAGCGCACTTTGTCAGTGGTGTGGCGGGTAGGTGAGAGTGGAGATGGCGGTAGTGAGGGTGAGGGTGGGGGTGAGGACGAACGAAGTCGAGAAATACATCGGCGCTGTTTTAAACGAGTCGGAGTTGTCGCTGGATGGCAATATCGCGCTGAGTCATCAGGGATTGGGCCACGCGGGGATGAGGCGTTCGCTTTTACGACTGTCATGTTCCGTAGTTGCCTCACATAAGATATTTCTCAGATAACGCTTTTGCGATATAGATTGCATCTCGTTTAGTATACCGCCATTCTCTCATACTTTCAACTCGCATTTTCTACTGCACCAGTACTGCACTGCTGTCTTGGTCAACTTCCGCAGGGCAATGTTTATAGTGCTTAGAGTAGAACCACAAAACCGCTCCATAGCCGCAATAAAAATCCAGGACTGTACCGAGTAGCAACAAGAATTTCTCAAGAATACAGTATCGTTACAGGTGAACTATCATGTTCGCAATTTTTTTTACGTTGAAACAATTTTTCTTCAATTCTTAGTAAGCACGATAGACTCTGCAGTATTAATGTTAGATCTAAAGGAACTACAATACTGTTGCCATGGATTATCTGTTGCGCTATTTTTATTCTTCTTCTCTTTATAATGTCGATATTTCTTGGAGTTTATGATGCAGGTTTAACTGAGTACAGTTCTCCCTGTTTTGAAGGCACATCACGTTTCATCACGGCCGTGATTTTTTTTAAAATATAAACTGTTTTTCTTTAATTCTGAAGATGTACCGTAGAAAGAAAAAGAGGAATGTAACGCGCCTTCAAAATAGGGAGAACAGTACCGTACTGTATCGGAGAGATGGCAGTACAGTAGGGCCTCACTTTAAGCCGACCCTAGAAACCGCGACAGTTTGTGAGGCATGACACTTCTTGGGGCAGGCAGTAGTGTAGGTATACACGGAGGAATAAGGCATTGATAGTAGTGCACTAGAATTCTATTTAATTCTATGTGTTTGATGGA
>JAAUYH010186686.1_pt1 | contig 11699 bp, 9 predicted proteins | sample 7278061 | NCBI WGS metagenome assembly JAAUYH01 (sample SAMN14350203, study PRJNA611818) | marine sediment metagenome | isolation source: surface marine sediment (0.6m) | place: French Polynesia: Moorea | collected 2018-08 | reverse complement strand
TGATTGTCGCCGAAAAAGCGACAATCAGCTCCTTTTGAATTGGATTAGATTTTGTTTCTTAGGAGAAGTCAGAAGTCAGAAGTAAATCAAGAACTGGATTCTGTCTCCTGGATTCTGTATTCTTGCCCCGTCAGAATGTCCCGGCTTAAGTTGATACCCACAAAATACATTTATCAGGATAAAAAAGTTGTTCAGGGAGTAGATTCTGACTACTGACTCCTGTATTCTGCCTCAGGAGCAAATTCCGCACATTGAGACGACGCCCTCAAGATGTAACTTAATTTTGAGAAGCGCCTAAATTATGAAGTTCTTAATTAATAATGTCTAGACTACATTTTCCTCTGATTAGGGTATCCTGGCGGAGGCGCAATCCAGGCAGGCGATAAGGGGCGTAGGGATGGGACAGATCTTCATTTCAGCTGGCCATGGCGGCGCAGAAAGTGGTGTCATTGACACCGGCGTCAGAGTGGCGGGTACAACTGAAGCACAGGAGATGATCCAGCTTCGGGATAGAGTGGTTGCTGAGCTGCGAGCACGCGACCATAGCGTTCTTGCCGTTCCCGACGACCTTAGTTTGGTGCAAACCATCAACTGGATCAATGCCCGAACCGGTCCAGGGGACGTGGCGTTAGAAATTCACGCAAATGCCCATAGCAATACCAGGACTAGAGGCGCGACCGTATTTTACATCGATCAAAACGAGGTTCGTCAGAAACACGCAGAGTTAATGTTAATAGCCTTGCTGCGGCGGGTTCCTCAGCTGATCAGTCACGGCGGTGCAAAGCCAGATACAACGGTGGGTGTGGGCAGTTTAGCGTTTTGTCGTCGAGTGATGAGCGCTTCATTACTCATGGAAATTGGCTTCCTGACAAATAAGACAGATCTGGAATTGATTCAGACCCGTCGTCGAGAGTTTGCCTTGGGTATCGCGGATGGACTGGCTGCTTGGAGTCGGGCTGAGGGGGGAAGCCCGACTGAAGCTGGACAACCCACTGTCTATCCAGAAATTGCGATTAGTCTCAATGGCGGACTTTATGGGGAGCAGGGCATTATCATCAACAACAACGCTTACATTCCAATCGATCTAGTCGATCAACTAGGGGTCGATCTGATGAACAGTCCTGAAGTGCGTCGGGAGCGATATCGCAATGTTGTTTACGTTAAAGCCGTTGAACTCCGGGATTTCAATGTTTCTGTAGGGTGGGAAAGCACTTCCCGAACCGTGGTATTGCGATCGCAGGCCGCCCTAGCCATCTGTCCAGGGTTGATTGATCGAATTGCTGGACATGGGAATACATCCGAAGTGCAACTACAGATGTTTCTCAAGAGCAATAATGAAAGCGGTTTAAATGAGTTTCCAGATTTGCCTAAACTCTATCGGCAAGAGGCCACAACCGAAGGCGTCAACTACGATATCGCCTTTTGTCAAATGTGCGTCGAAACATCATTCCTGCGATTTGGCGGAGCCGTTAATCCGTCCCAAAACAACTTTGCTAGTATCGCAGCCGTAGGCGGCGGCATAGAAGGCGCCTCATTTCCCAGCGCTCGACTCGGGGTAAGGGCCCAAATTCAACACCTCAAGGCCTACGCCAACAAAGAACCTTTAGTGGAAGAGGTGGTTGATCCGCGGTTTAACTTTGTTAGCCGAGGCGTCGCCCCCTTAGTCGGCCAATTGAGTGGGCGGTGGGCGGCGGATCCGCAATATGGCGATAAGATTTTAGCTGTATTACGCCGACTCTATGAATCGGCTGGTTTACTTTAGCAATGCTTGATGGCAGGGAACCCTTGATTAGGGAGTTGCGTCAAAATAAGGTCCCTGCAGAAGGCAATAGGGTGGATGGGTGGATGGGATGTTATTTTTCGCAGATCCCTTAAGTCAGGATTCTTAAGTCAGAATATGGAGGATTGTGGCTGGGTCCAAATCCTCGCATAAGAATCCCTTCTTTTACCTCTTCATCAGTCATTGAGGTGAATCAGGGAGTGCGCTGCTGAAAGAAAATGCCCCATGGAATAGGACATAGATTAAGCGTATCGAAAATTATGACGATAGGACGCTTCCTAGACTTTCTATCGCCTCGACCATGGCGACAGCTGCTCTGGCAAGGATTTTTCGGCTGGGGACCATTCCTGATGGTCTACACGATTGTACTTCCCGCCTGGGCCAAAGCAGAGATGCGAGTGGCGATTCGCAAGGGGGTCGATCAAGTCACCTTAGGCAGTTCCACAACGGCGGTAATTCGAGACGGCGGCGGACAGGCCATCGCCCAGCTGCCGGGGGGACAGGCCTTAGTGGCGGAGGCGGAGCGCAGCTTAGTGAAGTTGGCCGATAGACAAGGGGGCGCGTTTTGGATCGAGCCCACCGCAGAGGGACATGTGTTCATTGGCGATGGTTGGTATCGCGGTCGAATATTGGTCTTGTCATCTGCAGGGGAGCTGGTCGCCATCAACTATGTTGACCTGGAGCAGTACCTTTACAGTGTTTTAGGGGGGGAAATGCCCACAAGTTGGCCTTTAGAAGCGATCCAGGCCCAGGCGGTGGCGGCTCGCTCATACGCCCTCTACAAACGTCAACGCGCCGCTAGCGGCCTCTACGATCTAGAAGATAATACAGCTTGGCAGGTATATCGAGGATTAGCGACAGAGAGTCAGCGCACCCATGCAGCCGTTAACGCCACCCGAGGCCAGGTGTTAACCTACAACGGCCAGATTATTGAGGCGGTATTTCACTCCTCATCGGGCGGCCATACGGAAAATGTGGAGGATATTTGGTCCAATTCGCTGCCTTATCTACGCGGTGTGAGGGATTTTGATCAAGGGGCTCCCATCTTTCAGTGGATAAAAACGTTTTCCATGGGGGAGTTTCAGGAGCGCATTCCGGGTATTGGCCCCCTCATTTCCGCAACGCCAGAACGGACAACCCCCCAGGGTCGTATCATCACCATGCGACTCACTGGCCAGTCGGGAAACCGAATTCTCAGCGGCAATGAAATGCGTCAGGCCTTGGGCCTGAGAAGCACCCTATTTTCAATTACGCTAATCGGGATGGACACCATTCAAATCAATGGTCGAGGCTATGGCCACGGCATTGGCATGAGTCAGTGGGGGGCTCGCAATTTAGCCGCCCAAGGCCGCACCTATCAGCAGATCTTGGCACATTATTATCAAGGCGCAACCTTAGCGGTAGTTCAGGCCCAATGATTCAGACGCAAGGAAATTAGAGATTTTTGATAATTAGGGATACTCAGGGATTTGACTCGCGTAGGCGACGACGCCATTCAGCGTCGATCTTGTCAGCCTGCGCAGCTTCTTGCTCCACCAAGTCTGTTTCGGTGGTGTAGGCAAGATCGGCTTTACTAACAACAGTCTGAGCGGCGAACTGCTGAGCATAGGAGATTTTCTCACGGATATCATCCCCAGCTTGATTAAGCGCGATCGCTCGCTGCTGACGTTGTTCATTGCGCCCTTCAATGAATCCATTACGCCACTGTATCCAGAAATAGCGGATCAGCGGCGTCCCCAAAAAGGCGGTGCCATAGGCTAACAGCAACCAATAAATAGAGTTAACGAAAGCGACCAGACCGCCTAGCTGTTCAACAAGTAAACTATCTTGTAACAGGCTGCCCAGGACCAACGCCCCAATCAAATTCACAGACCCCAGGCCGATGGCCAACATAGTTTGCCCAGAGCTAGCCGAGCTAAACTTCCAGAGAGATTCCTTCAAATACGCTGAAACCGATCGATTTCCCCGTTCCGCCGCACTCACCTGAAGCTCAGGAAAATGATAGATTAGCCCCCCTTCAGGACTCACCTCTGGTTGCCCATTAAAACGGCTCAATACCGGCAACATATAGTCTTCATAGTCCTTCGACCACCCTTTCCCCAAATCGTCTAAATAGGGAGCGATCTGTTCAGCCACCACCGCTCCGCTGCTATTGCGAATCACAGTGGCGATACTCCGCCAGCGATAATCCTCGCGCTCGGCGTTCGGATCGCCATCTCCGAATAGGAAAGAAAAGATTGCTTCAAAAAAGTTCAGTTGATTTTCAGTTTTAGGGGATGTGCGAGTCGAAGACGCAACGCGACGAGGGTAGCGCCGACGGCCATAATCAAAATCGAAGAACCAGAAGATATTAGGACCAAACCAAATCCTCGGCAAAAAGAATCCGCCGCCGCCAAAGCTTCTACTGCGCCGACCGCCGCCCTCTCGATCAGCGGAACTGGCGGCAATTAAAAGAATAGCGATAGTAATAAAGATTAGGGCGATAGACACCAGCAGCAAAATGCCAAAGGAAATGCGAATCAAGTAAAACAAGATTCGCCACACTCGATCCCAGGTCTCTTGTAGCCGCAGTCGCCAAAACTTATTGCGGAGAATCGCTCGAAACTGCCTGGGAAACTCATAGGCAATTTCTCCAGATTCCGATACCTGCAAATGGGCTTGCACATCAGAGGCGAGAACAAGCAATGCTTGTTGAGCAACCTTAACATCCAAACCCGCCTGAGCTGCAACATCTCCAACAGTGACTCGATAATCTAACCGCTCGACAGCTTGCATCACCTCAGCATTTAGCGCCATGGGTCTCCCTCAACTCACCTAGCGTGAAGATATCTAAATCTAGTATAGATTTAGAGCCATTTGACTTGCTTGGAGAGATAACCCTAAACTCGGCCGCTCTCCCCCTAGCGTTAGGGGTAGCGTGACTGCGCTGTAGGGGTTAACAAGGAGTTACATTGAGGATCATTAACCCCAAAAAATGCGCCCCGAGATATCCTCGAGAAATAACACAGAAGCCAGAATACAGAACCCAGACACTTGCTGACCTCTGCATTCTGTCTGCTGCATTTTTCCCCAACGAAACTCCCTGGCTAAACCGCTAGCCCAAGTTAGAGGGATGTCAAGATTTTCCTGTATTGAGAGCAGCCAGACTAAGACCCCTTGCCCAGCACCTGATCCTTGAGGGCGTTGATATCTTCCAGCAACTCTTGCCGCTTAGAAGCCAACCGAATGTATCGCCAGCCAAACCAAACGGAATACCCCAAACCAATAATTTCAAATGTGGGGGCCAGTAAGGGAATCTCATTGATGGCTTCTAAGATAGCCAAGGCCAACTTAGCCGCAATCAACCCTCCAAGAATTATGCCAATCGTAATGATCGGGCGACGATACTCATTGAAGAAGTCAGAGACGAAATCAGGCAGATCGCCCAGCAGTCCGGAGATTTTAGCCCAAACTTGCTGCGCCTGGTCCATAGACGCGCCGCCGGAAGAAGCATACTCCTGATTTAAGGGGGGTTGTTCAGGCGTCCCTGATTCGGTATCTTTTTGCAATTCAGTGCTCATATCAATCTTATGGGGAATAACTACGGGGGTTAACTACCTAAATTTGTTTATCAAGCCAACACTCAACAACTGTAAGTGCTAGCAGAAGTTATAGTCTGATTTGCATCGTTTTTCAATTTATTTTTAAATTGAATCCGCCTTTCTCAAACTGATTTGTCCCTAAGGCAGTATCTCATCAACCTCAGGATAGTTGAACACATTTTTACAACAAAATTGAGACTACTGCCCTGAGAAGCCTTCTAATGAATCAAGCAGGCGATGTAACCGCTCCAAATCGATATAAATTTCTGGATCTGGAGGAAGCGGCCGCCCTTCACGCCTACCCTGCTTCCCGCCGCCGCCTTTTCGCCGCCGGATGAAGTTGGATTGGCCCTGCCGTAGATAATCTTCCCGATGAGCCATATTGGTTACGCCCTTGTAAATCGCTGAAAAAGTATAATCCACTCCATAGTTTATTTGTACTGCATTAATACATGAACCCCTTGAGGGTTAGCGTTTCAATTATTTCAGATTGAGAGGAACGGCCAGGGTGTGAAGGAGCGTAACGATATATCAGACTAGTTGACGAATTCTTTCGATTCGATTCGCCTCTACTAGAATACGGAGATAACTCCTTTGAAACCATACCTAACATCACAGCAAAGGTGAGCTTATCGAGACAATATACGGTCAGATCCAAGGATTGAAGCCTAGCCAGATCAAGCAGCTACAGCGTCTCTATCACCAACGTCTTCCCGGTGATTGTGTGACGACGCCGGAGTTTGCTCAACGGTTGGCCGCCATCAGCACGGACATCAATCAGCCCGTTTGCGCCTATTTTAATCGGCGGGGGCATGTGATTCGCGTGGGGGTAGGCGATCCGCGCCAAACTCAGATTTCTCCATTAGAACTGCCGCGATATGGAGCAGAGCGGCTTTGCGGCATTCGTTGCATTGCCTCTCAGTTAAAGGTGGAGCCGCCGAGTAAGGCGGTGCTGACCGCAATGGCTCTGCAACGCCTAGATGCCTTAGTCGTGCTCATTCTTTCTGGAGGAGGGTTCCAGCGACGCGGCGGCGGCGCCACTGGATATATAAAGGAAACTTATTTGGCCCATTTATCACCCCATCCTGAAGTCAAGTGGACCGTCTCGCCGCCGCTGGGTCTGGATGTGCTAGCTCAGCAAGATTTTCTGGCGCTGACAGAAAGTCTGGAGGAAGAATTTCGGCGCCAATTTGTGGCCCAACAGGTCGATTCCGATCATGAGCGGGTGGTGGTCGTCGGGTTAATCACTCAGAAAGTTTCCAAGGAGCAATTTCGCAATAATTTGGCGGAGCTCAGACGGTTAGTGGAAACGGCTGGCGGAGAAGTCCTCCAGGTGATGCGCCAACGGCGCGATCGCCCTCACCCACAAACCGTGCTGGGGTCTGGGAAAGTGCAAGAAATTGCTTTGGTTGTCCAAACCTTGGGCGCCAATCTGGTGGTGTTCGACCGGGACCTCTCCCCCGCTCAGGTGCGAAATCTGGAAAACCGGATTGGCGTGCGAGTCGTGGATCGCACCGAAGTCATTCTCGATATCTTCGCCCAACGGGCCCAAACCGGAGCGGGGAAACTCCAAGTGGAGCTGGCTCAGCTAGAATACCAACTGCCTCGCCTGACCGGACGAGGGTTGGCGATGTCTCGATTGGGCGGCGGCATCGGCACCCGAGGGCCGGGGGAAACCAAGTTAGAGACAGAGCGGAGAGCGATTCAACGGCGGATCGCCCGACTTCAACAGGATGTAAATCAGCTGCAAGCCCATCGCTCCCGCTTGCGCAATCGGCGACATCACCAAGAAGTGCCCTCGATTGCAGTAATGGGCTATACCAATGCAGGTAAATCAACCCTGCTTAATGTACTGACCAATGCAGAAGTTTACGCCGCCGACCAGCTATTTGCGACTCTGGATCCCACTACCCGCCGGCTTACGGTCACCGATCAAGAAACCGCACAGCCCCGTTCTATGGTGTTGACAGACACCGTTGGCTTTATTCACGACCTGCCCCCTTCGTTGATGGACGCTTTCCGTGCAACCCTAGAGGAAGTGACGGACGCCGACGCCTTACTCCATGTGGTGGATTTATCCCATCCCGCTTGGCAAAGCCAGATCCGCTCGGTGATGAGCATTCTTTCAAAGATGCCAGTCGCCCCGGGCCCTATGTTGCTGGTGTTTAATAAGCTGGATCAGGTGGATAGCGAGACGCTGGCCTTGGCCCAGGAGGAGTTTCCCCAAGCCATTTTCGTTTCAGCCTGCCAGCGGGTTGGGCTAGAAACCCTAAGACAGCGATTGCTCCAGTTGATCAATTACGCGCTGGCGCTTTAAGAATCCAGGCCTAACTGTTGTTTCAGCGATCGCCGCATAATGTCCACCGGGGCGGATCGCTGCAGCCAAATTTCTAGGGCGGCGGCCCCTTGCCGAACCAGCATTTCTAACCCGTCGATAGGAATTGCGCCTTGGGCGTCGGCCTGCCGAAGAAATTGGGTGGGGTTGGGGGTGTAAATCAAATCATAGGCGATCGCGGCTGGCTGCATTTGGGCGAGCAGGGACGGACCCAGGGGAGAGGCGTCAATATGGGGGTGCATCCCAATCGGGGTGGTATTGACTATCAAGCCCGCTTGAGGAATGCGCTCTGACAGGGTATCCCACAAGTGTACGGATAGTTTAGGCTGAAGGGGAGAGGCCAGCCAGCTTTGCTGAAAAGCCTCCAGTTTGGCCTGATTGCGACCGACCACCCAAATGGCGGCGCAGCCTAGCTGACTACACCCGGCGACGACAGCCCTCGCGGCGCCGCCATTGCCCAGCACTAGCACAATGGTTTGGGACCAATCGCGGTCCATCGATTTCAACGGAGCGAGAAAGCCCGTTACGTCCGTATTGCACCCGCTCCAACCGGCGTCCGTGCGCCAGACCGTATTCACCGCTCCCACTGCTTGAGCCGCCTCAGAGACCTCTGTCAGCAGGGGGATAATGGCCTGCTTATGGGGAAGGGTAATGTTGAAACCCCGTAAACCAATTGCTGAGAAGCCAGCGATCGCCGTCTCCAATTGATCGGGTTCAATCGGAAAGGGTAGATAAACATAATTAACCCCTAGCTGTGCGATCGCAGCATTGTGCATGATGGGTGAAAGAGAATGTTCCACCGGATGCCCAATGACTCCTAATAATTGAGTAGCGCCTGTAATCACTTTATTCTGCCTTTATGAGTAGTCTGCCTTTTATGTCAGAATCAGAATCTTACCCAATCTAAGTGTGATGATAGGGATGGAACTGGCCGAACGATATCGGATCATACGTGTTTTGGGGTCTGGCGGCTTTGGTCAAACCTTTGTCGCTGAAGATACTCAACGGCCAAATTGTCCCAAATGCGTCGTTAAGCAACTCAAACCCGTCAGTCAAGCCCCCAAGTTTTTGAAAATAGCCCGACGGCTATTCGAAACGGAGGTGTCCACCCTGCTTAAGCTAGGGGAGCATGATCGAATTCCTCAATTGCTAGATTCGTTTGAGCAAGGCAACGAATTTTACCTCGTCCAAGAGTTCATTGAAGGCGAACCCCTGAGCCAGGAATTGAAGCGATGCGGCCGGTTAGAAGAGCCGCAAGTGATTGAGATGCTAGAGGATGTTTTGCCTATTATGGTGTTTATCCACCGGAATCAGGTGATCCATCGGGACATCAAGCCGGGCAACTTAATTCGTCGTCGAGACGGTAAGTTTGTGCTGATCGACTTTGGCGCGGTGAAGGAAATCCGCACTCAACTGGTGAGTGGGGAAAAAACCAGTTTGACGGTGGGGATTGGCACCCAGGGGTATACGCCGAGCGAACAATTAGCCGGTAAGCCCCGGTACAGTAGCGATATTTATGCGTTAGGGGTGACTGCGATCCAACTTCTGACCGGAAGATCTCCGTCTGAATTACCGGATGATCCCCACACCCTGGAACTGATTTGGCAAAATCAGGTCAACGTCAGCCCGGGATTGGCCATTCTCCTCAGCAAAATGGTCCGGCAGTATTTTTCCCGACGATACCAGTCGGCTACGGAGGTTTTATACGATCTGCATCGGTTGGAAGAACTGCCGAATGAAATCACTGAGTCAGAGGGCGCCGCCCTCACTTATATGCCTGATTGGGAAGAAGGTCGGCAAACTTGGAAGCAGAAGATCAAGGAAATCGCGATCGCAGGGCTGACGGTCGCCAGCCTGGTCCTAGGCATTCGATATCTCGGTGGGTTTGAACCGCCGGAAGTGATGATCTATGACCGTCTAGTTCAGATGCGGACGGATCCAGGGCCTGATCCAAGGCTACTACTCGTCGAGATTACCGAAAATGACCTGCAGCGCCTGAAGCGGGCAACCCCCTCCGACCGCACCCTCGCCCAACTGATTGAGACGCTCCAGACGCTACAACCTCGAGTGATCGGCCTTGACCTTTATCGAGAACTGCCCCAACCGCCTGGTCATGATGAATTGATGACAAGTCTTGCGGCGGATAACGCCATCGTGATCACTCAAATCGGCAATTCTCCCTCCGAAAGAATTCCCCACCCTGACGGCATTCCCATGGAGCGAGTGGGATTTAATGACTATCCCGTTGACTTCGACGGGGTCATCAGACGCAATCTTTTGTTCGCCGCCGCCAGCACAGAACCCGATGCGGAAAGCCTCTACTCTTTTGCTCTACGAACCGCATTGTTGTATTTGGCGGAGGAAGGGATTGAACCGGTTGGCAGCGATATCAACCCTGCCTATATGGAATTAGGGGGAACCGTTTTCAGACCGCTCAGCGCCAATGCAGGCGGATACCGGCGCGTCGACAACAAGGGCTATCAAATTCTTCTGGATTATCGCTCACCCGATAAGGTTGCTCAACAAGTCAGCCTGACTGAGGTGTTAGACGGTCAACTAAACCCCGACTGGGTTAGAGACAAGATCGTCTTAATCGGCGTCACGGCCGCCAGTTCAAAAGATTTCTCCCTAACCCCCTACAGTGTAGGAGCCAGCCGCAATACCCATTTTGAGATGCCAGGGGTGATTGTCCACGCCCAGATGGTCAGTCAGATTCTCAGCGCAGTCTTAGACGGTCAACCATTGATAGGATATTGGCCTGATTGGGCTGAAACTCTTTGGATTTTGATTTGGGCTGCGGCTGGGGGAAGTTTGGCCTGGTATGTCCGTCATCCAGGAGCACTGTTTCTTGGCGGCGCAGGGTTAACCATCATCGTTGTGGGCGCAAGCGTCATTTGCTTTCACCAAAGAGTTTGGATTCCAATGACAGCGCCCACTGCTGCCTTCCTGATTACAGGTGCTGTGGGGGTCGCTTATCACAGTTACCAAGCTCATAAGCACGAAGAGGAAATAAAAACGCTGTTGATAAAGCACAAAACTCAACTTGACGCCAAAGTCGATTGAGCCTGTCTCGCAATAGCCACGACAAAAAGGCCACCTAGCGCTAGGGCGGCCTCAGGGTTTCTTCTGATTGCAAGAAAAGTTTGTGCCGATTTACAGGTGGTGCGCGCTAACCCAAGGTTCCGAGAACAATAGTTGGCGCCACCAAACACTTGTCAAATAGACGAAGCGCCAAACCGGAACAAAAGCGCAAGTAGGGTAGACGCACCCAGCGCGTGATTAGAGATGACCTTAGTCAAGTTTTAGGTTAGCAAGTCTGAAGTGACAAACCTTGGGCAAAAGAATTTTCACAAGACATTCATTTTTTTAATTTTCAACAACAGAGTGTTTAGACGCACAACCCAAACTGGGAGCAACACCTTTCGCTTAAGCATCTCCCTCAATCTCCCCGCTCTTCGAAAATGCAAAAAAAACTCCAGTCGCTTGACTTTGACTGGAGTAAAAATTTCCTTGTTATTTTGGAGAGTTCAATGCGATGCTTGAATCGCCTAGAAAGGGAGAACAGAAGTAATCTGCCCCAGAATGCCTTGACCCGTCAAAGCCTCAGTGGCCAGGGCCAAAACAAAACCGATCATTGCTAAACGACCGTTCCAGGTTTCAGCGAAGTCAGTGAAACCGATGCCAGATTTTTGGTTATCCATGGTGCAAGGTCCTTAGTTCCTAGTAATTCTGGGTTTCTACTTGGCTTGTGAACTTATGTAAATCAATGTAACGCATTCGTTACGAAATAACAAGGGAATGTTGTGATTTTCTTCTATGAGTGATATTGGGCTCTTTCGGCAAGTGACCAATGGCATTAGATTTGGATGCGTGAGATTCAGAAGCGAGGGATGTTTGGTAGTCATTTTTTGTAAAGGTTGTAGAAAATTATAGGATGCATCGATCTGGCCATCTGCTATCAGGAGTGTATTCATGAAAGTTGAACTAACCTGCCCCACCTGTG
>JAAUYH010038488.1_pt1 | contig 11702 bp, 7 predicted proteins | sample 7278061 | NCBI WGS metagenome assembly JAAUYH01 (sample SAMN14350203, study PRJNA611818) | marine sediment metagenome | isolation source: surface marine sediment (0.6m) | place: French Polynesia: Moorea | collected 2018-08 | reverse complement strand
TGCGAACTTAAAAGCGATTCACTGACGTCAAGACGTTCATTTCTGTTTATCTATCAAATCATACCAATACCTTCAATTAATAATTAATTAATATGCTATTCTGAAATAGTAAGAAGTGCACAGATTTTCAAACAATCATATCTACGTTCTGATAAAGTATCACCTAGTGACAAATTATTAGACGGCGTTATAGATGCCAAAAAATGTAGAATAAATTTTTCTCCTGCATTCTTTGATCCACATGGCTGTGAAGATTTTATCTAAATTTTCACCATTAATTGCCATGTGAATTAATGAGAATCGGTACTAGAGGAGGTTCCATCCAGCGTCATGGCATTGCATTGCAGTGGCAAAATATGGATGTATCGACTACAAGAGGTAATAGTTCCATCGAAATTCAATGTGGATTCTCGAATTATCGTTGGGGAAAAGAAATGGCGCACAAGCAGGCTACATAGTTAAGCAGATTTATTAAAATATTTTCAGGCCAATCCGTTTCTAAGTATGATATTCTATTTATAACTATTTCGCTTCTGTAGAGTAGCCAGACTATTCAATGACACTAGAAATTTAGCTTGCCTAAACTTCTATTTCCAAAATCATGGTATTCAAGCCCACCTTATTCGAGATTGCTATTTCACTATATATAAATTCCAAAAGGTTGTTGCAGAAAAGATTCTAAAGATGTAATATCTAAATTATTCCTAAAAATATACGACGGACAAAAGTTAAAGTTTTTAAATCGGATTCTCATAGACACTGAGGAAAATGTTTATCTCCGGCAGGATGAGCCCTTCAGAATACGATACCGCCACCTGGCCGCACTGTTTACATCGTGTCATCAGGAATAAGTTGGGGGCATTTGGATGTCCTACAGAAGTCGTGGTTTTCGGCAAATTCAGAATGAAGGCTTGGAAAGGCGACAATGGTCATTTATTCTGCTCGGAAACTCATAAATTATCAAAGCCTACAATGATAATGTCGACCCATATCGATCGATATTGGCCTCGCAACGAACATACTGGTATCACTCGATGTGTTCCAAAAATTTTAGTAGACATTGGCGACATCTCCTTCGCATTGCCACAAAAAACATCGTAAGCAGCATGATCCTTAGGCATAGGAAGTGAAAACCTTCCACCCACTCGGTTCGTCGTACCGCAGCAGGAATCTGTGGCCGCTGCGGCTGTGGAATGTGCCTTCTGCATTCTATTGCTGATATCTGCGGTGCGAAAGGCCAAGACGATACCCATAGCTCAGAAGATTCCCCGAGAAATCGCGCAACTGTACGATCATAAGATCACGTGTGCCGTTTTAGAGCGAATGCGTCGGATTGCAACGGTTCGACTCGATTGGAGCCGGACTGCGTCGTTCCGTCAATCCGAGTACCACCAAGAAGACTAAATTGATGAATTGCGTGTGTATGCGAATTGGCTTGGCGTACAACACACAGTAAACGCGGTCGGTGTCGAGAGCGACAGATGTGCGGGGCAGGGCACGTAATTATCGAGTGTTAGCCTGCCACATTACACGCACCACGTCCGTGCAGCGCGAGGCGTTGCCAGCGTTCAGCCCCGACGGATGCACCCTTCAGTTCGGCCTTGCACGTACTGGAATTTAGGAAGAAGGGCACAGGAAACGTGCGCGTGATCGGAGGCAGATATCTGGGGCCGCGATCTTGGTATTGTGACCACGATCAGAGACGCATGTTTGCGTTTGGCCTGGCGCTGATACACGAAAATGTCAATGGATTTGCACGACTCACCTCGTGGCGGCCCGAATATTCCGGAATCTAGTGTGCTTTCCTTTCCTCGTTCTCCTCTCACTAGATTTAGCGCTGCTCATAAGTGCACTGCTCACGCAACCGGGTTTTTCATTAAGCACACCATCGAACCACTCATCTATATCCAATCATCAATCAGCGCGTCGTCGAATCATGAAGTCAGTCCACGCATTGATGCTGTGCGCTATTATGACTATTGCCCTGTGTGGCCGCCCCAAAAAGCCTGCACCGCCCGTGAATAAGCGTATTGTTGGTGGTGTGGTGGCATCGGACACGTACCGCACTGGAACGGTGCTCACCTATTTCTATTCGCTGCCATCACAGTCCTACAAACCACTTTGCACTGGAACAATGATTGGCCGGAGGTGGGTGCTCAGTGCGGCGCACTGCCATGAGACCTTCAGCGGCTTGCAAGCGCAAGCGGGCAACGGTATATTCGGTGTGATCCCAGCCTCCAGATCTGCCACCGCATCTGATGCACCCACAAACGGTATCAACGTGGCCAACATCTACGTGCATAAGGCCTACACCGGCAGTGGCGCACCCGACATTCGCTACGATGTGACCCTGCTCGAACTCGAGCGAGATATCCCACACGCCATGTACAACGAAGTGCGCTTGGTGGCGCCGCCCAACAAGGACCAAACTGTTGTGAAAGTTGTTGGGTACGGCCGACTAAATGCCAACTTCGAGCCTGTTCAATATTGCATGATGGCGGATGTGGTGTACCGCAAGTTCGCGTGGTGCGAGGCGCGCGAGCATGAGCGCACCGATCTTCTGGTCTCTTAATCACGCTCGGTGTGCGCGGTGTCAGTCGGCTACCCGCAGGGCATCACCGACTCGTGCACTGGTGATTCGGGCGGCCCACTGTACTTTATTTCCGACGCAAAGAGTAAGGGCGGCCTTCAGCAATTCGGTGTCACAAGCTTCTCTAGCAGTGACTGTGGTGATCCCGGAGCGACCCCATGGTACGTCCGTGTAGTCAAGTATAAGAACGGCTTTGACACGTTGACGAGCAAGCGCACCCACAAAGAATACGAAGTGTATAGCGGAGACGCTACTGGTCGCTAATCAAGAGCCGCTCATCGGCTGCGCGCTTCGGTTCAACCGGCTTTTTCGCTCCTATTCTTTCCTTGTGCTGATGTACGTTAATAAACGTTCGGTGTGTTCTTTGCTTGTGCGGAACAAATACCGTTCAGGTGTGCATTATTTCATTCGCTTGGTTCGTTTTTCCTTGCCTGCAAATGATCTTGCTCGCACGCACACACTCACTCTCTTCTTCCCCCACGTAAAACCGATCTCAGAAGCAATCCGTCTCCCAGTCGAAGCACTGAGCTGTGAGCAGCTTCTGCGATGCACGACGCGTCTAAATCCGTTACTGTTCCACAGATCGGCTAGAGCCTGCGAAGAAAGTTAATTTTGCGAACATGCGTAGAATTACAGATTCGATCGTCGAATTTCCTATGATCTGCTTTGGTACTAATTCTTTGAAACAGACGATTGCAAGTTATCAGGCTTCTATCATAGATACACTAGGAGACAGTTGGTTTTCTGTCATTGATAGATGTATTAGCACCCTTGAACTTAAGAGCTTTTACCGAAGACCGTTATATATGGCAAAAGTCCGACCGATACTTCTTCAAATTTTGAAGAATACTCCCTCAAACACAACGTAACTGTTAAATTTAAGACGTCGTTCGATGTGTGAATAGGTGTGTGCCTTTTCGGGTTGATCTTTTGGTATTAATAGGCAAGCATGTTTCGGGGTCATGCAATGTTGATAGCATAAATTGATCATTCGCAGAGACAAGTTGAATGTAGATATATTTCGCGAAAAAAACCTTTTTTCGAGGCCGAATATTTCCCTGCAAGAACGTTTGACTAATAATAGCTATCAGGGATTTACAATTTTGTCCCGTAAAATATACGTGAAAAGTTTGCTGACTAGACTTGTTTTACCCATTTTCCATGAACTGACAACGCAGCTCTACTGCCAACAATACTCCGAGTATTGATTTTCTCTTGAAAGCTTGTGATCATTATAAGTACGAGACTCATTTGAAAACTTTATCCAGCAAAGGTTAGTCTCTACATTCATTGATTCATTGTTAAAAAAGTGAAAATAAGAAGAAGATTGTTGCGCCGTTTAGCATGAAATTCTCTTCTGCATTTGTCTTGCTTCAAATTTTTTCCTGAGCTTCGCGAATGTGTATTTCGCACAAACGCACACAAATGTACGTTTACAATTTGTGTGCATCCATAGTAAATTGTTTTGCATGGTCTATTTTTCATCATCTGATGAAATGGGTTTCGAAACTATTTCAATCATTTCATGAATCTCAGGTATTTTAGAATGAAAACGGAAATTACATTAGGATCCGGTGTCTACTCTACCTCGATCTTGATACATGGCAGAAGCAATAATACTTTTCACACCCGTATTCTTTAGAGCGCATCTCGACCTACAGAACACAAGCTAACTTGGGAGGGCCATCAAGGTGCGAATTGTGAAAAAAGAAGGTAGGGCAGACAAGCTTTCGGCATTTTTTCTTGATTTTTATTCAGTAAATAGCGGACCCACGCGGAACACTTGGAGCAAGAGTATATGCAACCGCAAAGCATATGACATTGCTTGTTTAGTGTCGAATACGGTATATTATGCTTGCAGAGACTGCTAATGTGCCAGTCACAGTACAAAATAATGGCGTAGGTGAAATATATATTAATCTGTAAGTCTAACACGGAACCGTTCTCAAATACTTTGAACGTACGATAGGTGCGCTAAGGTAATACACCGATTATTGCTGAAACTGTACCGATGTACTCAATCAATCAGAGCTGAATTTTCTCATGGAGAAACTAGTGAGTAGCAACATAGTGTGCTTGTTGTTGCGAGCGGCAACCCACTTCCAACGTAAGAAGTGAACCTGATTCCTACCTCACAACACTCCTTATACTACTGCTTCTACCTTAGCTAGTACTTCATCATCCATATCGCAGTTTGGAGAAGCAGCATCAAGTAAATCTCCCCAACGTTGTTCCGAGCCTCAAAGGTGCGACACTTTTGAGGTTAATCTGCAAGATGGAGAAGATCAATTAGGATCAAGCTGATACGCTTGTTGATGGTGGTGCAAGAGCAGCATGGACTCGGTGGAATTACCTCGAACTGTTGTCGTTCTCAAGCATGTTTGATGGAAAAGAACAAAGCGATTATCTCTATCTAGATGTAGAACACATACTCCTCAAGTAGCCTAGTAACTAGCATAATCAGCAGTGAGCAATGTGGTTGCGCTGTGCAGCTGAGCAACAAATACTTGGCTGAACACGTCGTAGTTCTTGTCAATGACCATGAAGCTCGCTATCGAAAGAGTAATAATGGAAACCGTGATGGTAACTAGTCAACGATTGATGCAAAATTGGAGATCAATTGATGAACTTTTGAGGTAGAATAGATACTAGGTGATCTGTGATTCTTTTGTTCCTCGATGAGTAAGGTTGAAGCTCTGTCATCCAAATAGTATCATGAAAACAAATTATCGGTGTTGCATCGTAGGAAAGAACATACTCCATAATGCACACATTCTCTGTATTGAGTTTAAGCCGAGCGAATATGATATAATGGTAGACAAGACACCATTTAAAGAATACGATAACGAATTCAGTTAGGGGTAATCCTCATAAATGAGCTTCGGAGTCATCATAAATAAGCAGATTCAACACGGATCGTCGATCCGACGGTACAGCATCAGCTGATGTCATCATCGCTGGCAGGTTGGAGGCGGCATGCGTGAGAATTTTTCGACTGCATTCAAATTTCAATCAAGGTAAATGTGACATAATTGTTACGGCCTTGTTACAAGCTTTGTGCAATAGTGAATTCAAGTCTTGAAAGGGGCCTATGATTTGTGAGCTAGGTTGTTTTCTAATCGCTGTTTTGTAAATTCAACTTATCACAGTTAACACCACACACAATTCAATGCTATTCAAATGATAAGGGTAGTAATGTAGATTTCAACGGGAGGCAATGTAAAAAAGGAATTGAAATCCTAGTCGTGCACAGCACAATCTCCACAATTGAGGAATCGAAAGTCATCTATGTGCAGAGTTAGTGCTGATTCTTTTCTCAGCTTACCAACCTCAAAAACGTGATACGCCCACTACCAGATGGCGCCCTCATACAGATATTCGACTTCGATTGACGATGTACCCGTCGAACATAGAGGCAAATAACTTGTTCGTAAGTATGCGAAAACAAGTAGGGTTCGAGAAACCGCTTTTTCTTGACTTTGCTGCCTGAATAATCAACAGAAATTGAACATGAACGCTAACAAGGAATTGAATGCGAGCGTCATCTCTTTATTAGATTCGATAGAGTACAGGATTGGCGTAGCTGACTCCTTTATATAGAAATGAGGGGATCAGATGTTATTCGAGATTTGCTGACTGCATCGTGACTGTCAGCTGGAGCAAACCCACAACGACACCCTGCTCATAGTTTTCATTCGTCCATAGTCATCTCACTTGGCGTATACTGTTCTATGCAAGTCATAGCTATGTTTCGAAGCGGTGCGATGAAGTTCGACACTGCAGATGGTTTAATGATTACATAATGATGGCAGCTTCTCATTCGCAATCATATCAGATATTTTTAATAAACTAGCAGTAAGTGCTGCAGTGCCGCCTCGTTTTAACGGACTCGGCGCGCCAGTGCCGACTCATGAGTAAGGTAATGCAACTGTTGGTGGGACTGGTACACTGTTCGATTAGTCAACCTTTAATTTTTGTTAGAATTTAGAGTCTATTGGGCCACGTATGTTTCAGTTTTCTCTCACAAGTTCGAAATATTACTACATTTTCACGATTGTCCTTCTCCTCTTATCCCACTCTCTCGTGTATGTAAGTAATTACCTCGACTAGGTGCACTTGCTTCTTCACAATACACTTTTGTGTTTTTTGCTCCGAAATTTTTCCACATTAGATACTGTCCCGCATAAAATCGACAAATTAGGAATTTGTTTCATAGTCTCCTGTTTCTCCTGTAGCTTCTACGTTCTCTTCTCTTCACGTTGACGACCATTTTCTCTACGTCTATATTCAGGGTCCTTTCTCTTCTCTTTCATACGCACAGCATTCTTAGGATTAGATTTTCCTCGTCCTAGTTTCGTCTTCTTCAGTTCTTGTCCATCACCCAGCACATGTCTGACGACATGAGACTTCTCGAAAGGGCCTTCTATTTCCTCAACCCATACTACGACGGCACCTTCGGCAGAAATTAAATTCACGTAGACGTAGTTGCAATCGGTCGCCATGGTTGATGCTCCAAAATTCTTACAAGAACGATCTGACAACAACGCAAAATGTGACAATAAAAAAACTGACGTGCATGACGTGCACATTATCGCACTATCTACCGTCTGAGCTATGACGTGCATGACGTGCAATATTTTTAATTGATGAATTATATATCTGGCATACTTTAAATTGTTGTTCGTACAATAATAGTAAATTTTGAAGACGTTACTGCTTGTTAACGGACACTTTCATAATAAACAAATGCAACATTGATAAGCATAGACATCAATTTACTACTCAAATCACAATGTAATCAGTTCAATTAATCAAATAAATCTATTCTAAATCTTTCACGCGGCTGAACGCATTACTTAACGCGTCTACTACCTTGATTTCATTGCCCTTCTCGGGATAGGCTTGAATTTTCTCTTAAATCATCTCAAAAAATGAACTTTGGCAGGTTCAGTATCTGCGCCAAACACAGAAGTGCTTTGAGAACTTGGCGAGTTTGATCTGTCACTTTGCGCATCGAACAGGGATTGTAAATGAGTCTCTGCAATTTTAGGTCTGTCAATGCTTATGTCATCAGGAGTAGGTGCATTGAAAACGTGACAGTGTTGATTAGCACTCTCCACACCTTTATATTCTTGTATTAATTCATTCGTGGAAAATTCTCCGGGTGACATGAGCCCTTGAACAAAGATATCGTCATAGATTCGACCGGCTTCATCCTGGTAAACAGTCACTTCAGGTGTATTGTCATGCGCAACCATTTGTTTGCATTCTTGCACTTGAAGATTAGATAAGCATTTGCTTTTCATCCAGCATTTCATCATAGTTTTGCACTCTGTTTTGGACGAGCAATCATTAAACAGATCCATTGCATCACCGACATGAGGCATTTGCCCGTCTCGAAGTCCGAATTTCCTGCTGTGCGAATGAGCGGGGAAATCATGCTCATTTGAAGCACGATGCAAGGTTTTCTCAACAACGTTTTGCAGAAAAAGTGAACGGTACCATATTTTGGAGTGAGCAATCAATCCGAGGTCTAGTGGCTGATATTTGGACGTCGAATTAGCTGGAAGTGTTTCAATGCAAAGCCCGGCTAATGGTATATCTGTCCCATGGCCGCCACAGTTTTCCATTATCAGCAAGATATCGTCAGAATTTTAGCGTCGCAGCTTGGTATGCCACTAGTGTATCCATTTTTTGAACTGAACACTATCCATTAAATTATTTTCTTGTGATGATTAATGTGCTCTGACCTCATCAAATCGATTGTCTCGAAAGCACCTTGGCTCTGCTGCATGTCCAACATAGCGTACCGGAACTGAAAGGGGGACCATCTGCATTGAAGCAAAGCACAATTGTAATTCCACTTGCAGCCAAGTATGATTTCTGCCGCTGAATTTGACAGAACAATCCAGATTCATTCATGTTGTAGATGCTCTTTAAGGAATATCGGGCAGCAACTTGTCGTAGCTTATTCATTCTCTAAAGATGGTCAAGTGGTAAGGCTGTACCTCCGCGAACAGGCAAACGAATGGATTTATGGACTCTTGTACTCTCCAATAATCGTTCAATGTACCCGTTACTGCCCTTGAATTCCGGAATATGTAGAGCTACAGCAGTTTGTCGAGCTCGCTCTTCCATTAATCCTTTTGGCACTGGGAGCAGCAAATTTCTGGCAAAGGTAATGAAGCGCAGTAGTTCAGCATCGATTCCTAGATATCGCGTGAATCGAGCTCGACGAATGGTCAATGAACTGTCATTAACAGCTTGAGCTTTCCACTTCGCTTTACCCTTGATGGTTCTGTGATAAGTGCTCGTTCCGATTTCGAAGTCACGGCAAATATTCGTTCGTGAATCACCACACTCCGTGCAAATAACTCGTAGCCTGTCTGATAGAGGTAGGTACCTGCGGCTCAGCTTAGGAGTGGAACACTTGGTGGTACGACTTCGTGAAGAAATAATCCTCAATACAGAAGGAAAATTTTCTCCAATTTCTTCAGCGATTTCTTCGTTGCTGGATCCAGTATGAGCCATGGGCAATACCTGCAGTTGATCCGCCAAAGGAATTCTGTTGATAGATTCACTCAGCTCTGGAGATAGAAGAATGTCGAATTAGATTTGAAATATGGCACTTTAATGGGAATGTACGCCTGTCCGTGTATCTTGTGGGCTGCACACAGTTTCATAATTTACAGTACCTGTGCATAATTCACTTAGGTGATGCGACGCTGTACTACTTATGATTATAACCCTGTGCCGTGCCGACTCACGAGAAATATCAAATATCGATAGTCCCTTAAAACGAGGCGGCACTGTACAGATAAACTTGGATCAGGAAAATGTGTGGCCCGTATCTCTTCATCGAACGCTGAACAAACAATCCTACCTTAGTACACACCTTTTAGAGCACCTCACATTCTCATTATACGGGTTCGCAGCCTAGTAAAATAGAATCTGACTGACTGACTGACGGCACAGCCGACTTCCAAGATTCAAAGAAATAAATAGGTTGCGATCCAGTTTATTCCCCTAAAACTATTTCTAGATCTTAATGTAACTTTCTTTTTGATTTAAACTACCTGAATTGTATGAAATGATTGAAATAGTTTCGAAACCCATTTCATCTGATGATAAAAAACACACATGCAAGACAATTTAATTTGGATATATACAAATTGTAAACGAATATTTATTGTATGGAAAGACCAAACACGAGAACCAATAATCTGCTCTGAAACACGAATTTTATTTAGTAGCATTATCGTCAGCTATACGCGTACAAAGAGGGGTGCCGCTATCTCCGTCTTCTGCTGTAGTTAACGGTATTACGTCGACTATCCGTTTTTTGTAAAACTGCACTCTTATCATGGCTTCGTAAGAAGGAGAACCAGCGTAGTATACAGGAACATGTGTACTACTGGTCCCTTTCTGAAGATTGTCTTCAAGCGGCGTCGCCGACAGAGAGACATCCAAATAACCATATCTCCCGTACTGATCATGGTCATGCCCACTTAGTACTCCTTGCACATGGTTCATGACAAGAGTTTTTAGGGCACTTCCATAACTTGCGTCACTGTATGCTCGATCCAAATAGACTGGCAGTGCTTCGACATTATGTGGAACAAGGATAACACCTTTGTTGTTGTCTTTAGCAGAAGTAATTGCATCGTGTAGGTATTTATATCCGTTGGTGATTTTGTATTTCTTTGTGCAGCTATCTGCGGCGAAATAGCAAGAGTAATGGTATACAGGATTTGCTAGATGAGAATCATCGAAAGGACCCCAATGCAATACGATGAAAACAATACCTTCTACATTTACACTGTAGAACAAGCTTCCTTCAACAAGAACTGGGCCGCTCGCAATGGTTCCTGTCTTATACTCTTTCCAATCGGCGCTTATCAAGTTTGCTCCAGACGTAGATTTGATTCTACGTAGAGATTCACGTAAAAATTCAATCATATTACTTGCGTCGTCATAGGCTATGTCACCACTGTGCAAGGAATAGTCGTGATTACCAAGAGTGAGTGCGAAAGGAATCCTCACATCCATTTTGGAAAAGCTACCAGTGCTTGACTGAGGATTATACGTAGTATAGGCACCAGGTGAAACAATGTTTTGTCTTCCCATCATGTCGTAGAATTCTTTGTACTTGGTTAGCTCGTTAGACTTTGCATCGTTGGTTAGATCGCCGCCATCCATCAATAGCTTCACAGGATGAGATCCCGGTAAGTTGATTTGCTGTTGAGCGCATTCCTTTTGTCTATAAGCGGCGGCATTGAGATCTTCAACAGGAGAGCTTGGATTGCCGGTGAATATGCATCTATTCAATGGTTGATTTTTGCATTTAATGTAATCATATTGCAAGTCTGATACCATGAGCAGTGAGAATTTTCCATTCGAATTATCGTAAGCATCGAATGGGTCTGTACCAAGTACAGTTTGAGGGGTGTCATCATAATGTGATTCGCAAGAAGTAGAAGACGTCCCATACTGAGTTATGTCCGTGCACGAACAACTGTCGGTGGTGTCACACTGGGGTTGCGCTTGTGCGAAATTCACATCAGTGAAGCTCGAGAAGCAAAATAGAGTCAAGACAAATACAGAAGAGCATTTCATGTTGAAAGAGGAAACAACCCTCTTCCTATTTGCAATTCCTTAACAATTAATAATGAATGTAGAGACAAACCTTTGCTGGATGACGATTTCAGTTGAAGCTTGTACTTAAATAGATCACGGGCTGGAAAAGAAAGATAAATCTTTTGAGTATTGTCGGCCGTAGTGCTACCTTGTCACTTCATGAAAAATCGCTAGGACAAATTTAGTTAGCAAATTTTTTCATGCATATTTTACGGGACATGAAAACAAATCTCTGATAACTACTGTAAGTCAAACCTTGTTGTGTCGAAGTATTTGGCCTTAAAAGATCCTTTTTTTCGCGAAATATCCATACTTTCAACTTGGCTTTTCTAGTGATCAATTTGTGCTATCGACATTGTATGGGCCCGAAACACACTTCACTGTTAATAAAATCAAATCGAACCCTATTCATGCAATGACAAAGTGGGCCAAAAAAGTAGTTTTCAAGAAATATCAAGAAACGTGACGGTTCAAG
>JAAUYH010234740.1_pt1 | contig 11703 bp, 8 predicted proteins | sample 7278061 | NCBI WGS metagenome assembly JAAUYH01 (sample SAMN14350203, study PRJNA611818) | marine sediment metagenome | isolation source: surface marine sediment (0.6m) | place: French Polynesia: Moorea | collected 2018-08 | reverse complement strand
TTGATTCTGAAAGCAGTATTATTTCTTGTCTAGATAGGGAATATATTCAAGATAAATTAAATACAGGTAAAGCTACTATCTTGTTTGATGGTTTAGATGAAGTGTTTGAACCATTCCAAAGAGAACAAGTTATTAATGAAATTATTGATTTCCAACAAAAGTATCCTGAAGTAAGAATAATCGTTACTTCTCGCGTCATTGGCTATAAACAAAAAACCCTAGCAGAAAAAGATTTTGTTCACTTCATGTTGCAAGATTTAGAATCATCGCAGGTAGATGACTTTATCAATCGTTGGCACGATTTAACCTTCTATGAGCGCATCGATAAAGCCAGAAAAAGAGACAGACTAAAAAAAGCCATCACAGAATCACCAGCTATCCAAGAATTGTCAGGTAATCCTTTGTTACTTACCATGATGGCAATCTTAAATCGCAATCAAGAATTACCCAGAGATCGAGCGGAATTATACAACCAATCCTCACGGGTATTATTACATCAATGGGATACCGAAAGAGCTTTAGAAGATGCTCGTTTAAAACCCATTAGCCTAGACTATAAAGACAAACAGGCGATGCTGCGTCAGGTGGCATATTTCATGCAAGCCAACACTCAAGGTTTAGCAGGAAATTCCATAACCGCACCCGATTTAAAACGCCTCCTTAGTGAATATCTCGCCACCCTATCCACCACCCAGGATCTTAACCCTGATGATATTGCCGAAGTACTAATATATCAACTCCGCACCCGCAACTTTATCTTATGTTTCCTTGGTGCAGAATATTATGCTTTCGTGCATCGCACATTCTTAGAATACTTTTGCGCTTGGGAGTTTGTTTGGCAATTTGAAAAAGCACGCACCATAGATATTGAAGGTTTAAAACAAGTCTTTGGTGCACATTGGCAAGATGAATCTTGGCATGAAGTTTTGCGCTTGATAACAGGAATGATTGATTCCAAATTTGCAGGAGAAATTATTGAATTTTTAATCGAGCAAGAGGGTGATAAAGCAGAATTTGTCAATTTATTTCTTGCAACAGAATGCCTATCGGAAATAAGAAATTCATCTGGGTTGGAAAATTACTACAATCGACTATTTGAATGTTTAAAAAATGTTCTAAAGAATAAAAATATTAATAAAGAAGTCAGGGAAAAATTAGCTTTGTTAATTGCTAATAAATTGCCATCAGATTCCGAAGTTATATCTTTACTGTATGAAAACTATTTTCTTGTGCCATTAGCAATAATTTCGCTGAATAATTCAGAAGCATTAGCAATTTTAAAAAAAATGATTGAACCAGATAACAAGCCAGATAATTCATATATACATAGTAAATTTTCAAGTTTAAGAACTAAATATCGTAATAATATGGCTATTTTATCTTCCTTGGAGCATTTGGGAATAAACATTAAAATAAATGACTATATTAGAGGAGGCAAAAAGGGCGTAGGAATATGCAAATTTGAAGCTGATATTGTTGCAGTACTTAAAGGAAATTGTGATATAGGCTGGTTACAAGAATCAGATGGAAGTTACACTTTAATTGCAGATTTCTGGGGATTAGGAACAACTTATAATACAGCTAGTTTAATTAATTGTATTAATAGTGTTTTTTCTGTATTTACAGATAAATTATCGAATAAATAGTACTTTAAATAAGTATTAAACCATAAAAAAGCCCTAAAGTTTTGCCATTGTTAGGCGATCGCGCTTTCAATGATCCAGATGAAAAAGTAAGAAAATTGGCTCAAGAACAATTAGAAAAACTAACTAAAAACTAATTACTTGTTACTTGTTACTTGCTATACTAAGCTGCGTTCTAAAGTGTAATTTTTATCTCGCGCAAAGACGCAAAGACGCAAAGACGCAAAGGGGATTAAGGATAGTTTTACGTCTATGTTGCAAGAACGCTTAAGCTCCCGATTCTCTATGGGTCTGATTGCCGATGTCCAGGTGCCAGACTTAGAAACTCCTATGGCAATTCTACAAAAAAAAGCGGAATATGAAAATGTCCGTTTACCAAAAGAAGCGATCGCCTATATTGCTAGTCAATATACTTCTAATATTAGAGAATTAGAAGGAGGGTTGTAGTTCGTCCCATCAGGATTACTCCTGGTCAAGCTAAAAGCGGTCAATGTCATATTTGACTATATTTTTAGTAACTATGATCTAACTTCTGGTTTGTTGTTAATCATTTTATTGTTTGAAAATTCCCTAAATTCTAATTCTGAGATGAAAATTGTTTGCAGTCAAAGTGATCTTAAAAATAATCTGTCCCTTGTTAGTCGAGCAGTTCCTTCTCGTCCCGAACCGATGGTATTGGGGAATGTCTTAATCACAGCCAACGAAACTACCCAGAAGGTGAGCTTGATTGCTTTTGATGGCAATCTGGGTATCAAAACTAAATTTAATGCGGAAGTTACCGAAGGAGGTAGCATTACTCTTCCCGCCAAGTTACTCAACGATATTGTGATTCGTCTACCAGAGATAGAAATCACCCTGGAGGTGCCGAATGATGATGCTAGTTTTGTCACCACAATTAGTTCTACTTCTGGTCAATTTCAATTAACAGGCATCGATGCCGCCGATTTTCCTGAACTACCCACTATTGATGTTGAAGCAGGACAAACCATCGAACTTCCCATAGCTGCCCTCAACGAAGGCTTGGGTGGCTGTCTTTTTGCTGCCTCTACCGAACTGTCTAAGCAAGTGCTGACAGGGGTTCACTTGAAAACTCAAGGCTTGGGACAGGATGACTTAGGAGATATCTTAGAATTTGCTGCCACTGATAGTCATCGTTTAGCTGTTGTCGCCACGGATCTCAATGCAGAAGATGCCGAAATGACTATCGAGATCCCTAAACTCGCAGTAACTGTACCCGCTAAGGCATTACGAGAACTAGAAAAAATTGTCAGCGATGGATCAGGGAGTGACAAAGTTAAAGTTAGCTTTGATGAACAGGTAATGGTATTTGAATTAGGCGATCGCTTGTTGACTAGTACAAAGATATCAGGTGATTATCCCGCTTATGGACAACTGATCCCCCAAAATTTTAGCCGCGAAATTATTCTTGACCGTAAGCGCTTACTTAGTAGCCTGGAGTTAGTGGCAGTATTGGCACAGAAGAATAACTTAGTAAAATTCAGCCTCCACAATGATGCTTCAGAACTAGTTGTCTCGGCTGATGCTCAAGATATCGGTAACGCGGAACAGTCTTTACCAGCAGAAATCATGGGAGAAGATATTGAGATTGCCTTTAACATTAAATACCTTATGGATGGATTAAAGGCACTTTCCACATCAGAAATAAAAATGCAGTTAAATGAATGGAATCAGCCAGTTATCTTTAGTCCTCTAGGGGGATTAAAGATGACCTATTTGGTAATGCCCGTGCAAATTAGAAGTTAATAATTAACTGTAATTTTGAAATAATTTTGCAGGTTTTAGTTTTCTATCTATTTTAAGATCAATACAATCGTAGCAAAACTGTTTGGATAATTTTCAGGAAAGATTTTCATAAAAATCATGATACAAGCTAATATTTCCTCTTGGTTACCTTGCTTCATTTATAAGGATGAGTTCGCTTTGCATCATCTAGAAGGTCTTATATTCGACACCTACTCTGTAATTGTTATTGATAATTTTATTCCCACAGAAGTATGTCAAGAAGTAAGTTGCCGTTTTAGAAATCATCTAAATTTATTGGAGTACAAACAGGAAAATGTTTCAACTCAATATATAGGCCATTCACTGGTAGAGATGTCTAGTGAACTAGAATTATATTTTGAGAAAGTTCAAGATATGTTTAGTGCTATAAGTACGCTCTATCAAGGTAATTTGGGAGAAGACGTAAAGATGGCGCAGGATTTAGTGATAGATCTATTGAATAAAGTTTGGAAGCCAGGTGCAATCATTGCATCAGAAGGAAATAATAATTATTTTGCAGGTATTGTGAGGGCTATAAAACGATCGCCTCTACACAATGATTTCGCCCCTAGAGATTTTCCAGAACTTTCAATAGGAAAAATTAGTGAGCAACTTGCATGGAATCTTTATTTGAGTTCTCCTAATAATGGAGAAGGTAAGGTAAAGATATATAAGAGAAATTGGAAGCGATCAGATTCACAGTATAAACATAATTCTTCTAAACTTATGGGTTATAGCTACGAAGTTGTTTCTGAAGTTCCATCAGTTTCCATCGAACCAACTGTAGGACGATTAATCTTATTTAAAACTTCTAACTATCACGAAGTATTAAAAAACAATACTGATGATTTAAGAATATCTGCAAGTAGTTTTATCGGTTTTAAAAACAATTCAAGTCCACTAATTCTTTGGTCGTGAAATAGACTAAGTTTATCCTCAGGGCTATTTTTCATTAGAGCTAAAAACATGATTTAACGGTAATAATATGAATGATTGGAAAACATACGAAGGCGGAATCAGAGTACCCACTGTATTAACTATAGAAAAAACTCTCTCACATCTTAAATCTTCTTTGGTAAAAACTCCTGTTTGGGAATGGCATGGCATTGAAAAGAAACTATTAATTGGTAAAGAATCTCGAATTTTTTTAAAATTAGAATTGCTTCAACATACAGGATCTTTTAAACCTAGAGGTGTCCTCTGTGTTATGGAGCAATTAACTTCGGAGGAGCTTGATCGAGGCGTTACTTGTGTAAGCGCAGGTAATCATGCTTTAGCTTTGGCTTATGCCGCAAAACAACTTGATACATCTGCTCATGTTGTAATGCCTCGTACTGTAAGTCAAATAAGACTTGAAAAGTGTAAACAGTTAGGCGCAACAATCTCTTTAGTTGATAATATTCATATTGCGTTTGAAACAGTGCGTCAAATAGAGAAAGATGAGCAAAGATTTTTTGTTCATCCATTTGAGGGATTATATACCTCTTTAGGTACTGCTACTTTGGGACTAGAGTTCTTAGAACAAGTTCCTAATTTGGATGTAATTTTTGTTCCAATAGGCGGTGGAGGTTTATGTGCTGGAATTAGTCTTGCAGCCAAACAAATTAATCCAAAATGTAAGGTTATTGGCGTAGAGCCAGAAGGAGCAAATACTATGCAGTTGAGTTTTCAAACAGGGAAGCCAGAAAAGATTGATTTTGTTGATACTATCGCTGATAGTCTTGGTTCGCCTTGCGCCATGCCCTATAGTTTCTCTGTGTGTCGTAAATTCGTAGATGAAATAATAACAATTTCAGATGATCAAATGAGACAGGCTATGAAAGTTTTATTTGACTCTGCAAAGATAGCAGTAGAACCTGCTGGTGCTGCTGCAACCGCAGCATTAATCAAAAAAGCTCAGACTGGATTTATAGGTAACAATATTGGAGTGATAGTATGTGGAGCTAACATCGATACTTCTAGATTCTGTAATTTAGTAATTTAGTTCCCCCAACCCCTAGGAAAATCCTCTGGCTGGAAACAAGGTGAGAAAAGAAGCAAAAGAAATAGTTATTCTCGCGCTAAAAAATCCAACCAGAAGGCAGCTTAATCTCAATTTTTAAGCATTTGTTTTAGATTTCAGCTATTTTAAACTGGCTGAATTATTTTCTGTCCTAACCGATCAACGCACTGGGATATTTGAGACATTTCCAGGTTTTTAAATTCACATCGGAAGTAAAATTATTAACGTTCTTATTTTTTAAAGTTATTCTGGACAATAGACGACTAAATTTTATCTTTTATTTTTCTGGTTGCGGGTTATGTCCTACGAGTCACAATTAGATAATCAATCTGGTAAGCTAATTAACCCAGCAAAGCTATGTTTGTTGATCTCGATCGCACTTCATTTGTTGGTTTTGAAGTTTGGTTTACCGACTATAAGATTTAATAATGATTCTGGTAGAAGAGAAGTTTCGATAATTGAACTTAATCCAGAACAACAGTCTCGATTGCCAAATCTCTACCCCCAACTGCAAACTCCAGATCAGGAAAATATCCCTGATCTTACTAATCTTCCTGAATTGGATAGTAGCGATCCTGCTGCGCCTTTTGCCATTCCTCCCAACTTAATTCCTGGAATCGGCGATCCTGCTAATTTACCTCCTCTAACTATTCCGCCACCACCTACCTTTAATTTACCTCCTCTCCCGCCAATAACTGATATTACCCTTCCACCTATAGGAGATTTATCAGACTTACCCCTACCTCCAACAGTCAATCTTGAAGATTTTCAAGTCGAGCCGATTAAGTTGCCGCCAGATTTTGGGAAAACTCCTGATAAACCTGTTGATGCGCCTACTTTAGAGCAACCAACTAAGCCCGTAAAGCCACCGACAACTGCAACCAAGCCAGAACCGAATAAACAACCTGAAACCAAGCCTCAACCAACTCCTGAGCAGATTGCTGCCAAAAAAGCTGCCGATTCTCAACAGCGCCTTAGTAATTTGCGTCAAAGTCTGACTAGAAGCGAAGTTGGTACCAGCGATGAGGATGCCAGAAAAAACTATATTGTCTGGTTAGCCAAAGTCCAAGATGTGGAACCAGATCAGATCGAGATTACGGGTACTTATCCTCGCGATGCCTGTATTAGAAGACTTAAAGGAAGTAGCGTTTTTGGCGTAGTGGTCAACGCCCAGGGTGAGGTGGTGGCTCTTGATTTAATTAAAGGAGCGAAATATCCCATTTTTAATCAACAGGGAAGTAAAGATCTTGGCGATCGCATTTTAGATAATGAAACAGGCAAGCCTAAACCATATCAGGTTAAGGTTAACTATGAATATGATTCAGAGATTTGTCCTTCGTTAACCTTGCCATCCATTAGGCGAGCAGAAGAGAAACAAAAGCAGCAAACTGAACCAATACCTGCACCTGCACCTAAACCCCAACCTGAACCTAAGCCTGAACCCGTACCTGCGCCTAAACCCCAACCTGAACCTAAGCCTGAACCCGTACCTGCACCTGAACCCAAACCTGAACCCAAACCTGTACCTAAGCCCGTACCTGCACCTAAACCCGCACCTGAACTAAAACCTTTGCCATCACTGCGCGATCGCTTGCGTAATATTCCTTTACCTGACAGAAAACCCGTAGATTTTAAGGATATCCCCTTACCAGAGCGTCCGAATTTCAGAAAATAACAATTGAAGTAACTAGTTTGTTGAATTTTATTTAACTAGCGATCGCTTTATTTATTATAAAGTGCTAATTGTTTCTTGAATTAAGTTAAATATACAAGAATCAAGAATTAATACTAGTAATGTTTTGGAACTCTAATTGCATTTTTTGTAATGTTTCTTTTTGCTGATCGATCCACGCTTTTTCTGCTAAACGTTGTTCAGATGTTTCTTGGCGATAGCGATTCTGTTTTTCAAGTAAATCATGGTGGAACTCTATCAAGCGCTCAACAATTTTATTAGCTAAAATAATTCTGTCACTAAAAATTGTAGTAATTCTACTTTTACTAGCTTCAATAACATTATTTTCAAATTTAGTTATTTCCTTCCAAGAAAGCTCACCAAATTTATTTTGCCATCCTCTCAGAGTTGCATCAAACTGTACTGGTAATTTTGTCAAATAAACCCTTTTGATATAATTTATATTATTAATTTTATTGTCTATATCTTGAGATACTTTTTGGACTTCATTATATAATTCGTCTTTTTTTGCATTATCAAATAAATCTAGATAGTAAGTAAGTCTTTGCTCTTCTATAAAAGATAATTCTTGGAATAATTGTGTGACTTGTTCAGCAATAATGTTATCTAGCTCCAGGGAATAATATTGTAATTTATAACGAATTTCTTTGATGAATTGTGATTTTTCGTTCCAACCAATACCTAATTTTATTCCTTTTCTCGCATTAATAAAATATCTTTTTTTTAATGCTTCAATTATTTGCTGCCATTTGTTTGTTGATTCTTCTAATATAGAAGATTGATATTGTTTCTTTAGTTGTTTAAGTTTTATAGAATAGCCTGTAAGTTTTGTTAATTCTTCCCAAGTTGTAGATGTACAGCTATTGGCAATTCTTCCTTTACTGTGCCAAATATCTTCGGCTTGGGCTAATTGCTTAAGACTATCTTCTATTAAAGATTGTAATCTAATACTAGATTGAGTTAACTCTTGAACGCAGGGTTTAAGAGATTTTTCAAAGTTATTTGCCGATTCCTTAATCTCCAGAGAATTGACAGAATGATACTGATTATCTTTTAATGCAGCAACTGAATCAATAATTGTATGTAGTGCTTCCCAATGTTCTTTCATTTGCTTTGAAAATATTTATTTATTTTGGGTATTTTAGTTATAGCCGATATTTTTTAAAATTGCGTATTATGACTATTAATCCTATAACTTTTATAGTAGAACCTCATATTCAAGCTTTAATAGATCAAGGTTTATATGAATACGTTACCCAACAGTCTACAGGGCAAATCATCGGTATTATTCGAGACAAAGCTACAGGAAGATTTGTTTCCATTGTCAAAGCAGTGGCAACTCAAGGAACTGCGGTTAATCCATTATTTGCCCCTTTACAGTTAGGAACTAGCTTTATTTCAAGCGGTATACAGATGTATCAAACTCATCGCGGATTTCAAAAAACTTTTGCGATGATTACTGCCCTTCAAAAAAACATTCAAATTTTGCAAGCTACAACTGCTGTAATTGGAGTGGGAACAGTTGCAGGAGTTGCCTTATCTGCTGTCAATTTACAGCAAACATTAAAATTAAGAGAAGATATCAAACAATTACGCTTAGAAGTTAAAGATGGTTTTCTAGATCTCAAACAAGCATTAAAAGGAGAAAGTGCCGAAATTATTAAACATATTAATCAAGTTGCCCAAGATGTTGAATATAAACAACATCGCACAATTCTTGCTCAAGCTTATGGAAGATTTATTCAGGCAATTGATTGTATTAAAGATGCTTTAAAAATATCTGATATTGCACATAGAAATGCTGTCATTAACAATGCACAAAAAATTCTTTATGATGCTTTAGCTGAATATAAAAACCCCTTAATCAATGACAATACTAATACTCCAGGAAGATTAAGAAGAAAAGAATGTGCTTGGGCAATTGAACAAACTCTAATTATGACTTATCAATTGCAAGGTGCTTATGAAACAGTCTGCGATCGCATAATCAGATTACAATCGAATATTCGTCAAGATGCTATTGATTTAATTGATAATTGTGCATCAGAAATTGAATTAGATTTTATTTTTCCAGAACTTATACGTATTAATAATCACGATCTAATTACATTAGAAAATTGGCATAAAAATATTGATTGGATGCTATCTTTATCATCAGATGAAAAACAATTATTAGCAGAAGTTGAAGTTCGAGCAGAAGAAAAGGTTCCAGATAATCAAGAAAAAACTATAGATCAAGAAATTAGGTTAAATGATGTACCTGAAGAAATAAGTTTATATGAAAATTCTAAAGCAATTTCTCACTTTGCAGCTTTACAAGATAATCTCAAGTTTACTATCCAACCAGAATTAAGAAAAAATTATGAAAATTACGTTGTACAACAAGCAGCAAATTCTAATCGTCCAGCTTTGATACCTAATAATTGGGAAGAAATTCCTAATCTTACTTTAGCTAATATATATTGGTATTTGAAAAATGCTGTTTAAGCAATAAATAGTTTTATCTCTTTTTTAATCTGCGTCTTTCTTTATAAATCATAGCTTAATACCAACTTGCGTTCATAGACGTAAAACTGTCCTTAATCCCCTTTGCGTCTTCGCGTCTTTGCGCGAGATAAAAAATTACACTTTAGAACGCAGCTTAGTATAAGGACATTTTTGAGAATTATGGGGGTTAGAGCGATCGCACTAAAATAAAAAGAAGAGAATTCGGCGATCGCTTGCGTCTCATTCTCAATAACAGCATCACAACAACTATAGGGTTAATCCCCCTTAGTAATTAAGCGTCCAACTTAGTTTCCTTTAGCCAGCGCGATCAGTGACAGACTATTACGCTCCCACTTCGGCAAGATAACGATGAATAAACATAATCGCAATGGAACCTTCGCCAACTCCCGAAGCTACCCGCTTGACGGAGTTATGTCGAACATCTCCTGCCACAAAAATTCCGGGAACACTAGTTTCTAATAAGAACGGATCGCGATCGCGATTCCAGCCCCGAAAAGACTCGCTTTTTTTCAAGTCTGCCCCTGCATAGATATAGCCCCGCTGATCCCTAGCAACTACACCATCGAGCCATTCAGTTTCAGGTTTTGCTCCAATAAAAATAAACAAGGATGAAGTCGTTACCTGTTCAGTTTCTCCTGTCTGGTTATGCAGTAAAGTCAATCCTGTAAGACTTTTATCGCCATGAACTTCGACAACTTCTGTATGGGTCTGCACTGTGATGTTATCTGTGGCATCAATCTGCTCGATCAGATATTGAGACATGCTCTTGGTCAAAGAGTCTCCACGCACCAGCATAGTTACTTTAGCAGCGTACTTGGAAAAATACATCGCTGCTTGCCCCGCCGAATTTGCCCCACCAACCAAATAAATATGTTCATCTCGACAAGATAGAGCCTCGGTTTTGGCTGCACCATAATAGATACCTCTACCTGTAAGGCGATCGCATCCTGACAAGTTTAATCTCCGCCAATACACTCCCGTCGCCAACAGTAAGGCGTGACAGTTGATTTCGCTACCATCAGCTAATTTAACAATGCGATAGGGGTCTTCTATGCTTAAGCCCACAACTTCCTGGGGAGTCAAGATTTCTACCCCAAAGCGTTTGGCTTGGGTCACACCTCTTCTAGCTAAATCATCTCCGCTTAACCCCACAGGGAAGCCAAGATAGTTTTCGATCCGAGAACTGGAACCAGCCTGCCCTCCTGGGGCGGAACGTTCAATCATCACCGTACTTAAACCTTCCGATGCCCCATATACCGCTGCTGCTAAACCTGCGGGACCTCCTCCGACAATCACTAAATCATAGAAAGGTTTTTCCGCTTGAGTTTGTAGTCCAATTTTTTCGGCAACTTCTAAATTACTGGGCTGTTCTAGTCGATCACCATTATTAAACAGTAGCAACGGTAGTTTGGGCTTGCTGTCTTTGGCTACATAGTCAATTAACTTGGTGGCTTCGGGTTCAGTTTCTACGTCTAGCCACTGATAGGGAATTTGGTTACGAGCCAAAAAGTCCTTAACATTATGAGAACAGGGTGACCAGCGATCGCCAACAACTCTAATTCCTTCAAAAGCGGGACGATATAGCGCCAACCAATCTTCTAACAGGTCATCTAAAACAGGATATAGTTTCTCTTCTGGAGGGTCCCAGGGCTTGAGAAGATAATAATCAAGTCGAGCAGTATTAATTGCTTTGATCGCTGCGTTAGTGTCTGCATAAGCTGTTAATAAAACCCGCTTGGCTTGGGGAAACATGGGCGCTGCTTCTTCGATAAAGTCCACCCCGCTCATTTCGGGCATTCTTTGATCGGTCAAGAATAAAGCTACCGTTTCATTACGTAACTTCAGCTGTTCCAAAGTTTCAATTGCCAATGCCCCGGAGTTAGCACGAACAATGCGAAAGCGATCGCCATATTGTTTTCTGAGATCACGAGTGATCGCCTGTAGCACTTCTAAATCGTCATCAACGGTTAATATTATTGGTTTAGCCATAATTCAATTAATAATTAATCTCTGACTCCAGACTAAATTTGGCAAAGTCGGTAATATATTCTTTTTTATTTTAGGATGGGTCTGGT
>JAAUYH010041318.1_pt1 | contig 11704 bp, 10 predicted proteins | sample 7278061 | NCBI WGS metagenome assembly JAAUYH01 (sample SAMN14350203, study PRJNA611818) | marine sediment metagenome | isolation source: surface marine sediment (0.6m) | place: French Polynesia: Moorea | collected 2018-08 | reverse complement strand
TATTTGGCTATTAATGCTCATGGATCAGGACACGCAGTTTTTAAAAGTATGCCTTGATTACATCAGCTGCTATGTTGCGCTGTTCAGAAAAATAGGTTTCCAAGGACCAATGAATTTTCCGTAGGCCTTGTTTTTTGCGATACTGCACGGAAATCCAGCAGAACCATTACCAATCATAATACGAGAGAACTCATCTTCTGGATATCTTAGTTCTTTGCAACCAGCATTCTTGTGACCATTTTTCTTCCGACTGTGTTGGGCGAACATACTAGTTTCAGAACCAAAGAAAATATGCCGAATTTGTGTGTTCATGCGTTCTTCACTAGAAAATTTCTGAGTCATAAAAACGATTAATTTCGTTTTGCTCCTCCTTGAACATACTTTTCTCTACCTTCTTCGATTTTTGTCCACAAAGGTGCGAAAATCGTAATCCATTGTTCCTTGATGGTCGCTATCGGAATCATTAGATTGATCCTATTTATCATTCTGATCATCCAATTGAATGTACCACGACCTAAGGTAAGATTTCTGCTTTCTCACGTTCATTTTTCTGATTTCTTTGAGAAGTTTTTCTCCGCAATTTACTTTTTTCGGATTCTTACAGTCATTGTATAAATGTTCCTGTGAGCTATATCCGGCATACCGCATGATCTGGTCGTTCTTTATCATATTTCTCCTTTGAATGCTTTTGGAATCCGGCTTTCCCACTGTCTGTTCTCTAAAGAATTCGCCATCGATTCGTTTGTTTGACGTCTATTTATAATTCGGTCTTGTTTGATGATGACGTTCAGAATTTTTCCGTAAAGTTTTTGGAAGTAATATTCTGCTCATTATCGTCGATCCATCCCAAAATAGTTCATTTTGAAAGGCGCGACGGTAGAAATCACGAAGCATGACGTCGTTGGAGTATGGAGAACCCAGTATCTTATGCAATCATAAAGCTTGCTTTTTCAAGCGTTTAAAGGATCTATGAGTAGAATATTCAGGTCTTTGAACGTCTTCTAACGTGATGTAACCTACTTCTTCTTTTCCAGCGTAATAAACTCAGTTGTTTCTAGCCGCTTTCCAACGATTTTGATGATAGCAAACGCGTTTCTGCTAAGCGAATATTCGTCATACTCTTTGGCGAGGTCAATATATTCGCTTTGAGCGTCGTTCGTCAGATAGAATGGTTAAACTTGACCCTGATGGGCATAAAAGCCTCAAGTAGCTTCATATTATGGGAGTTCATTCACACACATTCGTCTATTGCGTACCGTTTATCCAACGGACCAGACCACGTATTTTCAGGTCTATTGCAATGCTGAATTACGAGTTTCAAAGATGACGACGAAGATTTGTGTTTCACTCTTCTGCCAAAGCGTGGTTTACAATAAGAACTCACGTCATCCGAAGAATCTGGGGATCTAGGAGAATTGCCTGGAAAATATTCCTTTTTAGATTTCTTTTTGGATGAAATTTCCTTACCCCTTTTCGATACTCTTCTTCTTGGGGCTCTCCGAAGGATTTGGAGGGCTTGTTGGCCCGTACGAATATAATTTTCTTGTTTATCTTGCGTCTTCACAGAATCTCCATCCACTTCTCCATAGACTGCAGTAGAATATTCTGCCAGGTTTTCTGGATAGTCTTCCACGAAATCTTCGTTTTCAGGCTTAACAGGAATAGAAGTACTCTTGATACGGAAACCACGGCGGTCGTACCTTCCAGTTCGTATCAACTTCGGTTAATGTAGTACAAACTTTGGCTTGTTTTCTGAGCAATTAGTTCATCGTTCTCGTGGCTGCGATCAATTTCTCGATGAAAAACAATCAATGCATCTGAGAACGACCTCTTTCCAATAACGACCAGACCGGCATCTTCTAGTGCACTAGCTAGGTGTGTAGCATGTGTTTCCTAGCCAAGTTCGTTCGGACCAAAATAGCAAACCGGTTGAAATTGCAAGAATAAGTCATTTCTTGAATTCCTAATTTTCGCTGTCCTCATAAACGATTCTAATGATTTCATGGATCAAATCAATTATTTTTCGGTTTGAGTTATTTCTTGACAATCCTTGAGCAATTTAGTGCGTTTCGACTGATTTATGGTAAATAAGAAGAATTCTCATTGTCCGGAAACGCAATTGCTTCGGTTTCTTTCCTTGCAACATTTTTTTAAAATTAATATTGACTTCGTGATAATTCTTGGATTTAGAATCGGCCGTGTCAATGGTATTTTTCTCGAGTTTCTCTTTGTCATCATCAACATTGAAATCTTTTTCAAGATTTCACACAACATTCCAAGGCGAACCTTTTCAAGAGAATATAATCTCGACTTCAAAATTAGTAAGATTAGCTTCAGACAATCTTTTGTGGTTTTGTTATTTGTATATAATTTTTCGACCTTGACTTTGGAAACTATAGTTTTTTTGCTCTAGAACTCGGTTTTTGCTGTTGATTTAAATTAGTCCTTTTTTTCTTAATTTTCAGCCTCGTCCATATTCAAATTCATTGATTTAACATAGCGCATGCACCTACTCACAGAGTGTAAGAATTTATAAGTGTCGGAACACCGAACAAGAGAGGTTAAAAATAAATGAATTTGGGGGGTTTTTGAGACAGACCTCACTAACGAGAGGGAGAGCGTTGGGGTGATGAATTCGAGTAGCAAAGGGCTGTTTCGATCGTCTTCTTCAGGGGTAGTTGTCAGGTCAATTTCTCGTTTACTTCGGTTTGTCTACGTAAACGAGCTTCGCTCTACACGCTGCTAAACTTTTGTACTACTCTATTTCCTTAGTGCCTAGCATTATTACTGTAGGTCATACATACAATAATCAAACTGCCTTATTCATTTTGTGCACCGTGTACAAATCCTTACAACCTTATGTTGATATTGTGCACCGGAGTACAGTCCTTGGTGTATGTATTACAAATACGGCATACTGTGTCTCATTCCGAAGTGATGTCGAGATTCAGATGAGCCATCTGGGCTACCTCGCACTTTTCTTGATTTACAACAAGATTGGCTTGGGTTTTTTGTGAGTTCAGCTTAGGGCAACGCAATTCTGGCACGAAAAGTGGGAGGTTAGTACCGTGCGTGCATTTCACAGTTATGCCTGCAGTTCTCGAAAACGAGTGTTTATGCATTTCCGTGGGTCTTGATTCAGAAAACTGCCAGACATCCGAGTGCCTAAATTTGGACTAGAATATCAATTTCAATGTTCCGAAAGGTTGCTCCTTTTATTGTTAAACATTCGTATGTGAAGAACGAGTACGACTCCGCATCTAGCAACGCATTTGGTGTGCAAATTACCACAAAGGATGTTATAGGGGATGTGCTTTACTACGATAATTGTGGAAACCTAAGTGACAGGCCAACCCCCAACGTTTCTGTTAAGACAATTTACTCAGATATACCAACATCTGAATTAATCCCATTCGCTGAGTAGTCTATAATGTCGCGAAGTTGGATCTCGAGCGGAGACGAAGAGTGTCGCATGTTGTCGTAAATTCCAAGGGTGCTGCTGTTCCGAAGGAAGGTACTGTACTGATAAACTTGAATACGATCCATCTCTGTGGGGACGAACAATTCGCTGAAGAATTTGTACCCCGAAATAGATGAATGCTGATCAGATTATAGCACTCCGTGCTTCTGCTTTACGGAGAACTTATTCGAGCGCCCTGAGATGTATTTCGTCGAGCAATGGGCGACCGTCAAAGTTGTAGAGCTAATAGGATTAATTTCCAGTGGAACGAACTTTACGCAATTTGAACTATGTGAACGGGAGTTCGACATGAACTTATTCTACGCCTAGTTGCTCGGCTTCGAAATTCGAAACTCTAGTTGCTTCGTCCTTGAACCATTTCCACTGTACGTCATCTATGCACTTCCAAGAAAGAATTTCTCTCCAACCTTCTCCTTCGGCGGTTTCTGAGCAGTCTATCCGTACTTCCATAAGGTCGGATCCATCCGTTTTCATATTAGTCGTCTTCTCAAATGTCAGAAACATTTTTGTGGTAGCGCGATCGGTTGATTCAACTTCCATCGAATGCTGTTGCCGATCAAAATTCAAGGGAGCAGAAAATCGACTCACGACAATGAGCAAACCAGGATTGCCAACGAAAAATGAGCCAGCGGCGTAAAAAGAGTTGGATTGTGATAGATTTCGGAAGCAAATAACGCCGAATGTCTAGAGCGTTTCCGTAGGGGACACAACCAAATTCAATGTGGAGATGATAGTAGAAACAAAACCGACATGGATTTGACGGTACATATGAGGAACATTGAAGCATTTATAGCTGTCACAGTAATAGTTGCAGTAATTGACTCAAGAGAATCCATTTCAACCAAAGCTGCAGCCTAGAAATAAATTCTTGCAAGTTTAGGTCACCTACACATTAGTAAAATCAAAAGCTGACTTCAGGCTCAAGAGCATATCATTCTGCACCTGGTTCGATCTTCTTCCGTGCCTTGGGTGTCATCAGGGCACGAATGACGAAATCAAACACCCACGACAAGCATATGTCAATCATGCACAAACCGATTACTCTGAGTTGTAAGTCAAAGGAAGGCATGGGAGCACACTGCATCGCCTGATTGATTTCAGGTAATACTTCTAAAGTACAAATAAGTACAATCCCGGAAACAAAGAGAAGAGAATATCTTAGTCCCTTGTTGTCTGATAAGCCTTCCATGAATGGGCGACCTTTGTAATTGACTGCCATGACTGCAACTTGTTGCATGGCAGATACCAAAAACACAACAGTATTGAAAACGCTAGGTTGAAATTTCGCATCCGGGACAGCTTGGACGGATTCGTACTGCTTCGCGAATTGCATGCTCATCCACAAGACAGAAACGTGGACGAGAACTTGAGCCAACAGCGACAAAAATAATGCGGGAGCAAATATTGAAGTTGGGGGTTTCTCAGGAGAAAGTTTCTTCAATGACTTCGATCGAGAAATCATGAAGAATGCAAACGCTAAGCATATTCCAGTCACCGTCATTTGCCTCTCACCGAAAGAAACTCCTTCCAGATAAAGAACTGAAAGGGAAAATGCCTGAATAAGGCCATTTAACGCAAGAATTTGATACATTTGCATGGTTGTGGCCAACGTGCAACGTCCTTGTCGGATTACTGAGACACATGAATCGACAGTTAACCTTCGAGAAGTAAACGGTGATGCAATAGAAGCATCCCCTAGTTTGACTAGGGGCGCTTGGTCTAAATCTGCATCCTCAAAACTAGGCCAAGCCGCATGATTAGTAGATTGATTATGACCATCTGATGCTGTTGTAGGGCTTCTAGTGAATCGTTGTTTCGATTTTGACACACCTGACTGCTGCCGATTGGCATTGCTTCTTTTCCTCAATCGTGTTTGTCCTCGATTAGAAGATCGAAGCTCCAAGCTAGAAGTGCCTTCCACTTGTTTAACGTCAGGTTGAGTATTGACTGAACTTAACAACGCAACACCTACGTGTGCTTGTTTGAGTGCACCAACATCGTTAGTACCATCACCACACATGAGGGTCCATAGGCCACTGTCATTAAGTGCTGTGACTATTATTTCTTTCTGAGTCGGGGTTACACGAGCGAAAATAGTTATGTGCTTCGCGATTTCTCTAGTGGCAAAAGAATTTAATCCCGCTTCTCGAAGAGCTGGACCGGAAACGCATAAATCGAAATCCGCCGATAACACTGCAACTTTCTGCAAATCGAACCGTTTCTTTCTTTTCCCGGTTTTTGCACTCACCCATTCAAGCGAGTCACTACCCGTAGAATTACTGCCTTCCAATATAAGAACCGGTTTTGATACCATACCAACTTGCATTGCCACATGTGTGGCGGTCAGAGTTGAATCACCGGTTATCATGATAACATGATGACTAGACCTGACGAGTTTTCGTACAACTTTACGTGAATCCAGCCTAAGGGGACTCTCAAAGCAAACGAACCCAGCAAACTCAAGGTCACTTTCCGCTTCCGATCTTGACACTTTGGAAAGATCTGAAACTCTTGCGACATCGTCTAGATTCTTCAGTGCAAGGGCAAGGACACGCATGCCGCGACGCGTAAGTGATTGAGCATTCATCTCATATCCATCAGGTACTGAGCGCAGCAATAATCGAATAGCTTCCGGTGAACCTTTAGTTAGCACACGATTGTCAGTGACTTCGCCAGAGACTTGAACTATGACGCTCATTCTTTGAAGCTCGGAGGAGAATCGATAACGGCGAATAATCCGACATGCCATCGAGCCGGCTCCCCTTCGCTTTGGAAAACAAGTTTCTGTGCGACCATAATTCCACTCGACTGCATCAAGCGCTGCAAGTTCGAGGGAATCACCCACAAGGCGACCATCTACATGAATCAAGGAGTGACACGCTGCCATTACCAGTTGAGCATTTGAAGAAGAATCATGAGGCGATTTCAGCAAAAACTCTTCTTCAGGACTCAAGGATGACGAAGGGCAGGCCACTCCAATTACATTGAAATCATCCCTGGTTAGTGTGCCAGTCTTGTCGAAACAACAAACGTCAATCTTGCCTGCGTGCGGTATACGAAAAGGTTCAGTGCAGAAGACCTCTGTCTGGGCGAGCGCTATTAATGATGAGTTGACAGCAAGCGAAAGCTGCATCGGTAGCTCAGGGGGTACGACTGAAGTGACTATCAGGATACAACGAAGGAGCAGCTTGTAGCGTACATCCGAATCTTCAGAATAACGATGATACAGCACATAGGCCGATGCTGCCAACGCATTCATAAGCAGAAACAGGATAAAATAAGCAGCCTCTCGCGAATTTGCCGTAACAGCTTCAGTCGAATACATTATCGTTTTCAACAACTCTCCTTGCGAAGTCCCAAACCCTGTCCGAAGTGCTAAACAGAGCGCACCACCATCGGGTGTTTTCATGCTACGATTTGGCTCATCCTCAGAGTTTTGTTCAACCTTCAAAACTCGAGTTCCACCAAAAAGAATGTGATTCTTGTGTTTAACTTCCATAGACAGATTTTCGTACGTAGCGATTTCAGATAGTGAAGCTGTAGATTCTTTCAATGTTGGCACTGATTCACCAGTGAGCATTGCCTCATCCACAACAACATTAGAAGAAAGCAAGATTAAATCGCAAGGTACTACGTCAGACTCGTCTCTGCCTCGGTCGATAGACACTAAATCACCGGGGAGTATTTCTGATGAATTAATATTCGTCCAGTTCATGTTCCTGTACACAAAATAGTTTCTCGGTCTGTTCCGTAGTCCCCGTAGCTCTCGCAAAGAACGTAAACGAGCTTGGCAAACAGTTGCTTCAAATACGAGCATCATGCTCAACGTCAGTGCACTATACTGCCATTGGTCTTCGAACACCCAAAGAATTATCGAGAAAACCTGGAATACAAAAAATGGAGCAAGTAAGTGATCCTTGTACAGATGCCAAAACGAAGGTATAGGCATGATTAAAGAATTTTTTCCATACTTGAACAAACGCAGGTTTGCGGTTCCCCACTTCTTGAGCTCACTGGCACTAGCGATTGAGTACTCGTGCAAGGGCAGGTCAAGCGGGAAACTCGCATGGTCAAATGACTGACGGGATGCGCAATACAAGTACTTTGTTTTTTGGAAGCTGAAATGTAAGCCGTGCTCAGAACAAGACAATGGAATGAGTTCTGGCTTTCCTCGATGAGCTTTCGGCGCAACAAAAACAAAAATAGGTTCTTTCGTCAAGGATTCAACGTCCACTTCGTCTATTCGATTCAATGAAACCCAAACTTTCACCTTCAAAGACCAGTACTGTAGTAAAAACGTGAGTACATGCAAAGAAATAGACGTGAATAAGAGAGTCCAACCGACAAAACGGGAGCGGGATTCGAATAGTAATCCATGGAGCACGTAGATGTACAGAGCGATAAATGGAAAAACATCAAAACGCAAAAGGTCTTTTTTTCTTCTGTAGAGACCAAGGCGCGTGATGTCCGTGCCAGTCCAATTTATCTTGTTCTCTGGCATATTGTCTGAATCTGCAAAAGACTGGGCGCCGAAATCCTCGACAAGAGCAAGCATCTAAGATGTATATGTGTTGCTAAATTTAACAAAATAATAAGCCACAAGTTGATTGTTCACGGGGTAATTAAAAAATAAATTCAGTTATCAAGATAATTCCTAAGAATTAGAATTAAATGGTATGGTTACTGGGGAAAGGAATCAGCAATATAATTTATTAATTTGGTTTTGGCATCAAACGAGTCGTGGCCTACACTAACATAAATATCACCTGTGTATTGCTGAACTCTGTAAAAGTGAAAGCGTTGTTCACAAGGAATGCAACAAGCGAATCTGATAATATCATTCAGTCACAATCAGGTAAACTTCCGTCGTCTGTGATTGCCCATGTGAATCATCCGCGGAATCACCCTCAGTTGATAATTCTTCCTCTCGAAGAGTTTGGTTCCACATGACGAAAAGTTTTTGGAACTAGTTCAATGCCTTCTTCACTCATAATCCTCTGAGATGACCGAAAATTATCCCTAATTAGATTTGGACAGCGTTTCACATAAACTATTTTGCTTCTGATTTTATTATTAAAACAAAATCTACGAATGAAGAAAATTCGTCAATATATGCTACTTTTGTAAATTAATTACAAACTGATTGATTGCACGAGTATGAAAGGCGGAACAAATTTCAAAATTTCTGAAGGAAATTCTTTTGATTAGCGTTGTAAAAGCATTTATAAAATCTTTCTAGTTCGTGAAAAATACTATTTCAGGATGCGATTCACAACATTTTGAATGATGAAGAAGTTAGCCTTTCTCAATTCTTCCTTTGATTTAACAAGTGGTCCTACGAAATTACCTGGAAGAGAGAAGGTTAGGACTGCCTAAATTTTGTGGCATGTGTCAAAAGTAATGGGACTGAGATATTTCCTTTAATGATGATTGCGAAATTTAACAAGCAAAATTGTGAGTCAAAGTACTGGAAAAGAGCTTTGATTTGATAACTATTTCAATAAAAAAGGCCGGATGAATTCAGAGGCTTTTCTCGAATAGCAACTTGGATTGATTTGCTTGTTAAAGAAGAGAAAATCGTAAAGGAGCATTATTGTTGGATTTCGAATCTTCGTATAGCAATGAAAAACAATTTCGGGACTCCAAAATTTAGAAAGATTTCTTTGTTCACCAGAAAAACATCTGCACTTCAGCTTTATGGCGGTTGACCAAGTGCAACGGTTAAAAGAAAGTTGAGAAGTCGTCAAGTGCTGGAAGTGTTGAATCAGTGCGACCAGCGTGGCAGAACCGCTCTTACGGTCGGGAGAACAGTAAAATCTCGTCTACGTAAGACAGGTCGCCTTGCGAGCGAACGGAATGTAGTGAAGTCACTGGTCGAAGGCCAGAATTGGGATGTACCAGAAAGGATCTCTTGTGCGACGTTGCAAGCTGTAGAACAGGTTGTTAGGGGATCTGTTACCTATCCATAGTGATGAAAGTGCACAACTTGTATCTACTGGAGCATCAGAGTGGATCGAATTTGCCCACGGCACTTCCCCGTCCACTTTGTCGTCAGTAGTCCGACTGGGTCTGCAACAGGAGGAAGTGGTCCGAGAAGAGGTTCTTTTTGTTGTACTTCCGGTTCGTTAGTAACTTAAATTACTCGCGTGCCGTGCTTACAGAGCCAATCGAAACTTACCAAAAAAATTGTATTTCTATATTTGGAAGGGTTTGGAAATTTTCGGCTTGCGGTATTGACAATCTCTTAGGAGCTCGTTCTTCTACAACCATGAAAAATTTTTTGTCTACAATGTTGAACAGCATACAGAAATTAATTGGGTTTAGAATGTTTGTCTATAATTGAGTACTTCAATTTAATACCATTGGTAGGCTAGAGCTAGTTTGATTGACGTATCATCTTCGTTTCTCTGAAGTAATTTCAGATTTCGATCGTCAAAAAGAAGCTAGGAATACTAACAGGAGGAATTAGCACAGTAAAATTATACAGAACCAACCGATAAGTAAGTCACATGCCATGTTTGATGTAAGAAATTGAGCTTTCGATCGCCTAGCAATCGGCCATTAATTTATGGATGCATACTGAGCTATCCACATTGTGGTTCGAATCAAATCATTACAAAGCTGGGCGGTCGCAGTAGGGCAAATTAGAACAAATCGAAGGGATAAGGGGAGGGAGGAAATCAGTGTATTATGGGTTGTATTAGAAGAAACTGGGGTTAATGATATCGAAAGTTAACAGGGGACTTCGGATAATTTGCATGAAAATAACATTCGATAGTTCTGTTACACAAACAAGAGCGTATTTAATGTTTAATAGTGGCGCTATGAATCAGAAATGCATCCTAGAACTTCTCACTCGGCACTTCGTTTTTCACGTTCTCAAATAACATTCGACTATGCTTTTCTGTAGTGTGCCCATTAGACAGTATTCTTCAGATATACCTTATCGAAATAAAAAGGACAAAATTCTAAAGCCATCTGAACTAACCACTGTGGTAGATTCTTGATTCATCATGTAGCGCAGTTTAAGTTGAAGGTAAGTGTCACCATCATGCCGCTGCTCTGACCGCATAATCTTTCAATATGCCTGTAATCAGATAAATCTACAGTACTGAACTATCGAAGTACTGTTTCAACCAGTACGGTCATCATTACGTGCATCTACCAAAATCGCGTCTACGAGCAATTTTTCAGACGCGCTTTTCATTTTATAGACGTCTGCTCAGAATTTTAGCCCAGATGGTATTTTTACAAGTTGAAGTGGGGCTGCATTTAAAGGACTGTATTCATAACCGAGAATGTAGACAAAAAACCAAAAAGTCTAGTTTCATAGAAATCGAAGCTGCCATTTTCCTTTTTTATATCTTTCTTGAGCGCTTCTTTGGGTTACAAACCGCCTTTCGACACTAGAAAATTTGATTTTGCCACTCGTAAACGACAAATTTCTTTTAATTGTAGAGCTGTCCGTAGGCTTATTGGTACCTGCCGCCAGGTCAGATCGACGTTACAAGAAGGGAATCCTAAAATCACGATATTACTATTACAATGTTGGTTTTGCGTTTCGATAATTGCAACCAACACGGTGCATAGTAAGAATTTTTCATTTACGCCTACTGTATGCTCACCATGGGATACCCATTCTAATTATTAACGTTCTGACTTCAGTGTTTTAGTATTTTAGGTTGAGTATTAGTTTTAATGCGGACTACTATGAGCCGCTGGGGCATTATAATGCACGAAAAAAGAAGGTTTCGTCCAAACTCAACCAACGGCGGTGCTACTCGCTTCTCTTGACTATTTCTGGTGTTGTTTGGAGCTCCCTTCGACGAGTTTATAGGAACTTAGTTGTGCTTCGGGGTTGGATCTACCTTCAAGAGGTGTCCTATTGTACCAGATTCCCTATAGATAGTCTTGTAGCATCCATTCGATCCCTTCCCATCACCAATTCATTCATTCTCCCGCATTTGGGTCAGAATTCTGCACTAAGACGGGTGTTGCTGCTGTTTTCAGGATTTACAGTCACCTAACCCTCTTTCATATGATTATCTACCTCCCACAAGTGGTGGTGTCTCTTCTGGGATTGGTGGCGTTCTGCCTAATTCTAGAGGATTGGAGTGCCGAGAAGATCGCTCAGGATATCGCCAAATAGGTTGGGGCACAAAAGGACGTCAAAGTCCCGCGGCCTGAGTACGAGCTGCATGGCCATATTGTCCACCAGCACGT
>JAAUYH010111231.1_pt1 | contig 11706 bp, 13 predicted proteins | sample 7278061 | NCBI WGS metagenome assembly JAAUYH01 (sample SAMN14350203, study PRJNA611818) | marine sediment metagenome | isolation source: surface marine sediment (0.6m) | place: French Polynesia: Moorea | collected 2018-08 | reverse complement strand
CGTCAAGGCCCATATTGTTCCAGATCAGTGCCATGCCCCGGCGCGCCTCGACGCTGTATTCCAGCGCAGGGAAATGGGTCGCACCGCCTTCCTCGGGCACGTTGAGATAGACCATCGCCGTCCATGTCCGCTGGCCGCCATTGCGCGCTTCGTGTACCCAGTAGGGCTGATCGACGAAGAAATAGTCGTGATGATCCTTGAATTCCTGGCCAACTTCATAGCGCTGGCACTGCATGATTTCGCTATAGGCCGTGTCGATTCCCAGGAGATCAGCGATCGCTTCGTCGATGCGCTGAATTTCCGGATCATCGGGATCGACGTCGCAGCTGGAACTGGTCCGGTAGCCCTCCTGTTCGGTCCCCTGGTACAGCGTCGAGGGACGAGCATTGCGGTCGATCGTGTCGATCAGGAAGTCGCAATCCTCCGGGGATAGGAAGTTCTGGCAAACATATAGCTGGACGTGCGGGCTTTCCAGCCACTGCACCGCAGGGTTGGCGTTAAGCCGCTCGGTGACCTTGCGCCCGATCTTGGCGATTTTCCTGGGATCGCGATATTTCAGTCCTGCGGTTGCCATGGATGGGGCCTTCAGTCGATGACGCGGCCTCTTACCATTACCCAATCAACCTGTTCAAGCAGGGCCACGTTGTCGAACGGATTGCCGTCAAGGGCAATCAGGTCGGCTGAATAGCCGGGCGCGATCTTGCCGATCTCGTTTTCCATGCCCAGCATCTTCGCCGCTCCGGTCGTCGCGCTGGCAATGGCTTCGCGGGCCGGCATGCCCTGTTCGACCATCAGTGAGAACTCGCCGGCATTACGGCCATGCTCGAAGACGCCCGCATCGGTGCCGAATGCGATCGGTACGCCCCAGCGATAGGCCTTGCCCATGAACACCTTGGCCGTGTCGGCGACGGCACGGACCTTCGCCTCGACAACCGGCGTGTACACGCCCTTGCCGAGGCGCTCGGAAATGCCCTTGAACGCCATCAGCGTCGGCACCAGCGTCGTGCCGCTCGCCCGCATCGCATCGGCGGCCTGCTTGTCCATGAACGTGCCATGTTCGATCGTGTGCACCCCGGCGCGTGCCGCGGCCTCGATCCCGCGGGCACCATGGGCATGCGCGGCGACCTTCAGGCCGAGCGATTCGGCAGTGTCGACAATCGCCTTCATCTCGTCGTCGGTGAAATGGGCTTCAAGACCGCGGCCCTGCTGGCTGAGCACGCCGCCGGTTGCGGTAATCTTGATCAGGTCGGCGCCATATTTGGAGGCCTGCCGGACCTTTTCGGAGCACTCGACAGGTCCGGTGCAGGAGAAGTCCGAGGCCAGCGCATCATTCACTTCCTTGCGGAAGCCGTTGATGTCGCCATGGCCGCCGACAATCGCGATCGTCCGGGCCGAGGTGACAATGCGCGGCCCGGGCACCAGCCCGTTTTCGGTGGCCCGCCGCAGCGACTGGGTAACCTGGTCGGTTCGCGAGCCGAGGTCTCGCACCGTCGTAAATCCGGCCCTTGCCGTGATCCGCGCATTTTTCGCTGCGATCAGCGTGTACCACTCCGGCGGATCGATGGCGCCGCGCCAATAATCACCGCCCGGATCGCCCGACAGGTGGGTGTGTAGATCTATGAGGCCGGGCATCACCGTCTTGTCGGACAGGTCATGATATATGTCGTCCGGATCGTTCATCGTCCGCGTGTGGGGACCCCGGCGGACTTCCGTGATCTTGCCGTCGCGGACGAAGATCGTTGCCGGACCAACCGGCCCGGTAGCGGCGTCAGGGACGAAATTGCCGACACGGATAATCTGGGTCTCGGCGATCGCCGGCGCGGCAAGGGCCATGGCGCAGGCGGCGGCCAGGGCGGTGAGTGAACGAAACATCATGATCTCCCAAAAGCTCTGGCGCTGCTTTTGCGGAGAGTCTCCGGCGGTTGCAACAGAAAAGACCCGCTGCCGTCTCCGGCAGCGGGCCCTCCCATGCGTGATGGGTCCTGGTTTACCAGAAGAAGTCGTAGATCACGTCGATGACTTCACCGGTATAGATGTCGACCAGCAGGACGTCGTCATAATAACGGATCCAGCGGGTGCCGGCATAGGCGGCCGGCAGCCTGTAGCGCCATGGATCATTGATCCAGTAGCGCGAGGCAAAGAAGCCGGTGCCCAGGAATACGCCGATGTTCCAGCGGCGGTAATTATGGTAGCGATACGGCGCGTAATAGCGGCCCAGCCGGTAATAGTGCCGATTGGCATTCCGGTACCGCCGCCAGTTGTAGCGCCGGTCATTGCGCCAGCCGCGGTTCCACCTGCGATGGTCGCGATAGCCCTGACGATACCCGCGGTTGTAGCCACGATTATAGCCGCGATTGTCGCGATAGCCACGGTTGTAGCCGCGATCGGCATATCTACGCTGGTCGCGATAGCGCCGATCGAGCCGGCCGTCGCGATTGCGATCGAACCGGCGGTCTACGACGCCGTTGCGGTTGCGGTCATAGCGGCGGTCTATCCGTCCGTCACGGTTGCGATCCCAGCGGCGATCGACCCGGCCGTTCCGGTTGCGATCACCGCGGAGGATGTCGCGGCGGCGGTCTGCCCGGTTGGCAGCGCGCCGTTCCTGCCGATCGAACCGGCGGTCGTTGCGGTTGAAATTGCGGTCCTGGCGCGCTTGGCGCCGCTCGCCACGATTGAATCCCCTGTCCACCCGGTCGACGCGCCGGTTCTGCCGCATTTCCCTGCGGTCCCCGCGGGTCATCATCCGGTTGCCGCGGACATCAGCGCGACCATTTCGGTTCTGCACTTGCATCCGTTCGCGATTGCCACTGCGGTTTGCCGAGCGCTGGCCCCGATTGCCGCCGCGATTGGCGTTGCGATTGCCACGATTGCCGCGGTTGGCCCGGCGTTCGCCGCGGCCCTCGCGTTGCAGCGCGGCCTTGCCCGTGAGATCGATCGGAATGATCTGACTTGCCGGTGCCACCGGCGTTACTCCGCTCGGGGCAATGTCTGCTGCTGATGCGGCGGCCGGCGTCAGCATTGTCGCGGCCATCAACGCGCTGGCAAATAATATACGCATGGCTTACTCCTCAAATATTGCGACTCAATCTGCCGCATCCATGAGGCAGGTCATAGCTTGTTAACCCTGTCGGACTCCTGAACCGTTCAGAAATCTAGGCGAAAGGCTGAACGAATTGATATTTTTTGGCCAAATGATCGAAATTTAGGCACGGATTGCCTATATGGGTGCGAGTTAACCGGATTTTCCGGTCTATCGTCCATGATAGTAAGCGTTGTTTGAGGTTTAGCAGCAATGAAATTTTCTCGCCGACAAGTTCTGGGATCCACATTGGGCATGGGCGCAGCGCTCTCCGTGCCGGCAGCGGCCCATGCCGCGTCGAGCGATCGCACGACCCGGCTTCTCGCCCTGGCGAAACGGGAGTTGCAGCGGCTGGGCGACGCGATACCGGTCACCGACCGCGTCGGGATCACTGACTTTTCCATGCCAAGCTGGCAACCGCGCTTCTTCGTCCTCGACATGGAATCGGGCTGGGCCAAGGCCTATCGCACTACCCATGGCCGGGGATCCGACCCGGCGCATAGCGGTTGGGTCAAGAGCTTCTCGAACAGACCGGGGTCGAACGCGACATCACGCGGTGCCTATGTGACCGCCGAATATTATACCGGCAAGCACGGTCCCTCTATGCGCCTGGACGGGCTTGATCACCAAAATGACAAGGCCCGCGACCGCGCGATCGTCGTCCATGGTGCCTGGTACGCCAACCCGGACATGATCGGGAAATATGGCAAATTGGGCCGCAGCGAAGGTTGCTTTGCCTTTGCCGAGTCAGAATTGCCGATCATCCGGGACCGCCTCGGCCCCGGTAGGCTGCTCTACGCCGCCAAGCTCTAGGACAAGATCACTCGCCGACCGCGTCCGGCAGGACATGATAGTCCACCGGCTGGTCGAGCGCGCCGATCACGGGCGGATCGCGATTGTAGATGTCATCATACACGACCAGTTCGCCAGCATCATCCACGGCGGCGGTGAAATAGCTGATATAGATGGGCAGGCTCTGTGCGAATTCGACGCGGGTTGTCTTGCCGCTTTCGACAATGCCGACAATTTCATCCTGCGTCTTCAAGCCGTATCGCGCGGCCAGGTAACCGGCGAGGCGAATGGCATCCTGGGTACGGATACAGCCATGGCTGAAGGCGCGCACGTCGCGGTCGAACAACTGCTTGGCCGGGGTATCGTGGATGAAGATGCTATGCGGGTTGCGCATGTCGAGCTTCATCAGGCCCAGCGCGTTGCGCGGACCCGGCAGCTGGCGGGCGTAGATGGTACCGCCGGCTGAGATCGTCCAGGCATAGCCCCTCGCGCGGGCCGCTGCCGGATTGGTCCGGATGGTTCGGCCCAGACCCTCGCGCAGGATGCTCTGCGGCACGTACCAGTTCGGATTGAAAATCACGCCTTGCGCCTTGACGTCCAGCTGCGGCGTCGGGGTCACCTTCTTGCCGACGATGATCTTGTGGCGCCGCACGATCTCGTCCCCCTCTACCAGCTGCAATTCGAATGCCGGGACGTTGACCAATATGTACCGTTCGCCGAGGTTGCGCGGCAGCCAGCGCCAGCGTTCGAGATTAGCGCGAATGATCTGCCGCCGATCGGTGTCGGCCGGATCGGTTTCGGCCAGTGCCTGCTTCAGCTTTGCATATTGTGGGTGAAGGGGTTCAACCGCCTCGAGCGCGGCGCCGACGCTATCCTGCCCCAGCGCCTGTTCGAGAAGCCAGTTGCCGGTCAGGTAATCGGCATCATTGTCGCGTATATACCAGCTGCGCCGTTTCGAATCGGGCGTGCGGCCATCGCGCAAGTCAACCGCAAGCCGTGAAAAGACCGCGCTGACATAGTCCGACATCTGCTGTTCGTCTTCCAGCATGATCGCCGCGCGCAGCTGCTCGGGTTCGTAATCGGCCGGGTTCAGTCCCGCCGCCGCGATCCCCTCGACATGTTCGGCCAACTGCCGCACCTGGTCACGCGACCAGGTGTAACGCTTGCGCACGACGGGCTCGTCCACGGGTTGCTCGAAGATTTCCGGGTCGACCAGCAATTCCGATATCGGGTCCCCGGCAGGAGCCGTGGGCGGGGTTTCCTCCGGCTGGGCCTGGGCGAATGCCGGCCCGGCCAGCGACAGGAAGCAGGCACTGACGAATGCAAATACGCGCATTCCGATGGTTACATCCCGCCGCTCAGTCTTCATCCCGTGACAGCCACTCCTCCAGCCATTTGATCGTATATTCGCCCGATTGGAATTCCTCGTCATAGACCAGCTTCTGGTGCAACGGGATTGTCGTCTGCACGCCCTCGATGACAAATTCGTCCAGCGCGCGGGCCAGCCGCATCATCGCACCATCGCGCGTCCGCCCATAGACGATCAGCTTGGCGATCATGCTGTCATAATAGGGCGGGATCGAATAGCCGGCATAGAGGCCGCTATCGACGCGCACATGCATGCCGCCGGGCGGGTGGTAGCCGGTAACCTTGCCCGGTGAGGGTGCAAAGGTTTTCGGGTTTTCTGCGTTGATCCGGCACTCGATGGCATGGCCGGTAAAGCGCAGGTCTTCCTGCTTGACCGACAGCTTGCGGCCATCGGCGATCCTGATCTGCTCGCGCACCAGGTCGAAACCGGTGATCATCTCGGTCACCGGATGCTCGACCTGCAGCCGGGTGTTCATCTCGATGAAGTAGAATTCGCCATTTTCGTAAAGAAATTCGATCGTGCCAGCACCGCGATAACCCATCCCCTTCATGGCATCGACGCAGACCTGCCCCATTTCCTCGCGCTGCTTTTCGGTGATAACCGGCGAAGGGGCCTCTTCCAGCACCTTCTGGTGACGGCGCTGCAACGAACAGTCGCGTTCGCCCAGGTGAATCGCGTCGCCCTGACCATCGCCGAACACCTGGAACTCGATATGACGCGGATCGCCGAGATATTTCTCGATATAGACGGTCGCATCGCCAAAGGCCGCAGCGGCCTCGGTCCCGGCCTGTTTCATCTGGGTTTCCAGCTCTTCCTCGCTGTTCACCACCTTCATGCCGCGCCCGCCGCCGCCCGACGCGGCCTTGATGATCACCGGATAGCCGACATCCTTGGCGATCTTCTTTGCTTCCTCGACATCCTCGACCGCACCGTCCGATCCGGGGACCAGCGGGATGCCGAGTTCGCCCGCCGTCTTCTTGGCCGCGACCTTGTCGCCCATCACCTTGATATGTTCGGGCTTGGGTCCGATCCACTTGATGTCGTGGCTCTCGACCACTTCGGCGAAATGCGCGTTCTCTGACAGGAAACCATAGCCGGGATGAATGGCATCGGCACCGCTGATCTCGGCGGCGGAGATGATCGCAGGTACGCTCAGATAGCTGTCGACCGCGGCAGGCGGGCCGATGCAGATCGCCTCGTGCGCCAGCCGGACATGCATCGCATCCTCGTCTGCCGTGCTGTGAACCGCAACCGTGTCGATTCCCAGCTCCCGGGCCGCACGCAGGATCCGCAGCGCGATTTCGCCGCGATTGGCAATCAGGATCTTGTTGATCGTCATTCTGCCAAGCCCCTGCTCCGTTCATGTCGAGCGCAGTCGAGACACGTCTGTCTTGGGGCTTTGTCTCTCGACTTTGCTCGAGACGAACGGCAATCGAACATCATTTATCCGATCACCACCAGAGGCTGGTCAAATTCCACGGGCTGCCCGTTCTCGACCAATATCGCCTTGACCGTCCCGGAACTCTCCGCGGTTATCGGGTTCATCACCTTCATCGCCTCTACGATCAGCAGCGTGTCGCCTTCAGCCACCTTGTCGCCAACGCTGACAAAGGGCGGGGCATCGGGTTCAGGTGCGAGATAGGCAGTGCCGACCATCGGGGATTTCTGCGCGCCGGCATGGTCTTCGGCTGCCGCCGCAGGAGCCTCTGCCGCAGCCGGGGCTGGCGCCGGCGCGGTCGCCGGAGCCGCTACAGGAGCTGCTACAGCGGCTACCGGTGCAGAGACCACCGCTCCGCCGCTCCTCGAGACCCTGACCTTGCGATCGCCATCCTCGACCTCGATTTCACTCAATCCGGCCTTGTCCAATATGCCGGCAAGGTCGCGGACCAGCTTGATGTCCACATTCATGCCGTCGGAGTCTTTCTTGGCGGGCATAAAATTTCCTTTTCTTGGCGGTTAAAACTTGCGCGCCGCATCCAGCGCCAATTGATAGCCCATCGCGCCCAGTCCGCAAATAGTTCCTTTTGCAACCGGTGCGACCAGGCTCTTGTGCCGGAACTCTTCCCGGGCGGCGGGATTGGACAGGTGGACTTCGATGACCGGCACGTCGATCGCCTTGATCGCGTCGTGGATCGCCACCGATGTATGGGTCAGCGCCCCGGCGTTGAGGATCACCGCTTGTGCGCCCTCGCTGGCCGCTTCCTGCAACCAGTCGACCAGATGCCCTTCATGATTGCTCTGTCGAATCTCGACGTCGATATCCCATTCGCGCGCCTGCCCGTGGAGCGTGGCGGCGATATCGTCGAGCGATTCCGAACCGTAGATTTCGGGTTCGCGCGTGCCCAGCAGGTTCAGATTGGGACCGTTCAATATATATATGGTCTTGGCCGCCAAGTTATTGCTCCTCCCCCAAGGCTTTTGGTTGCGACGGGAGCGACCTCTTTATATGGCTCGCTATTGAAAAGCGAGATGAAAGAGATGAAAGTTCTGCAAATGGCCGAAATCGAAATCCGGTTGAATGGCGACCCGCACAAGGCCGAAGCGGGCCAGAGCATTGCCGACCTCGTCCGGTCGCTGGAACTCGATCCGGCCAAGGTCGCAGTCGAACGCAACCGCGAGATCGTACCGCGCTCGACCCTTGACGACGTGCCAGTCGAGGCGGGCGATGAACTCGAGATCGTGCACTTTGTCGGTGGTGGTTGAGAACCCTTGACGCTTGAACAAAAAGCCGGTGCTTTCCTTGGTGTTCTGTTTCTTTGGTTCAGTCCCTTCCTCAGTTTCTATGCGATAACTTCGGTAAATTGCACCGGGGGAGAAGCTTTTGGACTGTATGCGGCATTACCGTGTTCTATAGTCACTGCTTTAGGATGGTTGCTGGTATTCAAAATCAACCGCTCCAAGATGATCTTGCCCTTTCTCGTACCGGCCTTTTTGGGCGGCATTTGGCAGAGTTGGTTCTTCATCAAGTTGGCCAAAGGACATTTTGTGGATGGGGTCAGCGCCTGCTTTGTTATTACAGGCTACCATCCCGAACATGATGCAAGCATAGTCACTTACATCCTTTTGTGGGGTGTATTGAGTGTCGTTTTCTGGCTAGGCGGCTATTTGGCGTTGCGAACATTGTTCAAGAAAGGGGATCACGAGATTGACGAATGAAACAGAAGGTCAATCCGACAGCTGGACCGTCGCCGGGCAGACATTCAAGTCGCGGCTGATCGTTGGCACCGGAAAGTACAAGGATTTCGAGGAAAATGCCGCAGCGGTGGAAGCGTCGGGGGCGGAGATCGTCACCGTGGCGGTGCGGCGGGTCAATATCATGGATCGCAACCAGCCGGTGCTGATGGATTTCATCGATCCGAAGAAGGTGACCTATCTTCCCAATACCGCGGGCTGCTTCAATGCCGACGAGGCGATCCGCACGTTGCGGCTGGCGCGCGAGGCAGGCGGCTGGGATCTGGTCAAGCTGGAAGTGCTGGGCGAGGCGAAGACGCTCTACCCGAACATGAAGGAGACGCTGGAGGCGACCGAGGTGCTCGCCAGGGAAGGTTTCAAGCCGATGGTCTATTGCGTCGACGATCCGATTGCGGCGCAGCAGCTGGAAGACGCCGGCGCGGTGGCGATCATGCCGCTGGGCGCACCAATCGGTTCGGGGCTCGGCATCCAGAACCAGGTAACCATCCGCCTGATCGTCGAGGGCGCAAAGGTGCCGGTGCTCGTCGATGCAGGTGTCGGCACGGCCAGCGATGCAGCAGTGGCGATGGAGCTGGGCTGCGACGGCGTGCTGATGAACACCGCCATCGCAGAGGCCAAGGAACCGGTGCGCATGGCGCGGGCGATGAAGCTGGCGGTCGAGGCAGGGCGCGAAGCCTATCGCTCGGGCCGGATGGGCAAGCGCATGTATGCCGATCCTTCCAGCCCGCTGTCGGGACTGATTTGATCAGGACACCCAATCGCCGGGAAGGGGGCGATGCGTAGCGCCGAGGAAATGCGTGCGCTCTACGACCGCACCGCGCGCCACTATGACCTGGCGTCGGCATTATATAAGGTCACCGGTATCGAGCGACGCCGCAGCCAGCTGATCGAGGCGATGCGGCTGCCGGTCGGCGGGACGGTCATCGATCTTGGCACCGGGACCGGCGTCAACCTGCAGCGCCTGGCAGATGCGGTTGGCAGCGAAGGAAAGATCATCGGCGTCGATCTGTCACCGGGCATGCTCGCCCGCGCCCGCGCCAAGACGCGGCACCTGCCCCATGTCGAGCTGGTCGAATGCAACTTGCACGATTATGCCTTCCCGGCCCCGGTCGACGGCATCATCTCGACGTTCGCGCTCGAGTTCGTTCCCGAATATCCAGCGGTGCTGGCTGCCGCCGCGGCGTCGTTGGTGCCGGGAGGTGCCTTGGCACTGATGGGCCTGAAATATCCGGAGCGCTGGCCGGCGTGGCTGGCCGATATCGGAATCTGGTTCAACCGGTCCTTCGGCGTGACCCGCGAGCACCGGGATTTCCGGCCATGGCTGGCCGGCGCTGAACATTGTCCGGCGGAGAGCTTTGAGGAACTGTATTTCGGGTCTGCCTATGCCTGGCTTGGCCGGCGCGAATCGGCACACTGATTTGCTGTATTAAAACAGCAATATTCGGTGTCATTTGTAACTAACTGATTCGTAACAAAAGTTACATCATGCCATCTTCATCGACGGACGAATGTCGTTGGTCGAAGCCGTGGACCGTTTGCCGACTACAATAGTGGTTTATCGAACGCCGGATGATCCCCAAACCTGTTTCACCTACCTAGGATTGCGAGGCGGGAGCATTCCCCTAAAGCTCTCCAGAAAGCCGTTCCCCGGCCCGACGGATAAAAGCTCCCGCCCAAACAATCCCCCAGTGGGCAGGGCCGGTCCCCCTAATTTTTCCGGCTCCGCCCCAAACTTTTTGAGGAGTGAAGTTATGACGAATTCAATTGTTACCAAAGCCCTTTGTGCCGTTGCAGCAGTAGCGGTCTCGATGACCTCGTTGTCGGCCAGCGCCAGCGCCCAGAGCCACACCGTTCGTACGGCAATCGTCGAATATGGCGATCTTGACCTGACCAGCGCGGAAGGCAAGTCGACGCTCGATGCCCGCCTGCGCGGCGCGGTACGCCAGGTTTGCGGCGGCTATGACAGCCGGAACCTGTTCGAGGTTGCCGACCACAGCAACTGCGTGAAGGAAGCCCGGGCATCGGCCAGGCGCGCGACCGTTACCCTGATCGCAGCCGCCGAAGCCGGCGAACTGACCGAAACGGCGATCATGCTCGGCCAATGATCCTGAGAGCCGCAGTCCCCCAACAAGCGGCCTGACTTGCAAAAACTGAACCAGCCCCGGTGACCCTTACACCGGGGCTTTTACTTGCCCGGCGAAAATTTCCCGCCTGAATTCCTGCTCTGGCCGACCGTTCACAATGGCAAGGACGGAGGCTGTATCCATGATTGTCGAATCCATGATCCTGTACGCGCTGGCGGCAATTTCTGCCGAGGGCGCATTTGCCGGCGCGAACGCTTTCGATCAGCGATCCGTACAGGGCGGGCCGCAACAGTATCAATGTACGGAAGTCACCCTTGAATACAGCGTCGGCGGGAACCAGCGCACGACATCAAGCAACGATTGCCGGGCCGAAGATCGGCAGCGGCAGGAGTTTCAGGAAAATATAAAGGCCCTACGGCCAGATTGAGAGGCGGCTAGCGTCCCGCCAGCTTCTTCGCCTCGGCCAGGTGCGTGCGGCCGATGCGGATTTCGGTGCCGCATTTGAGGCAGGCCATCCACACGCCGCCGCCATCGTGGCGCAGGCCGTTGATAAAGTCGCGGCGCACCAGGTGCGAGCGGTGCAGGCGGATGAATTCCTCCGGGTTGAGCCGCTCCTCCAGGCCAGTGATCGTCTGGTGCAGCAAGTAGCTGCCGCCGCCGACATGGAGCCGCATATAGTCGCGTTCGGCCTCGATCCGGTCGATTTCCGCGGCGGCGATACGGCGCAATTCGGACTTGTACGGTACCCAGAATTCCTCCGCCCAGGGCGACTCCGTTGCATCGCCGGACGCGGTCTCCGCGGTGCGTTCGCGCACCCGCGAAATGGCCAGCGACAGGCGCTGCGATTCGACTGGCTTGAGCACATAGTCGATCGCCGCGATATCAAATGCCTCGACCGCAAAGCGGTCAAACGCGGTCACGAAAATGATTGCCGGCGCATCATCCTGTCCCGACAAAGCGCGCGCCACATCCAGGCCGTCCTTGCCGGGCATCGCGATATCAAGCAGCAGCAGCTCGGGTTTCAGCTGTTCGGTCAGGCGCAATGCTGCCTCGCCATCGCTGGCGGTGCCGACGAGGTCGACGTCGTCCTGGCGCGCACACAGCAATTGCAGCCGCTCTATCGCCAGTGGTTCGTCATCGACGATCAGCGTTTTCAATGGCTTTGCAGCGCTATCGGTCATCAAATGTTG
>JAAUYH010202539.1_pt1 | contig 11709 bp, 12 predicted proteins | sample 7278061 | NCBI WGS metagenome assembly JAAUYH01 (sample SAMN14350203, study PRJNA611818) | marine sediment metagenome | isolation source: surface marine sediment (0.6m) | place: French Polynesia: Moorea | collected 2018-08 | reverse complement strand
TCGATCGAAGCGATCATCGACTGGGGCGACATGACTCCCGGAGACCCGGCGACCGATCTCTCGGCGGTCTGGTCGTTGTTCGAAAGAGATGTCCACGAATCGTTCTGGGCCGCATACGGCCCAGCGAGCCAGGCGACAAGGCAGCGCACGAAGGCATGGGCGATCTATTTCGCCGTGCTGTGGATCGCCGACGCCGGCGACGTCGAGGAGTTCTCGATGATGGGGCGAACGACGCTTCTACGCCTGGTGCCGTGACACACGTCTGATCTCGGAATCGTGTGGAGGCCGAAACGCCGCAGACCTGCCTAGTCGTGATCGACCCGAGTGGGCTGGATCCAGCCGAGGACACGATCGACGACCTTCGGATCATCGAGGATGTCGAAGTGCCGCCGCCCACCGATGATGGCCTGGTTGTCGACGAGCAGTCTCACCCGGCCCGTGGCGCTGGCCGGCCGCACCATGAGATCGCCGACGACCGAGCCGACCCGGCTCTCGGGGCTCGACGTCGTCACCGCAGCGATTGCGTGATGCTCGAGGCCGTCGAACGACGGCGGGAGATCGACGCCCGAACGGAGATCCCGAATCCCCGCACTCCGGCTTCGCAGGAACCCTCCAAGGGCTCTGGTCTGGGGAGCCACCATGAGAGATCGTGACGTCACCTCGACTGCCTTCTCGATCGGCGAGCCTGCGTGCGGGGCTGCGATCGTCACGACGTGACGAACGAGGTCGACCCAACGATCGCTCGCAACACGGCCGGCATCGATCGCCGCCCGCGCGACCAACCCTCCCATCGAATAGCCGACGATCGCGACCTCCGCCATGGGAACCGGCCAGTGCTCGACCAACTCTCCGAGGAGGTGGGCCAGTGCTTCTCCATTGACCGCGACGGAACGGCCGGTGTTGTAGCGAACGAGCACGGGTGTGCTCGGTGAGGACTCGATGGCTCCCGCCAGGCCAGACGACGTGTCCGAACTCCCGAAGCAGCGCTCCGTCTGCCCCAAGCCATGAAGGAGGACCACGATCCGATCGGATGCAGCAGGAAACGCCTGCGCCACCGAGCCTCGATCCAGCGGCACTGCCACTCCATTCCGGGAGCGGACCGCCATGTCGATCGCCATCGACGAATCCCGGCGCACCAGCTCATCACCCCACAGCGCGTTCGCAACCGCCTGGACCGTGTCCGACCGAGGGGTCGGCTGGGTCGTCGAATCGCCCTGCACGAGGTTGGACACCCGGCCCGCACCCCGGGCGATCGTCCGGATGCTGCCGTACACGCCGGCGGTTGCGGCTGTGTAGAGCCCGCGGAGTTGCGCCTCGGCGGGCCCGGCCATGCGAAACCACGGTCGTGCGATTGCGTGATGCATGCCCTCGACCGTGGCGCTGAGCCGATCGACTGCGAGGACCGCCAGATCGCCCCACGGCCGTGCGGGCTCACTCACGGGTGACGGAATCTCGGGGCATCACTTGATCCTAGGGGCGTGTCTCGACTCCGACGCACGGTGCATTCCTGGGCTCGATCAGGAGGGGACTTCGCTGATCTCGAACAAGGTCCCGTCCGGGTCACGGAAGAAGCAGCGAATCTCGCTCCCCCAGTCGTATGGAGGAGTCAGGAACGCCGCGCCGCGCCCGGAGAGCGTCTCATACGCCGACCGGCAGTCGGCGACCCGGATCGTGAACGAGTGAGAAACCGTCGACTGAGCCCCGGGTGGAGCAAACGTGACCTCGGGCTTGTCAGGGGTCGGTTCGCCGCCGGTCACCAGCAGCAGCCACGCACCGTTGAAGTCGAACACCGCCGAGGTCCCGCCGTACTCGCGATAGAGCCGTGCCCCGAGAACGTCCCGGTACCACTCGACGGAGGCTGCCAGGTCGCTGACCACCAGGATGTGGGTCAACGCCATTCCTTCATCGGGAAACGTGCTCATCAGGGCTCCATGCGGTCGGCTGGAGCCAACCCTACGGGCGGACTCCCACTCGTTGGCGTGAGATTGCCAGCCGGTCGATCGGGCTCGGGCTCGACGGCTTGCGGCGCAACACCACGAGGCCGCCGACGACCCCGCCCAGCACACCGACCAACACCGGCCCCAGGGATTCGGTCCCCGGTCAGGTCGTGACGACGAGCTTCCCGCTCGCCAGACCTTCCTCCATGTACCGATGCGCCTCCTGGATCTCGTCGAGTTCGAACACCCGGTCGACCGGCACCGTGATCGAGCCTGCCGCAGCAGCGTCGAGGAACCCTTGGAGCACATCCGCGGGAAGGTCCGAAGCGTCTCCGCCGTGTGCCGTCAGCCGCACTCCGGTCGGGAGATAGCCGATCGGGTAGAACTCCTCGACGATCCACTGGTTGGAGAGCATCCCCGTGAAGCAGACCGTCCCGTGGACGCGCGTCGCTGCGAGGGTGTCGGGAAGCGTCGGGGTGCCCACCAACTCGAGAGCCGCGTCGACGCCCTCCGGAAGGATCGAACGAAGCCGATCGGCAACGTGGCCGTCGTCGATGACGACGTGGTCGACGCCGATCGCTGTCAAGGACTCCGCCTTGGAAGGGTTGCGAGTCGTCGAGAAGACCGTCAACCCACGCTGTTTCGCAAGCACGGCAGTCGCCATGCCGACCGACGAGGTGCCGCCCCTGATGAGCAGACTCTGCCCCGGGCGGGCATCCAGCCCAACGGTGAGCGAGCCATGGGCGGTCTGGAGCATCTCCGGCACGGCACCGAGAACGGGCCACTCGAGATCGCTGTCGAATGGCACGACCTGCGAGGCGGGGACCAGGGTGTACTCGGCGTAGCCGCCGTCGAAGGTCCTTCCCATGCCGCCCATCATCGCCGCCACCTGCTGTCCGACCTCGAACTCGCCGCCGGGGCAGTCGGCGACGGTCCCGGTCGCCTCGATGCCGAGCACCCGGGGGAACACGACACCCTCGCCCAAGCCGAGCCGAGTGTGGAGCTCGGAACGGTTCAGGCCGAATGCACGAACCTCGATCAGGACCTCTCCGTGGGTCGCTCGGGGAACCGGGAGCTCTCGGATCTCCAGCGCCTCAGGAGGGCCAGGGGCGTCGAGCACCACTGCGCGCATCAAATCGGTCATGCCACCTCATCTCGCCGATAGGCGGGTCAACAGTGCACGCCTGCGAACCATTCCGGTCGTGGTGACAGTTGTTCTTGCGACTCGACTAGACAGCGATCCGAGGAGGCCCCGGCATCCTCTCGTTGCTGCTGACCACGGCGACGACGACGATGACGGCGTTCACGATGATCCCGATCCACGCCGCCCACAGTGCCAGGACACAGAGCGCAGTCGAGAGGGTTCCCAGCATGATCAGCGAGCGCTCCCATCCCCGGAACTCGGTGACGACGGAGATGGCCGCGAACACGAAGGCGAGCCCGAGTGTCGCCCAGAGCATGCCGATCGCGCCGATCAGCAGCTCGTTGCCCACCATCCACGTCCCGCCGAGATACTCGAGCGGCTCGCCCGCCTCGAACGCGTCGAAGGCAGCCATCACTCCGACGAAATGGGCGAGGCCGTGCGCGACCAGCAGGATCGCCATCGCGATCGGCGGCGTTCGATCGTTGCGAATACGGACAGGAGCACGGCTGAGCTGACGTGTGATCGCCGAGGGTCGAGCTTCCTCCCGGGGGCGCTGGTCGAGTGCAGTCATGGGGCCCTCCTTCACCCACATCCTGGAAGGCGGTACGAACGGGCGGCAAGGGCCATTGGTCGGTTTCTCCGGCGTATCCGGCAATTCTGCGTATCGTGTACCAGGTGAGCGAGAACTCCACCCGGCAGGTCAGATCAGCAATGGCTGCAGTCGCGCTCGGAGCGGCATCGGTGTTCCTCAGCCAGTGGGAACCGGACGATCACTGGGCGACGCCCGACAAGCCGATCGTGGTCGTGATCGATCAGCTCGATGACGACGACTGGGTGGACGCCCCGCCCCACTGGGGGACTCTGCAGGACGGCCAGGAATGGGTGAGTTTCGGCTGAACGTCATCCGGACGTGATCAGCGCTCCGGCCGTCTCGATCGATTCGAGGTCGTCGACGGCTCCATGCCACTTGAGGAGGAGGCGGTCGACGCCCAACTCGAGCATCCGTTCCCGAGAATGCCCCTCGAGCCAAGACCGCTCGAGGGGTGCCTCGACCGTGATGATCGAGTCACCGCTGGACGAGGCACTGCGTGCCACAGCGATCAAGCCTGCGAGATCGGCTTCATCCGAGTGGAGGTTCACGCCGTCTCCCACCGAGCCGGCGATCGCGGCCATCTTCGGGCCGTTCGCTCCGACGATGATCGGGGGAGCGTGATCCGGGACGGGGAAGCCACCTGCTGCGTTCAGCGAGAGATGCTCGCCATGGAAGTCACCACCCCCGGACCAGAGACGACGGATGACATCGATCGATTCGGTCACGATGCTCCGCCTGACGGCCGCAGGCTGCGGCTCCAGTCCGACCATCACCATCTCGTCCGCGAACGGCGACCCCGGTCCTGCACCCGCGCCGATCCCCAACAGGAATCGACCGCCCGAGAGGTCCTGCAGGGTCGCCGAGGCAACCGCGATGTGCGCCGCATGTCGCACGGTCGCATTCGTGACCAGCGGTCCGAGCGAGACCCGCTCGGTCGAAGTGGCAATCGCTCCCAGGAGCGGCCACGGGTCAGCGATCGAACGCCCGCCCAGCGCCACACCGGAGATGTGGTCGTACATCCAGACGCCGTCGAAGCCTGAACGCTCGGCGGTCACCGCAGCCTCGACGAGCTGTCGAGCCGCGACGTCGGTCGGGTCCAGTGAGATGTCCGTGAGCATCACGTCCATCATGGCCGGTGAGCCAGGACTCCGCCTGATCTGGCACACTTCGACTCATGCCGCTCGCCCAGGTGACTGCGCTCGATCCCGATGCGCTCGGAGTTCCCGTCGTCGTGGCGTCGCTCGGTCTGGTGGCGATTGCGATCGCGGTTTCTCGGGCGCTCGGGCTCGGCGTCGAGGGACGAATCGGGTGGGCGTCGATTCGGGCGGCCGCTCAGCTGATGGCGGTGGGCGTTCTCCTCGCAGCGATCGTCGATGCGGGCATCGGCCCGTTGCTGGCATGGATGTGGATCGTCGTGATGGTCGCCGTGACCATCTGGACGGTTCGACGTCGGGCCTCCGCCGTGATCCCGGGCCTCACGCTGGCGGCCGGTCTGGCGGTGACGGGCTCGGTCGCAACGAGTCTGGCGGTTGCGTTCGGATTCGGCATCTTCGGTGCGACCCCGATCAACCTGATCGTGGTGGCCGGGATCACGATCGGAAACGCCCTCCCGTCGACCGTGCTGGCCGTCGATCAAGTGGCCAAGGAGGCCGACGGCAGGCAGGGCGAGATCGAGGCGATGCTGTCGCTCGGCTTCGACCGGGCGATGGTGGGACGCCAACTCGCTCCTTCGGCGGCGCGCAGTGCACTCATCCCTCAGATCGAGCGCACGAAGGTGGTCGGCCTCATCGCACTCCCGGGCGCGATGGTCGGTCTGCTCCTCGCCGGCGCCGAGCCGATCGAGGCCGTGACCGTTCAACTGCTCGTCATGTACCTCGTGCTCGGCACGGTGGCGCTGTCTGTGCTCGCCGTCGTCGCCTCCACCGCCCGGCAAGCGGTGACACCGGACCTCCGGCTCGCCGACTGGGTGAAGGCCGGCTCAGCCTGAGTTGTCGTCCTTCGGGGCGTGAGCGGCGAGAACCCGGGCCGCCAGACTCGCAGGCAACTCCTCGTAGTGATCGTGCGCGATCTTCACCGATCCCCATCCACGCGAGATGGAGCGGAGATCGGTCGCGTACGTGAGGACCTCTGCGCTCGGCACGAGCGCAGAGATCACCTGGTTGCCGAACTCGTCCATCATCGAGCCCTGCACCTGACCTCGCCTGGAGGACAGATCACCGAGCACATCACCCTGATAGTCCGGAGGCACCGTGACCTCGACCTTCGACACCGGCTCGAGCACCGTCGGGCCCGCAGCCTGGAACGCCTCGAGGAACGCCAGTCGGCCCGCCATCTGGAAGCTGAGCTCCGAGGAGTCGACCGAGTGGTACTTCCCGTCGTAGAGATGGACGGCCACATCCGTCACCGGGAAGCCGTGGACTCCGCCCTCCGTCATCGCCCGAACCACACCTTGCTCCACGGCGGGGATGAACTGACGGGGAATGGACCCGCCCTTGATCTCGTCGAAGAACTCGAAGCCGGCGCCCCGGGGCAGCGGCTCGATCTTGATCATCGCCACCCCGAACTGACCGTGCCCACCCGACTGCTTCTTGTGCTTGCCTTCCGCATCGGCCAGCCGCGTCACCGTTTCTCGGAAGCGGACCCGCTCGGGCTCGGTCTCGACTTCGATGCCCATCTTGCGACACAGCTTCTCGATCGACACCTTGAGATGCGTCTCTCCGAGCCCTCGCATGACGGTCTGGCCGGTCTCGTCGTCGTGCTCGACCGTGATCGAGCGGTCCTCCTCCTGGAGGCGACGCAGCCCGGTGGCGAGGCGGTCCTCATCGGCGAGTGCCTTCGCTTTGATGGCGAGGCCGATCACGGGGTCCGGGATGTCGATCGGTGGCACCTGAACCGGCATGTTCCGTGGTGTCAGGACGTCCCCAGTGGCGGTGTCCGACAGTTTCGACGTGGCACCGAGCGCTCCGGCGGTCAGCGCATCGACGAGCACCGTCTCCTTGCCCTGGAGCACTCCGACCTTCGCCAGCCGTTCGGTGCTCGACGAGCGCCCGTTGTAGAGACTGATGTCGGGGCGGATCGTCCCCGACAGCACCCTGAACATCGAGATCTGGCCGACGTAGGGATCGGCGACGGTCTTGAACACGAAGACCAGCGGGTCTCCCTCGGGGTCACTGTCGATCTCCATGGTCTCATCGCCCACGATCACCTGGACCGAAGGACGGGCGGTGGGCGGCGTGCCCAACTCGACGATGTAGTCGGCGAGCCGATCGACCGCGATCGGACCGGTCGCCGATCCGCACACGACCGGGAAGACGGTCGCCCCGGCGACACCGTCCGCCATCACGTGTTCGAGCGTGTCCACCGGTGGCACTTCGCCTTCGAGGTACTTCTCGAGCAGTTCATCGTCGGCGACCACGATTCCCTCGACGAGCGCCTCCTCCACCTCGGCGATCTGAGCCTTCATCTCCTCGGGGATCTCACCCGGTTCCGAATGGCCGGAGTCGTAGATGTGGGCTTCGTCCTCGAAGAGGTCGACGACGCCGTGGAATGCAGGGCCGGACCCCAACGGCAGTTCGATGGGCGCGATCCCGGCGCCGAACCGGTCCCGGAGGGCGTCGAGCGTCTGATCGAACGATGCATGCTCCTTGTCGAGTTTGTTCACGAAGATCATGCGGGGGACCTGGAGCTTCTCGGCCAGTCGCCACTGCTTCTCGGTCTCCACCTCGACCCCATTGACTGCGTCGACCACGAACACCGCCATGTCGGCGACCCGCAATGCCGCACTCACCTCACCGGCGAAATCCGGGTAGCCGGGGGTGTCGATGACGTTGACGCGGTGATCACGCCACTCGAACGAGCACAGCGAGAGGGAGACCGACATCCCGTGACTGTGCTCCTCGGGCTCGAAGTCGGAGACGGTGTTGCCCGCCTCGACCGAGCCCAGTCGATCCACTGCTCCCGCTCGGTACAAGAGCGCTTCGGCGAGCGTCGTCTTGCCCGAGCCATGGTGGCCCACCAGGGCGACGTTCCTGATCCTGTCAGCCGGGAACACGTATCTCCTTGTCGTCGATGCATCGACGATATCCACAGCGAACGACCGATGTCGCTTCGGAAGGCCCTATCGACGCGGACCAAGGCCCATTCGGGCGGATTCAGAGCGCTCGACGGCGCTTCGACGTGATGACCCCGGTGTCGAAGCCGCCGAGATGCAGGCCGCCGGCGAAACGGGCATGTTCGATCTTCAGACACCGGTCCTGGACGACCGCCAGGCCTGCGTCCAGCGCCATCCGGGCAGCCTCGTCGTGGCGCAACCCGAGCTGAAACCACACGACCTTGGCGCCGACTGCGATGGCCTCCTCGACGACCCCGGGGATCTGGTCCTCTCGCCGGAAGACATCGACGATGTCGGGGACCTCGGGCAGGTCTGCGAGGCTCGGATAACACTCCATCCCGAGCACCTCGTCGTACATCGGGTTCACCGGATACGTCACGAAGTCGGTGCGGATCAGGTAGCTGGCGACGAAGTTGGACGACCGGATCGGGTTTGCCGAGACACCGACCAGCGCCACCGACCGCGCGCTGCGAATGAGCCTCAAGCGCTCGCGCGCGTCGACTTCCAACACCGCAGTCATCCGTCACCTCCGAGTGCCTGATCGAGATCCCACAGGATGTCCTCGATGTCTTCGATCCCGACCGAGATCCTGATCATGTCGTCGGTCACGCCCACCGAGGCGCGCTCGGGCCCTGGAACCTGCTGGTGGGTGGTCGACGCCGGATGGATCACGAGGGTCTTGGCGTCGCCGATGTTGGCGAGGTGGGAGGCCAGCTCGACCCGTTCGATGAACCGCACGCCGGCCTCGTACCCGCCCTCGACGCCGAAGGTGAACACAGCACCCGGGCCGTTGGGCAGATACTTCTCCGACAGCCCTCGCCACTCGTTGAGCGTGGGGTACTGGACCCAGCTGACGGCATCGTGGGCGGCGAGGAACTCGGCGACCGCAGCGGCATTCTCGACGTGCCTCTGCATTCGGAGCCCGAGCGTCTCGAGCCCGAGCAGCAGCAGGAACGAGTTGAACGGCGACATCGAGGCTCCGATGTCGCGCAGGAGCTCGACCCGAGCCCGTGTGAGGTAGGCGTACTCGCGGAAGTTCTCCCAGAACTGGAGATCGTGATAGGCGGGCGACGGTTCGGTCAGCATCGGGAAGTTCCCGTTGGCGAAGTCGAACCTGCCGGACTCCACGATGACCCCTCCGATCGCCACGCCGTGACCGCCGAGGAACTTGGTCGCCGAGTGGGTCACGATGTCTGCTCCGTGGTCCATGGGTCGGCACAGATACGGCGTCGCGAACGTGTTGTCGACGACCAGCGGCAGGCCGTGTGCGTGTGCGATGCCTGCAACCGTCTCGATGTCGAGGATGTCGGCTCTCGGGTTGCCGATCGTCTCCCCGTACAGGAGCTTCGTGTTGGCGTTGATCGACCGTTCGACCGAGTCGAGGTCGGCGAAGTCGACGAAGGTGACATCGACTCCCATCCGACGCAACGTCACGTCGAACTGGGTGTACGTCCCGCCGTAGAGCGACCGGGATGCAACGATCTCGTCTCCCTGCTGGCACAGGGCGAGCACGGCGATGAGCTGGGCGGCCTGCCCGGATGCCGTGGCGAGCGCCCCGATGCCGCCCTCGAGTGACGCCATGCGCTCCTCGAACGCCGCAGTGGTGGGATTCCCGATCCGGGTGTAGATGTTGCCGTACGTCTGGAGCGCGAACAGATCGGCGGCATGTTGGGCGTCGTCGAACACGAACGACGTCGTGGCGTAGATCGGCTGAGCACGCGCCCCGGTCTCGGGATCGGGTCGTTGGCCGGCGTGGATCGATCTCGTGTTGAAACCGTATTCGTGGTCGCTCATGAGTGAGCCAACGGTACCGACACTCAGCGTGTTCCCGCCAACGCTCAGTCGAGCTTCGTCACCGAGTCGCCGGTTCGGATCACACCGGGCTCGGCCACCCGGGCGTTCACACCACGCAGGTGAAGCGCCTGGCCCTCCGGTGAGTTGACCCAGCGGAGCGCGTCGGCGCCGTAGCGAGAGCTGAACTTCCCGCAACCGGTGTGCGGTTGATCGGTGACCTCGATCACTGCGTCGCCGATCCGGAGTCTCGTCCACGGGGGGAGATTCGCTTCGGAGAGATCGAGGTCGATGCAGAGCTGATCGCCGGCCAACTGCCAGCGTTCGCGTCCACCGGCGATGAGGTCCAACACCCGTGAGCTGATGACGTTCAGCTGCATGTCGGGATGCGAGGAGCCGTCCTGGGTCCTCGAGCTCCCTCGGTCCTTCCAACTGTCACCGATCACGCCGTGGGCACCGTCGAGCTGAGCTTCATCCAGCACCAGGCGCTCCCCCACGTCGGGCCGGATCACGATCATCTCCAAGGTGCCATGTGCAGAAGGCGCCGCCTTGACGTGGCCGATGTGGGCTTCGAGCTCTTCGAGTTTCTTGTGCATGCCCGAGCAGTCTGGCGGATGGTCGCCGCCGACGCACCTGGATTGCCGGTGGGGACCCGACATCCGCTAGTCCCCGCGCCCGGCGATCCTGTCGACATGGCGAGCCAAGAGGACTACGAACGTGTGGAGATCTCGGCCGCTTCGGAACTCCGGGAGTGGCTGCTGGCCAACCACACGCAAGACGACGGCGTGTGGCTGGTCACCTACAAGGCCCACACCGACCGGTACGTCTCGCGTGAGGACGTGCTCGACGAACTGCTCTGTTTCGGGTGGATCGACGGGCGCAGGATGGCGCTCGACGAGGACCGGACGATGCAGCTCGTCGCCCCGAGGCGCACGCAGTACTGGGCGAAGTCATACAAGGACCGCGTCGCCCGGCTGGCGGCGGAGGGGCGAATGCACGCGTCCGGCCTCCGATCGGTCGCTGAGGGCAAGCGCTCGGGGCTTTGGTCGTTCATGGACGACGTGGATGCCCTGGTGGTACCCGAGGACCTCCGATATGGGCTGATCGAGTCGGCTGCGCTCGAACGGTTCGAGGCGCTCCCGCCGTCCTACCGCAGAAACATCCTCCGCTGGATCAAGCTGGCGAAGCGTCCGGAGACTCGGTCCGATCGCATCTCGAGGGCGGTCGAGACGACCACTCGTGGAGAGCGCATCCCTCAGATGTGAACGTTCACGGCCCTCCGCTCACGACCACGCGTTCGACCACGACCTCGAGCCGGATTGCCTGGTCGAGGCGCTCTTCGAGCTGAGCCTCGACCTCGGCCACGTCCGCCGCGGTGACGTCACCGGCTGTCCTGACCGTCGCCGTCACGATCACCGGATCCCGCGACTGGGATGTCACGTCGATGACCTCGCCGTTGGGGAACAGGTCGGCGAGATCGTCGGCCGCGAACTCTGCCTGACGGGCGCCCTGGAACGAGCGGAGGCCGACGACCACCATCAGGAAGGCAAGCACGAGCACGACGATGGCCGTCCCCCATGCCGCCCGCCCACTCGTCCCCTCGGAGTTCGGCCGCATCCCCATCCATCGCAACACGATCCCACCCGTGAGCACGACCGAGACGATGTTCGTGACGAAGAGCAGGAAAGATCCGTAGGCGAGGTCGGAGTCTCCAATGGAGATCGCCAACCCCGTCGTACACAGCGGCGGCACCAGCGCAGCTGCGATCGCCACACCGGCGAGCGCAGCCGGGATGTCCTTGCGGGCGGTGGCGTACGCTCCGACGACGCCGGCAGCCACTGCGACGCCGAGGTCGATGAGTGAGGGGCTGCCGCGAGCGAGCATCTCCGAGGTCGGCACGCCGATCGGGATTGCGAATCCCGCCGCCGCGGAAGTGACGATCGTTGCGGCCGTTCCGGTCGCGAGGGTGATGAGTGCGCGGACTGACAGTCCGAGGCGCGCCGTGACCAGACCCACAGAGGCAGCCGCCAGTGGACCGAGCAGCGGTGCGACCAGCATCGCACCGATGACGACCGCCGAACTGTTCTGGAGGAGTCCGCCGGAGGCGAGTAACGCCGACACTGCGAGCAGGATG
>JAAUYH010216414.1_pt1 | contig 11711 bp, 11 predicted proteins | sample 7278061 | NCBI WGS metagenome assembly JAAUYH01 (sample SAMN14350203, study PRJNA611818) | marine sediment metagenome | isolation source: surface marine sediment (0.6m) | place: French Polynesia: Moorea | collected 2018-08 | reverse complement strand
GTGCCTGTTTTTCGAAGGCTGTAAGTCCTTCTGTTCTCAATTCCACAGTCCCATTTGAGACATTTTCAAAAACAATATCTTTTGATAAATCTTTCGTCATTCCATCTATGTCAAAATTATTATAAGACTTAACATAATTTTCGATTATATGTTTTTGTTGTTCTTCCACATCATTTTTGTTTTGGCAACCTAAGGTTAGCGATAGTATGGCAATCAATATTAAATTTTTCACGGTAACGAGTTTTTCATCCGGTATATGACACTTGAACTACGATTTCGTTGTAAGACGTTCCATAGGCAATGGGCCAGATGAGCCTCCGGCTATCGCAGGAACTGTCGACTCATGAATCAGCCGATTAAAAATACTAATTTTTATTAGAGTATTGAAGAGACATTTGATTATAGGCATTGCAGTGTACAGACTTCAACTAGTAAGCTTTAATTCGTAATACCTAGCCCCTTTAATAGGATTAAATCGGTAGGGATCTATCTGGTAAAATCCTTCCTTTTCATATAGATTGCTTGCTATATCCATAGATGGCAGAGTATCTAATCTTATTTTTGAATAACCAAGCTCGGTTCCAATTTCTATTGCCTTCGTTAATAATTGTTTTCCAATTCCGATACCCCTTGCTACTTTTCTGATGTACATTCTTTTAAGTTCGCAAATAGCGTCTTCCAATTTTCTAATCCCAAAACATCCTATGGCCACATTATTTTCATCATAGGCAATAAAAATCACCCCATTTGGTCTGGAATACATTTCTTCAATAGTTTCAATTTCTTCTTTAAAATTCTGAAATTCTAAGTCAACACCAATTTCTAGGGCATATTCTTTGAAAAGATTGATAGCCATCTCATATTCCTCTGGAGATATGACCTCTTTTAATTTCATTATTTGGTCCGGCTCTTCCTTAATTATAAATTAATTTGAACGTTAAATGGCTTAAAAAAATTGGTACGTCAATTATTCTTTACCCTCCACTAAAAAATTCTTTAAATCGAATAGTAGCGGGCCAGCTGTATTGGCATTTGTAAATATGATGTACCCTGTTTTTAGATCATCGTACATTTCAAAGATACACCGAAAATCTCCATTATTTCCGCCATGTCCAAATACCAATCCAAAAGGAGAGTCGCGCAATGCAACACCCAAACCGTATCCAGCCTTGTAACCATTCATCCAGTTCTCTTCATTTTCTAAAGTATGAAAATCGAACATTTGCTCTGCTTGTGCTTTGGTTAGTCCTTTTCGATTAAGTAATGCGAGCGCAAATGGCACGAAGTCTTTTGCCTCTGTATGCATACTAAATGCCATGCCTGGCCAGTTCGGACAATCGAACATGCTGGGTATGCCATCAAAATGACCCGCTACCTTCAGGCCCGGAAGTTTGTCATTACACATAAAATAAGTGTTAGTCATTCCTAGTGGATTCAGTATTTCTTTTTCCAGATGGGATTGAATTATTTGTGGCAACTCATCAGATATACTTCCGGCCAGCACCTTTTTAAGATATTCAAAACCTTCTCCAGAATATCCAAGGGTTGTTCCAGGTTTATTGATCATTCGGGTTCCCCAATTCGGCAGACCACTCACATGGGTCAATACATGCCTGCCTGTCATTAGCTTATATTCAGGATATTCCTCTAATTCGGGGAAAGTTAAAGTTTCATATAATGGTTTGTCGAGGTCAAACGCTCCACGTTGCACTAAGCGATTCATGAGATATGCAAACACTAATTTGGTGGTGGAAGCAGCTTCAAATACAGCTGTATCTCTAAGTGGCTTTTTTGAAATATTATTCTCAACTCCGTAGCTATGATGATATGCTAAGGCGCCATCCTGGATGATGGCAAGCGATACGGCAGGGATATTGTAATGTTCTTGATAGCTTTCTACAAACTGATCTATTTGCCGAGTGGAAGCAGCCGTAAGAGGCGCATGCAGCAGGCCTTTCGAGGGAATCAGTTTTGGTTTAGGAATCAATTCAATCTTGATTGGATCGACCGTTAGCTCCTGATTTTCAGAAACTTTGATAGTTGATGCCTTACCATTGTGCTTTACTAAATCAATATCAAACCACTTTTTCATTTGCCAAGTAGGTGGTATTGTAACAGAATACGTTCCTACAGGTAACTTCAGGCCATAGTGCCCTAATGAATCTACTCTCACATCGAAGAATGCATCAGGCCTTTCAGTATTGCTAAACTTGACAGTTCTTGGCCAATGCTCTCCGGCTTCGCCTTCCCATTTCAATGTTCCTTGAACCGCACTGCTGGCATCATTTACTTCTGATAGTACAAGATCACCGATCAAATTAGAGTTCATGAATTTATTTCCCTCGGTTGGGCCCCAGGTAATCATGACATGTTCTTCATCAGTGTCTTTGTCAAATACTGCATAATCAAATCCGATGACCCTTCCAACATCCAGAGGACCTGAGATCGCGATCTTCCATTCGTAAATGATACGATTTTCTTTCTTTGCGATGACCAGCTCAACCTGCTCAAAGCTGGCGTTTTTGACTTGAGGATAAAAGCGGAGTCCTTCTTGCTCCACTATTTTTCGGTGATGTTCGTCGATTTCATAGGCAATGACTCCCGATCCTCCAGCACTGTGCGCCGGGTCTAGATACAAGACATGAAAATCGTGACTGGAAAAATGGCTATTGTCAGGAGTTTTTACATAATCATTATCTAGCATAGTTACTGCAATATATAAATGACCTGATTTCGCATCATAACCTCCTCGCCAGGCGGCCAATGCATCTTCAGGACCTTGGATACCTTTTCCATAATGGACGAACTCCATGCCATTAGGATGTATTTCTCTTGGCCAGTCATCGAGATTTCCATCGATTGTTATGTTTGAAATTGGGTAAATATAAGCGACTGAACCGTTGTTCGCGTTCATTGTAGTGCTCCAGAATAGCATACAGAAGAGCGCGTAAATAAATGGGAGTTTGGTTTGTTTCATCTTTAAAAGAGTATAAGTTACTCTTTTAAAGATTCACTTTTGACAGAATTGTTACACCATTGTCCAGAAATTAACAGTTAATTACTGATTACACTTTGTTTGCATACGTTTTTAATAGCAATGTTATTATTAGTTTTTATTTTTTAGGTGATTTTCTTAATCCAAATTTATAGGTGTACACCATAAACCCGAATATTATTAGCATTCCCAGGGCTGACGGTAAATATTGGCTGTGTGGCTGATATTTTTCAAATACAGTTCCAATGAATGCCGATAAGAGCGCGGCGAAAGCGCTCGTCATTTTGTAAATATGCTCATAAATCCATATCCGGTACTTTTTGTACTTCTTCCTTGGAATTAAATATCTTAAGAAATCGTAAGTGATTACAAATAGTAAAGCTCCTACTGTACTGTAGATTATAATTGGAGACCAGATCATTCCGATCGACTTAAAGTAATACAGAAAATAGGCCAGTACTAAAAGGCTAATTATGGCAATCAAAATATCAATTCTCTTAGGAGCATTCGATTTCAATAGTAACACCCTATACCCCGAAAAAGAAACGTATCCACTTAACACTGTAATAACAAGTAAGAATGTGTTTCTGCCAAAAACGAAGACGCCAATAAGGCCTGTTAAAATTACAATTGAAATGAATCTTAAAAAGTAGTTTCCACTAGTGTTGTGAACTTTAAAACCCTTTGTGCTTACTAATGCGATTAACCCCAGAATTAAGGCAATCGACCCCGTAAGTATGTGTAGCATAATATTTAATCGATGAAAAGTCTCCATAAGTTGATCGCTATTTATTCAGTTCTAATGAGTTCTTTATCCATTTCAGTTACCCTTTCGGCCTCTAGGATTTCAGTCCATTTATTTTCTTTAAACATGTAAACTCCAGACCCTAAGCCGCTATAGGCCGGCCCCTGACCCATGGGATATACTTTCCATTTAAAGTGCACCAATACCACGGCTTTTGATAAAATTTCGAGTTTAAGTTCAAGTATCTCCATCCTGACATTTGGAAATTGCTTAAACACTTTATCAAATCTATTACGTAGGGCGTCAATTCCGAAATACATACCGTCGGTGCCATACATTTTAATGTCGAAATCAAAATTTGCCAAAAATAAATCTAGATTACCTTGATTAAATGCCTCGATAGACGACATATAAAGTTCCTTAACAGGGTGATTATTCTCGGTTAATTGCTTGTCGGATTCCGTATGTCTGGCAGTCTTGCAGGAATTAAGATTGAGCAGTAGTATACTGAACAACACAAAAAAAATAGTTCGTCTCATATTGATCTGTTTATTATTAGATGTTTTTATTGATTTAAATGAATCTGTTTAGACATCCGCAAATAGCAGAAAAATAGAGTGTTATAAAAGAGAATTAGGGTGAATGGTATAAATAACAAGTAAATGGCATCATATCAATGGTAAGTGACTCTATTCAGCTACCTAAATAATTGTACTCAAAATTGAATTTGATGGATTATTTGATTTTGATCATGTTACGAATTGTGGATGAATAACTTTTACTACTTGTTACTGAAGAAATTTGATTTCCAAACGAAATCACATATCGACCATTTAAATGGGGTTTGATTTGTTCGATATGGTTTTTATTTACGATATATTTTCTATGAACCCTCGTAAATTCTTCGCTAAGTCTTCCTTCGAGAAAAAGAAGTGAATAATCGCAGAGTTTTTTTTCACCTTGTAGATTGTACACAAAAGAATAGTTGTCAAAAGCTTCGAAATAAACCACATTTTCAATAGGAATGAATAAAACAGTTTCACCTTTCTTCACGGGAATATTGATAATTGGTTCTGAAGAGGATGAATTTATTACCACATTACTTTTGTCATCTGATAAACTTTTTAGGAACTCATCTAAAGGAGGTTTCTTAGTTGTTCTAAAGTTGTAATGAAAAAAGCTAAAACCCAAAACCAGGGATATGATTCCGTTAAAAAGATACATTTTACCGGCTGATAAAGGCTGATACTGTTGATCCTGGAAAACCAATGACCTAATTATTTGTTCGGTTTCCGTTGCCAGTGCAGCAGCCAAAAAGAATAAGACAGCTATTACGAGATACATTTTCCATGTAGGTTTGAAGCGCCGCTTAAACCAAGATTTATTTGAGCCAATAGCCACTAAGGTATATCCAATAATGAAACTCGTTGATAACGATTGTATGGTCCATTGAAGCCAATTGAAATTTCCATGCATGATGTAATTAGCGGTTCCTATTCCTAGCCCTACTATCATAATCTGAGGTAAAAATCGTGATCCTTTTTTTAAATCAAATTGTTCAGTAATCATAGTTATTCGAGTACAACATCACGGGTTATAATAAAATATATACCAACGGTTCACCTATAATTCCGTTGTAGGGCGCTGCGCAAGCAGTGGACCAGATGAGGTGCCGGCTATCGTGAGAATTGTTCGCTCATGAATCGGCCGATTAAAAGTAATGATTTTTATTAGAGCAGGGAAGTAGTAATAGCTTTTAGCCATTATTGGCTATAGTTACTTAATCCTTTTTTAATTCATATTTATAAATTCCAAGACCGTTTTTATCCGCAGACAAAACTAAATCATTTCCGTAACTTGTGTATATGTAAGTTCCATTTAAAATTAAGTTCCAATCAAAATCGGCTGTCCATATATTCTCATCAACAAATTTGACTGAGCGACCTTGAATTTCGAATTTTCCATTTCCTCCAGCGGGAAATCTATCAATTCCTGTCGAGCTTGAAAAATTTTCACCATTAAATTCTACAACTACCGGGTTTGAGAAGACTCTCCCATCGTTGTATTCTACCGTAAAGGTTCCATTATAACTTCCATTTAAATCAAGTGTGGGCACATTATCATCTTCATTACACCCCACAAAGAGTATTATGGTGCCTAGCAGTGCAAGTAAAAAATTCTTTGTTCTCATTTCAGTTTTTTTGAGAAGATGCTCGATTGCAGTTCAAGTTGCGTCATCTTATGGCCGGCGGTTTAACTTCGTTGATTATTTTCCTTCGATCGTTTTTGTCAACGTCATTTTTTCAAAATGTCGAACAAAAATCTCCTCGCATCAATAGTTAGCTTTGTTGATTGTTTTCCCAACCACGTATTTGAGAGTGCCATTTCAAAGAAATGCTAATCAAATAACGCATTGTTTCAACAATTGTGTATAATTAGTTGCGTCTTGTTTATTTTTCTATTCTATTCTATTATAATTCTTTAGGGTTTTCAATGTCCGTAAGGTTTGGATTCCCGCCCATTCTAATTTTGTGCCTTCACTGATGCCATACCAGGTATCCCATCGCCCATCCTCCTTTTGTCGATTAATTAACTCTTTTATATCTGATTCAATAGTCGCTTTATTAAAGATTGAATATAGAACACTTTTAGGAGATGGCGCATAATTTAAACTATGTGGTTTTCCATAAAGCCCCCAACCTTCATCTGTTTTGTCTTCACAAATTATTCCGTTACTCGATATCCAATTTTTTAAGTTATCAATTGTCTGTTCTGCCTTAATTTGCTTCTTTGTATTTTCAAGAAATAGTAGCCATCTTGGTACGCATAAATAACAAAAAGCGTGCTTGTCCTTAATTCTCTCAAATTCACTCCAGACAAATTCCTCTGCTTTTTGTATCCAGGGAATATTTATATGGTATTTCTCAAGAATACCTATGAGTGGTGCAGTCGTACTTAAGGCGGCCCATTCTTTAACTGTCTTAAAATGTCCTTCACATGGATAATTACTTTTAGGCCTGAACATCCATGGAATACCACCTTTCTCTGTTGTAACACTTTCAAAATAGGGCATAAAATCATTTAAAATAATTTCTCGTGTGAGATATCCAATTTCATCCAGGGTTTCAAGTGCCATAATACTGAAAAGAGGTTGACTTTCCGGTGATGCTGTATCTGGTTCCATTCCGTGCCCAAAGCCACCGTCTGAGTTCCGATATGCATAGACTGCATGAAACACTCCTTTAGGATCATCATGTTCAAAATAAAACTGGAACAAACGCCTTTCTATCATTCTAGCATTGGTCAGTATAAAATCCCTTGCTGTTAAAAAGTTATCTTTTGAAAGTTTCATTTTTTTTCATGATAGATTCAAATTACACACAACGGCTCGACTATGATTCGGTTGTAGAATGCTGCGCAAGCAGTGGGCCAGAAAAGGTGATGACTATGGCAGGAATTGTCCACTCATGAATCAGCCGACTAAAAGTACTGATTTTTATGAGAGCAGGGAGGTAGTAAAGGATTATAACCATTGTTCTGAGCCTTTTTTATTGCAATTCAATTCCGTAAATCCTTGATTCCTCCTCCCACGGGTGATAGCCTTGTCCAATATATTCGAATCCAAATTTTTCATACAATCCTATATGTTCAGTACACAGGTACAAATTATGATATCCTGATTTTTTGGAATCACTTTTGGCTTTGTTCAACAAGAGGGAACTATAGGCATTTCCTCTTTCTTTTTCCTCGATATATAAAGCGCAAACCCAAGGATATAAATCTCCTCTGCTGATAAAGTCATTGGTAATTAGTCCGGCACATCCAATTATTTCATTCTCTTTTTCCAGCAAATACCATTGAGGCAAGTCATTTTTAGCATTTATGGAGTTAGAAATTGCGTCTTCATAGATTATTGGCCATACACTTTTCCAGTTCCGTTGAAAATATTCAATAGCTATGTCTCTGTAGTTTGGATTTTCTCTTATCGATATTATTCGCACTTTACTAAGAAGGTAATTTAGTTAAATTAATGGCTCGCAATGGCGAGTATACGACGTGTAACGACCGGATGACGGCGATAATTTCATATACATTGTCAGCGATATTTATTATTTTTGGATTACTAGTCCGCAAGAATTATTTACCTAATGGTTCATGTATCCTAGCTGTTTAAAGAGATCTGTTGATTGCTTTAAATAGCGATCTTTACCGGTCTCTTCAAACCAGGCCCGTGAAACTTGTTCGTTGTTATAGAGACGACTGTCTTTCCATTCCGAAATTCCGGGAATTTTTGTCCGAGTCCAATCTTCGTTTATAAAACTAATGGCTTTAATATTCTTTCGGTAGCTGAATGTAAAGAAGTTTACAAACCATTGATCCCACACTTCAACACTTTTGCTATCGATACCGTTGATTGGGTTAGACTCGGCAATCATTACTGGTTTTTTGTGTTGTTTGGCAAATTTGAGTACATCATCGCAATAAGGACCAAAGTCCGTACCATTGTAAGCATGTCCAAAAACAGAAATAGCTACCCAGTCTACATATTCATCACCCGGATACCAGGCAGACAGTTGATAGTCTTTAAAAGGTTTGGATGCATAGGAATGCCACACGAAAGCAATATTATTAACTCCTTTTTTTCGCATGAGATCTACAATGTGTCTATATGCCTTGACAAATTCTTCAGGTTCAAGTTCGTTGTGCTGGCCGTCAAATTCGTAACCAATCCTCAAGTAGATCGGTCTGTTTACCGATTTGGCCCAGGCGCTATATTTCTTAATAACACGGTCGTATTTTCCATTTCCAGTATTTTTCGCGACATCCCATTTCCCCACCATCCACATAGCACTTTGAACAACAGAATTAGGAAAACTATCGATCAACATCTGGTGGTTTTGAGAAGAGCCGGTTTCATTTTTATGAGCCTCGGCAACTCCTGCAAATTCAGGGATTCCCCAGTAAGCGGACCAACCACCTGGCAGTGGTCGATGACGAAAATGATCCATATATTCGGTAATACCTTCGACTGTTTGACCCATAATCAGCAATGTTTTACCGTCTGGTGGAATGAACTTCGAATGTTCATAATCATATATAAAATCGGCGTCTATGTCTGTTTGTATTTTTGATACCATCTCTTGAGTTAGCTGATCTGTTGTTTTCTGGTCTGTAGTTTGTCCTCTTAATTCAACCCAAGTTGAAATCAAAAATAATAGCATAAATAGCATATGAAAAGTACTGTACAGTTTGAGGCCATCATAATTGCATACCTCTTTCGTTTTAGTTATCTCTTTCTTAATTCTGTGTACCATATATTCGGGGATCCTCATTAATTATCGCTAATGGTTTGGAAATGAATTCCATTTACGAAATTTCCTGGAATTTCCATGTAGAGAATCCATACAAAATAAAAGTAGTAATTTTTCTTTGAAGCGAGAGAGTAGCAATAGATTATAGGTATTGTTGTATAGCTTTTTTATTCTGCTATTGTTTCATTGAACCTTAATACATTCCCAAAGGGATCTTCAATTTCCATCTGAATTGTTTGCCAATTGCTTTTTTCAGGTTTGGAAAGTTCAATTTTACTTTCTCTGTTATTCAATTCTGAATATAGCTGATTTAACCCTTTACAATTAACAAAAACAATCACGCCGGTTTCAAATCTTTTATTTTCAGAGAGGTGAAGTGTTAGTCCGCTTCGGGAAATTTGCATGTAAACAGGATTACCTGGTCCGAATCTATGTTCCCAATCGATATTAAATCCAAGTCCCTGAACATAAAAATCTATTGCTTTGTTATAGTCAAGAATTCTAAACGTAGGTATTCCTTTCAAAATTATTTCACTCATTTCAATTCCTGTATTGAGTTTCTTTAAATGCCATACAGCGGTTCAATTATGATTCGCTAGTAGAATGTCGCGCTACCGGTGGGTTAGAAGAGGCACCGGCCAAAATAGGAATTATCTGCTTCCTAATCAGCCGATTAAAAGTAATAATTTTTATTGGAGTAGGGTAGTAGCAATGGACTACAGCCATTGTTATGCTTTCGTTTTTTACTTCCAATATTTTGCGAGATAACCACTTTCTTTAGTGAAGTTCAATGGGTTGTTGATGTTTAAAATATTGGCTATTGCTTTAATTTTGTCCTGTTGTCTATTGAAATACGCTTCGGTAATTTTATAACCAATCCAATAACCTAGATCATTTGGTCTTTTGTCTTTTCCACTTGTTCCATAGAGCCAATCTGTGTAGTCGTCTTTTAGCATTTTTGAAACAAATTCTTTACATAAACTACTTTCGTTTTCATTTCCGTAATTGAATGGAACCCTATTAATATGTTCACCCGAAATCAACTCTCCGATAAAATCAGCACTTCCTTCGATTATGGCTTGTTTTAGCAAATTGTCATCACCCGAAATTTTCTGTTGATAGTGAATTAGTTCGTGAGAGATCAATCCATTGAGCCCATCAAGATTGTTCAACATCTCAGAACCTATCACAAGCCCATTTTCGGAAGCCGTTCCACCCGATGTAAACATTCCTACGACAAAGTAGACAGGTGGAAACCTTGCTTCCGGATACCAATATTTCATGGCTGCATACGCTGCTTGGACTTTCTTTTTCTTCGTGTCAATTTCAGCGATCATTGGTCGTGATCTCAAATAATCCTCTTTTCTTCTCAATACAGTTTGGTAAAGCGAATCTGCGTTGAGATAACCTACAAAAGGTTTTAAGCCTTCTGAAGCATTATCAAGATATTCAATAAATGGATTTTCAGAAATGGAATCCATTGTATCAAAAGCCTTCCAAAAATTGTTATAATCGGTAGTGATGAATTGGGCATTTATTGGGCTTTCGGAAAATTGTTGCTGTCCGGTTAGGGCTTGAATAGTAACCATAAAAAGAAATGCTGCTATAAAAAATTGTTTCATAATTATTTTTTTGAACAGTTACAAAGTAATACAAACCCACCCTATTTCACCATATGGCTACAGGACTTGTATGTCCAGAAACACGTTCTTTGGACTAATTTTAAAGAAAATCAGAAGGATTTTTACCGGTGCTGGCCTTAAATATGCCGTTGAAGGATGATTTAGAATTAAACCCTGACTCCATTGCAATGCCAAGCAATGTTTTATTATGCTCCTTCGGATCGCTGATTCTATTTATAACCTCAGTTACTCTATGTGCATTGACATAGGAGCTGAAACTGGTGTGATGATACGAATTAATAAGCCAAGAAACATAACGGTCAGGTAAGTCAAGTCGTGATGCAACCTCTCTCAAAGATAATTTTGGTTGTTTGTAAATTTTCTCTTTTTCAAAAAGCAGAGTTAATTTTTTTAGCTCTTCATTATCATTATATTTTACGTACTTCTTGTCCTTTTCGATGGTTCCCAGTAGATCAGGAGCATTAAAGAATGAAGGTTGAAAATATCCTAAATACCCGAGGATGAACAGGAATAGCAAAAGGTATATTTCAAAAATTAGGAATATTTGAAGATTTACTATTGCTATTAAAAACCAAAATAATGTTATTGACGAAAAAGTGGCAAAGAAGATTAGAAGCCGAGATAGCTTATACAAAACACCTTTTTTTAGTTGCCGAGTACGTAATAGCTTATATAAAACTGAAAGTTCTCTTCCGAAAAAGGCAAGAATCCCAACCGTTGCCACTAGTGGTAAAATTTCTGTAAAAAAATACCACATCGAATTTTCAAGTAATTGGTAATTTGTTTTTAAAAGCCTATTAGAATAGTATGTGAAAAACTCCACGCCGATTTCAATAAGTGCTGGTAAAAATAAAATGAAATTCCTTTTATTTGGAACAAAATGTAATTTCACATTTGCTTTTATAAAGAGCCAAAGGGACGATGGAATTATCAGGTATGAACCCAAGAGCCAAAAAGGAAATGGATTTTCAGAGCTGTGATAGGCTCTTCGCATGCCCCAGGTGTTTAAAATCTCT
>JAAUYH010111645.1_pt1 | contig 11712 bp, 11 predicted proteins | sample 7278061 | NCBI WGS metagenome assembly JAAUYH01 (sample SAMN14350203, study PRJNA611818) | marine sediment metagenome | isolation source: surface marine sediment (0.6m) | place: French Polynesia: Moorea | collected 2018-08 | reverse complement strand
TGACACACTGATATTGTACTATGAAATACTCAGAGATGGTCTGAGTAATTCGAACGCCGAGTAAACGCAAAATGCCGTAGCACGTTTACTTGGTCGATCTCGAAACACTGTACATCAAGTGATAAAAGCATGGACAGATTTTGTTCTAAACGTGAATCGTGAAGAAAATTGGCAGGAGAAAGTTTTATCAGCTACATCCAAACGCGGTAATTATCTCCAGAAAATTTCATCTGTACCTCATTCTAAAAACGTTCGAAGCTTAATTCGCGATTACATTCGATCTCGAAGAATTCCAGGTGAATGTGTCACTGCTACTCAAGTGCGGGAATTTCTAGTGAGCTCTAATATACTTCCCAATGAAGAATCAACCAGCCAACTGCGCTGTGTAAGTCGATATCTCACTAGAAATGGATTCATGAGAGGAAAGAAGAGAACTGCTGTTCATGTTAAGCAAGAATATAGTGTGTAGAGAAATAGATATTTACATCTATTGCTACAAAATAGATCACTCCCAGATCATGAACGGAGGATTGAAGTCTATGTGACGAAAGTTATATTCATCACCACTATAACCATCTTTCAGATTCAATATTCGATCCCACGGACACTACTGTCCGCGACCCACAATTAAGTCAAAAAGGACGTCGATACTGCATATGTGCAGCAAAAAGCGGAGGAGGACAAAAAGAAACTTATGAACTAGTTACAAACTCTATTTGGACACTTTGTCCGAATACCAGCCATGGTCAAAAGGTGATTTTCACCAAAACTTTAACTTTGTAAACTTTACAGAATGGTTTCGAAACAAATTTCTGCCGGATTTGAAAGAGAAATTAATAATCGTAGTGATAACCCTGGCTATCATAAGTCAAAACCTTCAGATGCCCCGAACCCTGCAGAAATGAAAAAAGCCGAGATTTATGAAAAACTTCATGAATTAGGTATTCAACACGATTCAACTATTTCTAGACCCGAAGCGAGACAGCTCCTAAATTCATGGGTGCGTGATAATATCAGACCTGAAATAGTACTATTCGTGGCTGAAGCCGGACATGAAGTTTTGTTCACACCTCCAAGATATTCAGATTACAGCCGATTGAACTGGTTTGGGCTCACGTGAAGGGTGAAATTGGGAAGCAATATTCGCTATCTACTACTTTCTCAGATGTTAAGGAAAGAATGGATACTGAATTTCAAAAACTATCAAGTGAAACAGGAAAGTCTCTTATTCGCAGAATAATTGCTCATGTCGACAAAAGAATAGAGTATTTTCTTAGGGAGATAGAAAAAGAAGAAACGTCGATCGGCAACATCGATGATGAAGAAACTGAGAATTCATCAGATTCTGGAACGGAAAGTGATGTTTTATAGGTTGTTATTTTTAGATAACATATTCGTAAATAATTTTTAATTGGTAAGAAAGGACAACGATGCTTGAGTGCTTTGTTCTTTATTGTCATGAAGCATGTGAAGGAAGCTAACAAACCCATAAAAGACTACAAAAATAAGTTTGTCTAAAGCTTATGACTTGATATGATGGAAATGAAATGTCTTGAAAATTGTGAATGATCTTAAGCAACAATTATGCGCACCGGATCTCAAAATCTCACTCGCCCCTACTTATGGTGACCGCCACTGTTAGTATAAATTTGGTCAAAGCATACTGAAGTATTGCTAAGTTGAAGAAAGAAAAACAACGCCTAGCATCAGATACCTAAGACGACCATCACCTTCTGAGCTACAGCAGGTAGTCTTTGCAGTTTTCCGAGAATGTTCATTCTAATCTAGACAGAATGCTGAACGGTGTCCGCTACTTGCGGAGAGAGTAGTCATGAAAAGGATGAAGCAAACTTTGAAATAATCATGATAGTAAACTGAATCCATTTCCTTCAAATAAAGACGGAGGATCACTTGATTCTAGTTGACGTGGTAGGTTCTCGAAATTAATTCCAAGTCGGTGAGAGCACTACGAAGAAACTTGCGCACGAAAGTGCTCAAAACTTCGTACGTTCCACAAAATGAGTTTCGTATTGACTGCACCCTGGTCTCCTACCTCAATTCCTGTGGAAACTGACACTTTGAGATTGATCTGCAAACCCTATCTCAAGATGTCGCGCTGTTCCGTCCAAATTTGATTGCGTGCTGACCTCGCGTTCTCCTCTTCACACCATGAAGGACGACTACAGGAGGAGACGGCAGGCAGAGCGTGCTCTTATCCAACGACTTCCCGATGTCGACCCAAGTCTCGTGTATACGTCGACGCACCAAGAGTATCTGCAAGTCCAGTTTACGGATTCTGGGAACATTAGCGCTCAAGGAAATGAATTCCTCGTCATGTCTTCCGACTCGGAATGGCTTCGGATATTCGAGCTTTATGATAGAGACACTGCGTTTCCATTCGACACGAGCTCCGTCTCAGAAATGTCGATATTTAGCGACGATAGGTTGAGCCCGAAACGTTGGAGAATACCAGCATGCCATCGAATGAACGAGGAAGAAATCGATTCGACGGGTGTCGAGTTTATAGCGCCGGATGTAATAGCGTTCGTGGACGTCGATAAAGGGGAAATGTCGGCATGGAACGTCCGCAGTGGGACTTGTTTGGATAGTACGTCTTTTGGTGGGATACTATTGGGGCCGCATATAAGCAAAATCAGTGACACCGAGTTTGCTATTGGTAGTGGTGCCGGGCACGTGTGCATTTACAGGCATGAAGAGGGCTGCAACTTGGAAGAGACTGGTCGTATTTGGAAGGCGCACGCGGGTGGAATAACAAGCCTCTCGTGTCACGACGACATCCTAGTGACGACTTCCAAAGACTGGACGGCGCGAGTGTGGAGCTTGGAAAGCAGGAAGCGGCTCGCAGTGTTAAATCATGACGGGATTCTGTATCATACTGCGATATCACACGAATACATCGTGACGTGTGCACAACCGAGTCCAGAATCAGAGGCATTTGGGGAACTTCGAATGTACCGAAACGGCGACGGGTATCCGCTTCTGAAAATATTGCATGGTCCCGAACAAATCGGCCGTCCTGTCATCGTTGACGACAATCGCCTCGTATTTTTACTCCGAGATTTTGTAGATGAGAACGAACGGCCCGTCACCCGCAACTCCATACTGGTGTTCGATATCGAGAGCGATTGCGTGCTGGCAGCATTGAAAGTTGGGTGTCGCTTCATGTACAAGTACATCGTTCTTACGGATGGGCGAATCGTTGCGATTGGTTTCGGTAGTTGTCGTGGAGTTATTGCGTCATTTCCGCGCCATATACGCAAACTGATTGTCCCCAAGTGTGGCGGGAGACGACGAATGTGTTCACTCATGTGAAATCGGCCTCAGAAAACTGTTGGCAACCTACGTAGCATCACAAACAACAAAAGTACTTAGTCTATTTCTGGAGGATTCGAAGTATGAATTTGAAGTTTTCTCGTTACAAGCAATAGTGAGAAATGTGCGTGCTAAGACAAGAGATTGTGCCATAGCACACATTGCTCGGGTATTACTCAAATCTATGAGATTTGAAAGTATATCTGAAACTCAGTTTATTTGCAGTTGCGGTAACCTAAACCATATTGCCGTTATCGCTTAATGTAAACTATCGGACAAGGTGAAGTCAGTTAACACCCGGGCCTTCTCCTACATTTCCCAACAATATGAAGACAGCTGTAAAACAGATTGTATCCCATGTCGCAAACCCTATCTCTTCCGTACAACACAACACCCTAGTGCCCATCGGGTGCCGTTCACCAAGAAATCCGTGCTTAAACCATGGGAGATACGAGCACTGTAACTAAGAAGGACACGCAAAACGTAGCGCTTCTTCATTAGTTTATTTGTTTTCGATGTTGGCTCAACAGATTAGTTCATGATTCTCGGCTAACACTGCCGGAATCCAGAAAGTTATGCGCGTTCAATGGCCGTGCAAAGGAGGGCGATTTTATTGTCGAATCCATGGGACACAGGCTACTGAAAGTTTATGCGATTGACAATGCGGACGACGGCACTCTATTCAATTCTGATTTCATGTCTGAAGTAATTGACGATGCACGAATACCAGGCATTCAGGACACGTAGTTTGGAGCGTACAGTACTTGTACACGATATTGTGAACGTGAAATCTGACAATGCTGAGTTGATTGCTCCAGATGTAGTATCGTGTGCTCATGCAAACTACGACATGAAAATTATCCATAGCAAAGTTGATCTTTAGAACGTGGTTCTCGGTGACATGCCATGACCGCGTCACTAGGAATCGCATTGTCGTCGGACTTCACAAATTGCCAGCTACAAACCCTATATTGTGAGGTGTCCCAAATACCGATCTCGTATACACAAGAGAACGCGTGAACATGGCTCTGTGTCGGTCGTCGCGCCATGAAGGACGAATACAGGAGGAGACGGAAAGCAGAGCGGCAACTGATCACAACGCTTGTCGATGCCGATCCAAGCAACGTGTTCACGCCTGTTCACCAAGTGTGCCTGGACGTGGAGACACCGTACATGCTGGATGCCGCTGCACAAGGCAGTGAGTTTCTCGTCACGTCATCGAACAGATGGTGGGTGCAGGTGTACGGCCTGAACGAGAAAAACAACGACCCACTCTTCGATCTAGAATCCACGGACATCAGCGACAGTGCGTTGAACCCAGACGCAAATAGGAGCCCGCTCTGGTGCTCCGCGTCGCGTGAACTCTGCGGGGAATACGGGAGCGTCACGTTCATAGCGCCGGATGTGATCGGGTGCGCCGAGGTGCATGCACAGGGTGTTGTGTCGACGTGGTGCGTGCATACCGGCGAATGTTTGGAAAACGCTACGTTTAGAAGTGTGAACTTCAACTTCAATATGAGCAAAATCAGCGACACTGAGTTCGTGCTTGGCAGCAAGGAGGGGCATTTGTGCTTCGTGGCGCACGGAGGAGGGCGCAACTTGAGAGAAAGCGCCCGTGTCTGGAAGGCGCACAGCCGCCGGGTTCGATACGTCGCAGTTCACCAGAAAATCGTGGCGACGGCTTCATCCGACTGTTCGGTTCGTGTGTGGGACGCGAAAACGCAGCAGCGCCTCGCGGTACTCAATCACGATAACGAGGTTTGCCACACCGCGATATCAGACAAGTACATTGCAACATGCAGCTCGCGTAGTCACGATCCGTCAATGATGGGCGAGCTTCGCATCTATCGCAACGGGGAGGGCTATCCGCTGCAGAAAATTGTACGTAGTCGTGAACTGCTTTCGCATCCAATTTTTATCGGCAACGATCGCATCCTTTGTCTACTACGAGGCGAACTAGACGAGGATTACCTGCCTCTGGTCCGCGATTCGCTCGGGGTCGTCGATATTGAAAGTGAACGTGTGCTCGCGCGACTGAAGGTGGCGTGTCGCTCCTTACTGAGTTACGCGGTTCTTGGAGATGTGCGTCTCGCTATGGTCGGCCGCATTGGCTCGTGTGGCGTTATCGCGACGCCTCCTCGCCGTGTACGTAAGTTAATTGCAGCGAATCGGGTGCAAAATTCAAACCGAGGCATGTGCTCCCTGATGTGAGGTCAATGACAGTGCTATTGTCAGGCTGTCGCATCGCAGAAGTATGGTTGCGGTGCATGGTGACACATTGCGGTGCCTGTGATTGGCGCAATACTTAAAGATGTTTGTCTGTTTGTCAGGCACTACCCACATTACTACCACTCAGAAGGGGTGTACGGAATTGCAGACGTTGACCTGAAGGCGGTCGACTACAGTACAGTGCGGTGCCGGTACTGTCTGTGCAGCGAGATATTCTGGTGTACCGGTAGTTCGAGATGGCTGGCGACTCTAAAGTGCCGACACACGTCACCGTTTCGTTGTCCCCAATTCGATCAGTGCTGAGACGATGCTCAGCTTCTCATACTACGAGACAATATCTGCATCTCTATCACATTCGGGTAGGGTGTACTGTACTGCGCTGCTCCTTCACATGCGTATTGCCCGGTGACATCGTGACATTGCCAAGTTGGGATCAATTCTAACACTATATCGTCGAAGAACAGGGCCGCGGTGTCGCGCCGAATCAAAAGCGGGCACATTTGCAGTCGTCGAATAAATCTGAGATAGAGATAGAAGGCGATGCCAGCACGTTGTGTAAAGCGCTCGGCAGAGCACGATGACAGCGTGCTCGGTACCGTATTTCGCGTCGCACGAGTGGAGGCAATTAGAAACCCCGAGACAACAGTTGCGCGAATATCGGCGCCGCCTAGCGCGGCGGTTGGGCGTGAATCGCAAATATCTGCAAGTACCCCAACCAGGCCACGGCGAGCAGACACGCCGGGGGTACGGACATCGCAGAAGCACTGTAACAACAGCAGACAGTTTAAAGCGGCGCAACAACATCACCAGAAGGCAGGGCGCGACGATAAGCCCCGAGGGTGTACTGTCGTACAGATGTTACAGTGGGGCGACGGGGTATTGGAGATTAAGCGAGGGTGGGAACCGCGACGAATTAAACAGTTCCACACAGCGCCGCCAAAATTGGATGACGAAGACTCGTAGCGCCATTCTCACGTGGTCTCGGGGTTGAAGAGAAATATAGGAGAGCAGAGGAAATGTTGTCCGGACGAGGCATAGGCGGGTAGTATGATAGGCGCGACATATGATTGGTAGTTGTGCGTAATTCGGTAATCGTCGGAAAGCGTGAAATTCCGATGAAATTTGCATACCCATTTGCATCGACCCACACACCGCCGTGCTTTTGTAACGCCGCCTTGCCAAGCATCCTCAGCCGCCAATCTGCGCCTGTTCGTTGTTGTGCTTCGTAACACGTGTACTCGGCGCCACTTACCCTCTTAATGGCCTGCCCACCGCATCGCCCGCCGCACCGCCACTACCAACATCGGCGTCAGCATGGCGTTCGTCTCCGGGCTCGCATTGCCCACCTCCACGTCCAGTCGATCCGCTAGCTTGTGCGGCTCCCGTGTCAACCCCCTGCACAGTGCCACCAGGTCACAGCCGGCATGGTTCGGCGCGCAGATGCACCTGCGCTTGCGCAACACCACCAAGATGGTCGCCGAGAAGGCGGTCGAGGCCAAGGTGGCCGCCGCTGGATTGGTTAGAAGGGCCGAAATCGCCCGCAAGATCATCCTTGGCCCCGTGTTCCCCGCCACTCACATGAGAGTGTTGCCCAATGGTGAACCCGAACGAATGGAGGAATGGCTCGAGTACGGTGCGTTCCTGGCTGATGAACTCGGTGAGCAGAACTGCGACATCCGAGTGTATCAGTACTATTTACCGATATACTTCTGGGTGGAGAGGGAGCTGAACCGGTTCCGTAATGCGGAACTGTTCCGCGGTCGTACGGAAGATACGATTCGGCCAATGATTATTGGGTTCTCATGCCCGCAGGGTGGCGGCAAGACCACCATGACGACGTTCCTGAGCAAATTGCTCGCCAAGGTGGGTCGTCGCACAGAGATTGCATCCCTGGACGACTTCTACGTGCCGTTCAAGGAGCAGTGTGAACTGGCGGAGCGCTTCACCGGCAACCGGCTGCTGCAGTACAGGGGCATGCCGGGCACGCACGACCTACCGCTGTTGCTGGACACGCTGGACGCGGTGCGGACGCTGTGCGAGGTGCGCGAGTGCTCGATGGATTCGGTGAAGATCCCGCGCTTCGACAAGTCGAAGCACGGCGGGCGTGGGGACCGTGCGCCAGAGGATAACTGGCGCGTGATTCCGGGCACGGTCGACGTGATGCTGCTGGAGGGCTGGTGTATGGGCTTTGAGAGCTTGCCCATTACGGAGATCCGCGACGGCCGGCTGGTGGTGGTGAACGAGGTGCTGAAGCAGTACGACGAGGTGTACGGCAAGATGGACTCGATGCTGGTGATTGAGATCGAGGACATGGAGTGGGTGTACAACTGGCGCATGGAAGCGGAACGCGCGATGCGCTCGAGTGGCAAGGCGGGACTGACGGACGAGCAAGTGCGTGATTTCGTGTCCCGTTTCATGCCCGCGTACCAGCACTACTCTCCGGGCTTATACAATCGCAAGACTTCTATCTGCGACGGGCACGAGTTGCACATCAAGATAGACCAGAACCGGCAGCCCGTCGGCAATATGGAAGGTTGATAGACTGACTAATGTACCACACACGCTTGTATGCTCCTTGTTGACTGTGCTTTAATGATTACTCAACATGCAACCCCCTCTTACGCAGCTCGATAATGTAACCGCCACACAAACACAAGTAAACAGTTATTCACACTCGATTCACGATGACGAGGCGAGGGATCACGGTTACAGTGCGGCAGGTGGCCACTGCCACGCATATATCACATAACCAACTACACGCCACTTACGACGCGGCAATGACGCCGCCATCAGAAGCGCGTCACCACGCGCACGCGCGCACTTGGTACGTGCCAATTTCGATTCAATCGCAGCGCCGCCCCACCACCCACCGCTCGCCGATTTCAGGTGCACGCCAAAACCCTCGTTTTAACGACATGTGCGCATTCCGCACACACTCGCGTGCCGTACGCGAAGGTGTGCCCACCCCGCTTCCTCCGCCCGATTATACGCTTCTGCGCCTCATTCCGACGGCCGCCGGCCCATGCTACCGTAGCGCTAGCCAGACACCGCCGCCCGCACATGCTCAGGAAAACATGAATACGAATGGCGCAGCTCGCCCCCACAGCCTTGACACGCTTGTGTGTTTCAACTCTCGACCCGATTATTCAAGGCCGTGGTGCGCGTGCGTGTGCGTATTCGGGACAGTCCTCGTGCTGAATCTACCGCTGTATGCGTCATTGCCTACTGGTTACAGTGTGCGCGCGGGTCTCGTGTGCGTGGCACCGCGCTACACTGTACGGCCTAGCCGCCCCCGCTTTCCGTTGCGTTACACTTTCCGTGCACACGCGTGCCTGCGGGACAATCGCCCCATTGCGCGCGACCGCGCGCCATTGTCCACCTTCCCCCACATCGTTGCGAAATAGTGTTGTGTGAGGGAGCACAACCCGCAAACCCCAGCGTACCACAATTGGCACTGTCTTCCGATAGATACAAGACCTACCAGCGATTACATTTCTTAATTGTGGACAAAATAGCCACCGTGAGGAGCACCGCACCAGCGCGATACGCCAGCCGTGAGCCGTTCCCGTCGTAGTGTGTCCATCCACTCATTTAGTTCAAGAATCGCCTCACTCGCGCTACGTAGCCAAGTTCAAGCTCGGTCTCGTTTTCATGCCTACCGTTGTCCTCTTTTAGTAACGTCACGGTCACGACCAGCTCTAAATAACAGTGCATGCAAATCATATACTTCTCATACACAGTGTTCGCCCCGTGGGTTTCGGATATAGCCTTCCACTCCGAGCCATGTGAACCATCCACGATTGCAATAGCTTTTGATCGAATTCCATAATCGGAAACGGACTTTGTAGCCCAAGTGTTCTGTCGTATGGCTTGTACCGTAGTTCAAGTGTAGACGGACAAACCCGTGCCAGGAAGAACTGATGATTTCGAAGAGGAAGCGCGAAAAAGTACTTGAAAATTGTCTTTTGAACACGAAAACGATTCTAGGTAGAGCATGCAAACACTTCTAGGTCAACGAAAAACAGGAGAAAATCGAGTTTGTTTGAAAACCAGCAATGATTGAAATCTAAAACTGACTGCCTGAAACATTTTCAAGTGTTACAAACCTTGTGTCGACAGCTGGTAGTGTTCATGAAAGCTGCGTCATATTTCAACTTCCTCTGTTAGTAGAAAAACTCATACGCAATTCATGAACAACACTTGAAACGCAGAAAAGTATGGTTCTCTTACCTCTTCCCTTCAAAAGAACCGCAGTATCGGTGATAATTCCCGGATGAAAAAAAGAAAAGCTGAGAGTCCCTTGTTTATCATATGCAGACGATGATGGGAACAGAAAACGCTGGATTAGTCTGCGCGAAATCTGTGAAATGTAGAAAACAATCCGGATGCCCTCATGTATCGTGCTTTGTTGTGCTGGCTCAGTTGAAATGTTTCCAAAATGTCTTATATGATTTCACATTATGATAAATTCACATTCGACTAGAAACCTTCCCAATCAAAATTATCTTGAACTTCAACTGCTTCACAAAGCCATGACGTATAATGAAAACACCAGCGGAACTGAACATTTGGTGCAAGAGCGAATGTTTCCATTTGATTCGAGGCAATTGACAAATATAACTCAGAAGTATCCGGGAGAAGAATGAAACTACTCTTAGATCGAGTAAGCTTGTGGCATAATAAAGGAAATTGGATACTCGAAGAAACATGAAATAATTCTTCGGTAAAGACCAGGATATAGAGTTGTAGAATTTCTCTAATATTAGATGAGTAATATCTGTACCTGCTTATTTTACTCGAATAAGGTTTTTTTAGAGAAACAACTCAATAGTGCATATCATGAATTAACTGTACAGAATAGTACACAAAGCCCTTTTCAGGTTAAATTAATTGTACAGTACAGTACAGTACCGTACAGATTGATTAGACTTACGAGAGATATAATAATCTAGATCTTCTTGATTTGTCCTTTATTGTCTTCGCACATTATAATAATATTTTTTGGTGTTTTACATACATTCATCGAATAATTGGAATCGAGCTGTACTCTTCTTGTTGAATTGGAAGATCTGATGGCAACAATTTTCAACCTGCAGTTCAGCCATGATTGCAGCATAGTAATTAGCAGACAATTTTAATACAACTAGGACTTTGGTTAATTAACATTCACTTTCACGATCGTATTTGCAAGCGACAGTTTATTGTATGCTCTTTAAATTAGAATCTTGTAATCCCGAAGAATTTTTATTTATTTTAGAATGCATCTAGTGCGAAAATTTACTTATCAAGTGTAGTATAATAGATGATTGTGTACACATCTTACGGATGTCATAATATAATTAATTAATTTTAATCTGTTACGACTGAAAAATCAGTCAAGCAAATTCATCGAAATGTTCTATTGAATCAATAAATTGATTTCTATACCCGAAATTATGAGCAGTATGAAAACCAAAGATGATCCAGTCAAATCTGCTTACAACACAGCCATAAAACTGTGAATCTCTCGAAAATCTATAAACAATCTGAAAGTAGAGTTCACACATGGCACTAGACGTGTCCTAAATCTGACGCAGCTGTAAAGCGAACAGAAAACTATTGATGCAATCGTTCCTAGAAAGAGAACTAGTTGGATTGTATTACGCATTGTTTGCGATACACATGAAGGAAGCAATGCAGTAGGTGCTATCAAATCATCGGTTATTTGTTCTACAAATGGTCTAGAAAATTCGGCAGATACGACAACAATCATTTAAAGCTATATCCCTAAATTATTGACTAATCCTAGTCTTTATTTCGAAAAAATTTCCTGTTTTCGAAATGGCTGCGTCTGTGAAATTAAATTAAGTTTCAGATAATTTGGCAATACAGTAGAGGATTTTCTAACCATTCAACATATCAATAAAAATAGAAAACTCGCGATTACGTTGGCTAGAATCTTAAATTATTGCATCGTAGGATTTTTATGTTCATCTTCCAGAAATGTAATATCGTTCATGAAACAGAAGTTAATTAACAAATAGCAGACAACACTAACGTGGGGGAAATCAACAAGCCGACCGATGGCAAAAAAAATTCGCGGCTGACGTTGAGGCAGTTCTGTAATACAATAAGCGTAGAACCGTTCGTCTGAGAGGCCCTTTTTAAATT
>JAAUYH010017703.1_pt1 | contig 11712 bp, 6 predicted proteins | sample 7278061 | NCBI WGS metagenome assembly JAAUYH01 (sample SAMN14350203, study PRJNA611818) | marine sediment metagenome | isolation source: surface marine sediment (0.6m) | place: French Polynesia: Moorea | collected 2018-08 | reverse complement strand
GTAAAATGTTTAATTGAGCTTCATGCATCTCAAATCAATCATTTTGAAATTTACGCCTCTCAAGTCTAACGTGTGAATTATATTGCGCTTTGTAACTTGTGCTATTTAATATAACTCAGAGACTCTACGAAAATGTATCTCATTTTTTGCGAGGTCTTCTCAACAAATAAAGCAGACTAATCTGTCGACGAATTATGAAGCAATTAAATATATACGTTAGTTTGAAGTACTTAACAGGTGCCAAATGGGGAGATAATAAAATTATGAACTTGCAAGCGTATATTCGTAAGACACAGCTGTAGATTGTTTCAAGGACTTCCCTCGTCTTCTAAATTTTTTGTGTCTTGTTTTCATCAAGCGAGACAGCGAGTATAGCGGCTTCGTTCTTTTCACTCCACTTTAAGAGTTTAGGTACCGTTGCAATAGGCGTCCCACCCTATTAATTTGACCGTTAGAAACTTGATGTGTCTAGTTGCATACTACGTATATTCTATGCAGTTGAACAGGAATGACTAGTAGTTCAAACGCAAATAGTACCGATAGTAAACGATCTATGCAGTCTACCAAATTCCAGTGAACATGACTATAGACACTTTGGTTCGGAATGTAATCTTCTCCGAAGATGATTGCTTGCGCTATTTGGGAAGGTTTGGGTTGATGGCGGAAACATCACCGCAATGTCACGAACTATGATGTTTCGGAATTATGAAGGAGTGCCGACGGGGAAACCGCAATATCCTCAAATTCAGTTCCAAGAAGTGTCGGACAACTAACTCTGTGAGGTCCTCTAACAAGTTCTTCCACATCTATAACACGAGAGGTCGCTCTAATTGCAAACTTGCATTATGTGATATTAGCCGAATGGCTTACTTCTTCACTACTACTACTGCCACAACTATTCAAATGTCGAAAATATGTGGGAACAGTACCAATACAGTATGTTTCTGAATGAAATTGTTTCGTGAGGTGTGTACACTGGCTATTGAGAAAGAACCATAACTTGAGAGAACTACCGAGAAACCAATACAGATTGATGAATCTTTCTTCGGTGGCATAGCGAAATATGGCAAAGGAAGACGATTGCGCGGTGACAAAGTAAACGAGAGAAAAGCACAGTCACAAGCTGAAGTTCTAGGCCATCTGGGTGATGGAATTGATGAGTCAATTCGTGGTCGAGTTCATGGGCCATGGGTTTTCTGTTTATATCAAGACAAAAGACTGTGAGATTCATTATCGTTTCGGATAGCAAAGCAAGCACTTTGATACCTATAATCCAGCAGTACGTCAAAGAAAGATCAGTTGTTGTGTCTGATGAATGGGCTGCTTATAGGAATTTGAGTGAGTACGGATATACACACCACACTGTTTGCCACAAGCGAAACTATGTCGACCCCGTTACCGGATTCCATACTCAAGCCATAGAACGCCGCTGGGCGGACGCTAAGTCTTACATTAAGCGTGCATGTGGCGCCGGCCTTCTTTCTACAATCACATCTGGATGAAGTAGTTTGGCGCAAGGCACACGATGGTATTGCTCATCTAGAGAAATTATTCGATGTCTTTTGGAATGACGTATGCAAGGTGTTTGAAAAGTAAAATGTATTGTTGTAGCGATTTAAAGATCGGTCAATACGTTTAACTTCATGTTTCTAACGTCATCAACAGTGCAATGAAAACGGGGGGACGCCTCATGCAACGGACCCAGAATTTATGCCATGCAAAAATATGAGAGGAATTGTTGATGAATTATAGAGTATGCTGATTGCCTTCACAACATGACGATTTCGATGTTGCAATGTCTCACTTTGTTATACTCTGTATGCATCATCTCGTCGAGCTATGCAAAATAAATGAATCATTTTTTGAACACGTTCTGTATATTTGATAATTGGAGCAAGACCATAAAGACTTGAGCGCGTCATTCCCAATGTCACTATCCTCCGTTATCGAAATTGTAAGAATAATATGAAAAGCATCCATGCACTTCTAGCTCTTGCAACTGAGAACGAACAACAATTAAAAATATTAGCCATACGGGTCTGAAGGTAACAGTGAAATTCAATCATGAACACGCTTCAACATACATATAATCATAGATCTCATTTGTGACAATGGATTTGGGAGACAATATGTTTGTTTCAAACCGAAAAGTTACATAAGGACAAATTTCGACCAACAATAGTCTGTCGATTTCTTTCCATAATTTTTTGCTTCGCTTTCTTTGGTCACCCTCGATTTCTACCTTGTTTTATTCTCGTCATATTTCATCTAAGAAGTGTCCATAAAAAGATTGTACTTGCAATTCGCTTGCATGTGGAGCTCAATGAACTCCCATCGCTGTTGAATTTTCTCACTACCAACGAGAGGGATGCGGATGTCTCGACAATTATCATGCATATCCTGTGAGCTGCATATGTGAATTTTCTTGATTTGGAATCGGCACAAATGAGTCTGTCTTTTACCACGATTTTTGAGGCGTCTGCCAGTGGAATGTTCTGCCCGATACGGGCAGCAGAATTTCGGCTTGAGAAATCAGAATTCGTGTACTGTACTGCACCTCTTTACAATTCGTTATTGGATAGGTCCTCCTGTGATGTGGAACCTGATTCCACAATGGCATCGATCAGAAAAGTTCGTCGTATGAGGCTCCATTTAAAAGAAATTTATCATTCCCCGATCACGCCCTCTCATTCTCGGATGGCACATTTTTCCATCAAAAACAACCGGCTTGTTGCCTTTCACCAATCCGAGAGTTTCGAAAAATCACACGGCGTATCAAACTCAATAGCTTGTCGTTAAATAAAATTGGGGCGCATCGTACACAATCATCGTTGGGCGGTCGCAAATTTTTAGCACACTATCCCAAAAAACATCCACAATGAATGTTTAACTGGAATTCCAGCTAGAAATATCTGCGTCATCAATAGTCCGTATGAATCAAATTTCAGAGATTTTCTGATGATCTTCAACAGAACACGAAAGCAGCGGGCATCGGTTGAAAACATTCAGCGAGGCTGTTTCCTCCAATCTTCGGCTAACCACTGGCCACACTGCCACAACTGCTGCGTTGCATTCTGGATCCAAAGTAATACAAACAATGTTTATAAGAGCACAGAACCCCTGTGACGTTATCCTCAAGTAGTACGCAAAGTCACTACCAAGCAGCGAATTCTGTTGCTACTTCCCGAAACCAACACGCACCACCAACATGGTTCGACCTTTGTTATTGTCCGCTGGTTCTCGCGGCGATTTCGAGCCGATACTGGCACTCGCCGAATCGCCTGCTTTGGAAGACCCTGTTGTGTTTGTTCAACCCGATTACCAGTCACTCGCGCCACGAGCACACATATTGCCCTTTTCCATTCCAGATATTTTTACTTCGTATAAGTACGCGATGAGTCTCGCCACCCCGAATGAACCTCAGAACGAAACGATCTTGCGTACATTTGGCCACTTCTGTGCAAATTTTGTTCTTCCCTCCGTAGACGCTGTGCTGGAGGTGGCACAGGACTCCTCGGTTGACGTCGTGCTCTCTACCACGCTGACCTGGATGGTTGCACATACCGTTGCGGAGCAGCTGCAAGTGCCTTTGGTTTTGCTCACTTTTCAACCTGGTCTTCGGTCACGAGTTGTGCCTAGTATGTTCATGAGACCGTTGAAGGCGGCAATCGCATTTGAAAAGTTGCTCAAGGACGAGTGCCCGGAAGTAGATGAAGAGAATCTTTCCACTTATGCTCATTTGAACAGTTTTGCTATTGCCGCGTGTCTCGAACCGTTGAACACACATCGTATCCGGCTTGGATTGCCACCCATCAATAAGCAGCGCTTTGCGGATATTGTTGATGGCTGTTCCGAAGTTCCCGCTCTGGTTGCATTCTCTCCTCGTTTATCACCCGCGCCACCAGATTGGAACCCGATCAACAAGATTGTCGGTTCTCTCGCCCCGTCGTTCAAGCCGAAATCGTACAACCCGGAGGAAGCACATCCTGAGTTGTGCAAGTTCCTGGACAACGGTCCTCGACCCGTTGTAGTGTCTTATGGATCGATGGGTACGATGGCGGACTCAAGGAAACTGACGCTTGCTGTTCTCTCGGGCTTGCGCGACGCCGATGTGCAGCGTGTTGTGATTGTGCCAGGGAATGCCCGTATGGACGATTCGTTACTCGACCAGAAATCAGAGCTAGCAGCATGGGCTCGTGGTAGAGTTTTCACAGTACGTGAGTCGGTCCAGTACTCGTATTTATTACCCCGAGCATCCTTGTTTTTGTGTCATGGTGGTGCTGGTTCAGTGATGGCAGCGTTGAATTCCGGAATACCCGTCGTGATAACTCCCGTGTTTGCAGACCAGCCGTTCATTGCCGAACTAGTGAGTCGTCTTGGACTTGGCGCAGCGACGCCACAGGGATTGGATAATTTGGAGCCACAATTGCTGACCCCCGCAGTGCGTGTTGCACTTTCCGAGACGGTGGCTAAGAATGTGCTCAATTTTGCGGAGCAAGAACGAAACGCTGTTTCTCCAGTAACTCTCGTCGCTCAGACGTTGGCTGAGATTGTTGAAGATGCGAGAAAATAATCTAACCCGCAGCATAGGATATGCTATCTGGCTCTGTGGCAAATCTCGTCTTAACCTGCTTCATCTGGATCTCAAGAAAAGTAAATAAAGTAGACAAGTCTGTCGGCAGTACTAATGGGATCGCAGCGTTTTCCAATTTTTCAATAAGTTCCGAATTGCGTTTTAGCACCGAATTGCAATACGTAATGTGATTCTTTTGTTTGTCCTTATTTTCACATGCCTCCCTACTCTTAAATGTTTAAGAACTCTTACTCGAGAACACCCCAAGAGGACGAGAACTACTCCACGCGATGACATCCAAGTGTTCAACACCTTAGCATAAGAGCTAGAGGACTAGTTAAGTCATTTACCTGCGAAAATTTTCCCATTTTCTTGAAGCTCTGCTGTAATTTCCAAGTTTTCCATTTCCTGTTGACACCGCCTACTAGCGGTGTGCCTTCTCATTACGCAAACCAAAAAGTATTGGAATTTATAATTGATTTTTTGGTTCTGTAAGAATTGATATCGCATCTTGTATTATAAAAAGGAGTTCTCAATTCCAATTTTATGGTCAACGGCAATGGAGTGTATAAGCTAACAGATATTTAGACATGCCACTCAGGTACAGCACCGAAGTTTAGATTTTGATTGACATCAACATATCTGGAATCTTGGTAACGTAATTACAACCATCTGGGTATTGAATAAGTGCAATACGTTCTTCAAATTAGGAATTTTCCATCTGTTTCCTGCTACCCCTGTCTTCATGTATTAACCAATATATGCCTTAGATTTGTGTGGTGAAATCAGAAGGCGTGGGAAGTGATGAGGAATGCCACTATCTTCCAACATTATTAAAAAGACATTGAAGGAACAGTAGAAATAGCAATTTGAATAATTGCAAGTTTTCACAGAAGGATTGAAAATACTGAATTTATCGCATGGTAAGGGAAAAAGCTCAAAAAGTATCAACTGATAATTAAAAACATCGGGATTATTTATTTTTCGTACAAATGATGCGCGAAATTAACTTGAGAGATATAACGATTCAGCACAAAAACTTAACTGTTTCATAATCATACGTCTCGAAATTAGGAAGAGGCTGAAATTAGTGTTCTAATGACTTAGGCGTCCGTCAACTTAAATTTTTCTGAGCACGATATACTTAGAACAGAAAATGTCATCAAAAGCATATTCTTTCCGTAGCCTGTCCGGCGAAGATGATGGAAAAATATGGAATGGAGTTGGCAAGAAATTTTGATTGCAAATTGAATCGAATTGCTGAGGTGTCTACTAATAATCGTTTCCCTGATACATCGAAGAGCTTAGTGATAGTGTCGAATTGAAATTTTGAGTCTGGTAACAAGACAGAAGATATTTTGCGAGAGAGATGAGACGATAAGTATCGAGCGAATCTTTTTACTTCTGATTCTGACATAGTTTCACGCCTACACTCGTCTGAGCTGTAGTGCACGATTGCCGCGCTATCGTTCTTATTCTAAAGGATGAAAATAAATCGTAATTGTGACATCACATCAGAATCAAAAGCAAATTAAGCATCTGCATATCCTGCCACATAGAGAGATAAAGTATTTTACATCGGTAAGGTAATTAAAAGTGGCTTTTTGCCGCGCTTACAGCCTTCTAAAGCATTGATATATGTTCTTGCAAGGCTCTGTCGTTTTCGACATGTGAGACCATCACCGAAAAAGATAATCCCTTCAAGTAGAAGTGTATTTGTATTCCTACTGCGCTCGCACTGAAACAAGTTCTGCCTGCAGTAGCGGATGACCCTCCAAAACGTCCGATTTTCGAAGTTTGACGAAGCAAGGAGCCTTAGTAGATTTCCTATAATCTTTTCGGTGAATGAGATACCCACTATTCGCAGAATATGTTATCCAGATTCTATTGAACTTGATTGGAACTTTATCAACACATGGATTACAGTAAAACTGTTCTGACTCTTCAACAGTGAGAAACTCGAATTCATTTGTCCCACCATCACATGTGTCGTCAACGTGAACAACTTGGATTTTCAGAAGCTACTTTCTCTCTGTTTCATATAAAAAAGATGTCAGTAGTGGTAGAATTACTTCCTAATTCACTGGCATGCCATTCACAGGACATTTGCCGCCAGTATCCAGGGGACTCCGCAAGGCTATTTTGTGATCACACTGCCTTTGGCATGGAAACGGAAGGCGCTCCCATCTTTTCAAGAACCTGTCATCTGTTTGGAGGCTAGACGCTACCGTCTCCATACAGTTTCTCTTTACTTTGCAAAAAACGCTGCCTATATATGTCCACAGAACGGTATGAGGCAGAACGAGTCTATACGGGTTAGAACAGTATGCTTGGACATTTCGCTACAGAGAGTGCTTCATTCATCAATATAGGCTCTTTGGGATCTACATGGTTGATTCCAACAAGCCGTGCTTTGAAATATTTGTCTTTTTCACTGTAGCCACTGATTATTAGTACAAATCGGGATTGCAGAACAGTGTTTCGTCATTTTTTTATCGCATTTAAGAGCAAATTTGCAAGTCTCAAGATTGAAAGGGTTTCTAATTTAGTCATGTTCGTTCTGATTGAATCTGGGATCATCTTTGTCGTGAACAAAAATAGTTTCATACAGCAATGCTGCTCCTCTTTCGGGCCTTCTTACAAATTTGCTTCGTAAAACCCTTGATGGCATAAGTGCGTCGATTTTGGGCTGAACAATTAAGTGGTGCTATGAACAGGGGTTCACGCTTTTCCTACCGAGTTTTGCAAAACACACTGATTTTTCGATGCAGAAGTTTGTCATTTTGAAAGAGGTTTATCGATGAATTGCTATTTTTCTTCGTTTAAGTCTAGCTCTTCTTGATCTCTGTTATCGTAAGAAACTATAAATTCTCATCATTCACTTTTGATGTGACTCTTTCGGGGTAGTATTCGTTGTCGCTAGGACAGAATACTTGAATTAGATTTGCTCGATGGCGAAGGTTTCTGAATATCTTTGATAGGGGGGTTGATCGGGCGAAGTATGCTCGTAGAGAAGAGCCGTATCTTGTCTGTCAAAATTCAAACAATTGAATCACTGCCGTACACATCGACGGTGTAAGTGCCTGCTCACGTTTGTAACGCTTCTCTCTAGATACGAAATTTCCGTCTAATAATAATGATGGATGATGACGAAATCCGTGACAGAATTTCAATACTGCTTCTACTGAACGTTGGGCAGTTATCGATCCTTTTTTTCTTGAGAACTTGTTGTGATGGCGGTAGTGAGTCACTGTTTGGTTATGGATGCTTGGGTCAGTTTCGAAAACTAGCAAGGTGGGGGTAAAAGCATCAATACTTGTTGTGCCGTTTACTGCATTGGCAAAAAGAAACAGCGTGTTTCATTCCATACTGATGGAAAGCCTTCATTCTGATTTTTGTATACTCTCCTAATGATGGAATGATGAGTTGGCGGGAAACAAGCAAATGAGAAGACTGAGTAGAAATTTCTTTCCTTATAATGCCCATTTGAGAGCTAGCCCTTGACCGTGAAAAATAGCGGAAAGAAGGCCGGCGCATACTGTGATCGAAAAATCAATGATAACACTTCAGACATGTTCTGCGGATTCATTTTCCGGGAATTTGGCAGCTGAGTAGATAGTTCTTCGATCATTAATTCTATCTACATAAATTGTTTAGGTGTTTTAAAACGAAAATTTTAATCGGTAAGGCTTTGATTTCCATTTTTAGAATTGTTTTCATTGATTCAGTATTTCCACGCTTTTTTTCTCGTCGGCGTTGAATTTGTGGATAATCATTACAATAATCCAATAATGATGAATGCAGAAATATATTTCGACCAATAGGAATGGAACAGACATATTATTTCATTGCCCGATTGGACCGTAGTCTGTTTTCGTCATCGCCATGGCAATCAGTTCACACTGTTACTTTCCTTGGATTTAGCGCAGTAATACTCTTAAATAACTCATAACTCTTCGAAACAAACTTACTCACCACAAAAATTTTGAAATTACTCTTAGTTAGGACAGTAACTTACTTAGCCAGGAAAACGATCTCGAGCTACGCCTCTTGAATTGGATGTGTCGTCACGGACTCGTTTATCAATGCGAAGGCATCGGATTGACTAAGCCTATTCTTGCATTTGTATTTCGAAATGGCTCACACGTGACACACACTTGCAATCAGGGTGGATAAAATTTTGACCATGGATGGTCGAATTATTCCCTAGGTGATCTGACCACCTATAGCGAAATTCAACTCCAATATATTTGCCCATGCATGGATTAATCTTCTGTACGCAATTCTAGAACGTCTATAGTTGTTAGTTTCTCGTATTGTAAATCACCATCGCTATCAGCATCACTACCACCTTTGACATCGCACACTCCGGTGTAGGTGATAAACCGAACCTAGCGCTCCGCTCGTCTTGCGCGCTAGGGTCCCTACCCTAATTTTTCGCTCAGTCCTACTCCAATCTCCACCTCGGCCACAGGCCCCGCCAGCAGCACCCACCGTTCACCTACAGATGATAGAAACAACAAACCCATTACCGTGAAAACAGGTCTTGGGAAAAGCTACAGTACTATCTTGCATTCAATCTAGAGAGAAAATAGCTAGGAATATTGAACGAAAATAGAGATACTAAATAGTATGAAAATTGGCTGTAGAACAGTCTATGAAAAAGTTGCAAAATATTTGATTTTGCCTATTTCGTCCTATCAGTGAAACTCATAAGTAGAGATAAACTGTGCTCAATTTGTTTTGATATATATTCAGCAGCTAGGCATATAATGAAATGTTCATTTTTGCACTATTCCTAGGATTTACCGACGAAAGCCGTGCGTATTGTTTCTAGATAGCCTGAACCATACTCATCCATAGACTCAGAATAGATCTTAATGCATGGATAGAAACAATTCGGGCACACATTAAGTCTGAGTACCACCAGTAAATGCAAATATACTCGAGGTATACGATTCTTGCATAAAATTTGTCGAGGGTTTCCATTCATTGTGTGTTGCCATACCGACTGTGATCAGTTTGAGAAATGTACCTTCGAAAAAAGCGCTACATCGTATATTGGCGCTAACCGTACTAGACTCACCATACTTAAATCCATTTTTTCTACAATGAACATATGCCGACGTCTAAAACTGTGCACGATGTTGATTCATTTATGTATTGTCAATCAAATTCTGAGAGATAGTACATAGAAGATATTGAAGAAGAAACAGCTGCAATACGAAACGAAAACATTTCATAGACGTCTACTAGTCGTTGTTCTCCTTTCGCACCTGCGTTAGACGAGAGAGATGTAGAGAAATTGATGCAGTCATTATCGAACGACTACGTTTGTGAATTTTCATTCGTGCCTATGCCCCTTACCGGTTCTGTTATGTAGATGTTATAGCTATTTTTGAGGTATCAAAATTGCAGCTCGTGGGAGGGTAGATAAATTGCATGATTTGCGTCATATTTCGACGAAAATAAGGTATTGCGTGTGTAACATCCAATCCCCGATTTTTGTTTTATGATAGCATACAGTTATATCGATGACGAAAATTCTGTACCAAAAGGGAAAAGGTTTCTTCTAAAGCTGTTAGATGACTGTTTACGTGGTTGTATGCAGTTATCCGAAATTTACAGGAGCATCAGCCTAAACTAGGACAGAACTAGTAAGCGCTGCAATGTTTATCTTTCTGTCGAAATTCAAACCATTATTCGAAATACTTCATTATAATAGCAGCTGCAATATGGCAAGTTCAACTGTTCTTCAGAAAACCGTGGTTAATAAGAAGTATACTACTGCATTTCATTGATTTCATTGTGCGGGATGCTTGTATAATTTTAAGGATATATTCGCAGCTGCTCGGTATGTTCTGCACTTGCAACAATCGGTACTGAATCAGGTAAAAAACTATGTGCGGTCTAAAAGTCACATCTTTGATGCATAGAGGCCGAGAATTTCAAGCCATTAATGATTGCTCGTTCTATATTTTTTGATTTTCAATGTGCGGTACGAAAGTGTTTGGGAAAGTAAGATTTCAAAACTCAAACAATAGCTAATTCTTCGTACTACATAGGATTGCAATTGTTATGATTGTACTGATAACTTGTAGGAAGTATTTACTTGAAGGTTAAATCGCATTTCGATTTTTGCTTGACAGATGCGCGTTGGACAGGACTTGGTTAATACCAGCTTTGATGCTCAGCGAATAAGGAGGTTTTTCTAAAATTTTGATGCTCAGTACAATGGTTCTGCTGAAATTTTGCCTTGCCAATCTAAATCAACCTACAGAGCGCGAATCATTGTATTGTGTTCAATGGTTGAAGTACAACAAAAATTTATCAGACGACGATGAACCAGTTCAGTCTGATTTATTGAAGCTCGTAGGGTGCTGTATTCAGAAATAGGATTAGTAATACCTCCGAAATTTGATATGAGCTTATAAATATAGCAAAGAAGGGAACTACCGAAAAAAATATACGATGGATGATCTAGTACATCGTCAAATATAAAGTACAAACAATGATTCAACAATCCGCGAGCTTTTTTAGTCGTGTCAAAATTTCTTAGAGAGGTTCTTTATCTCTGGATTGTAGATGCGAACATAAAGTGTCCTGCCATGAGTGCCGCCTTTCAGATCGCTCAAATTTCTTCAAAAATTCCGAACAGCAAGAAAAGAGCACCTTATCGCTTCGCTCATATGTTTCACATTTCTTAAATTGTTCCCGTGAGATTTAGAATCAAAACAATTACTATAAGCATGCCGAACAACGCGTTTCATGTCGATATTTTCGCTGCGACAGTGTCATGACGAAGGCATTTTGCTTTGATGTAAACGGCTCAGCTGATACTTGCGTGAATTTTTTCTAATTTCTGTGGAATATGAGGCACCCAAATAAATTGTGCGATATTGAAGATGTACAAGCGAAGTCAACTGTTTACCTACCCGAATGCGTCGTACTTATCTTCGACTGCGAATGAAGCATTTCAGTGCTCTATATGAGTCATGCAATCATAAGTAATAGCAAAATTTGCGTAGAGAATGGCCGATTGCTCGGTTCTAGAGTTTTTTATGCTTGGATATTAAAACAAATGTCACAGACGGAATAAACATGTACACGACTGGAACTACGCAACGAAAAAATTTAAG
>JAAUYH010243029.1_pt1 | contig 11715 bp, 3 predicted proteins | sample 7278061 | NCBI WGS metagenome assembly JAAUYH01 (sample SAMN14350203, study PRJNA611818) | marine sediment metagenome | isolation source: surface marine sediment (0.6m) | place: French Polynesia: Moorea | collected 2018-08 | reverse complement strand
GATCAGAACAGCCGTTAAGAGTTTCTTATGGTGGAACATCAGGCTGTCAAAATCTAATAACAACTTGTGTCGCTCTCGAAAATCTGCGATTCGGGGATTTTAACGGCGATGGCGTAACTGATATCTTAACTAAATTTAATAGTGGAGGAGCAGAACAGCCGTTAAGAGTTTCTTTTAATCGAGATTCTAATGGTGGTGACGATACTTTAATTGGTGGAGCTGGTAACGATATCCTTGCAGGGGGAACAGGAACTAACCATCTTTCGGGAGGTGAAGGAAGTGATACCTTTGTAACTGAATCTGGTGGAATTCAGATTATCCAAGATTTTGAACCTGGTACTGACAAAATCGATATCACTGCTTCTGGCGCACAAGAAATTAGCCTAGCTCCCAATAACGGAAATATTAACTTAATAAACCAAAGCGGCACAACGCTGGCTACGATTCAAGGTCAGACACTGACTACCGAAGACTTAATCCTAATTACCGACTCAGAACAGCAATCTCTATTCCCAACACTGAGTGTTTCAGAGCAAAATATTACTGGACTCATTAAAGAATGGGGAGATCGGTTTGCTCAACAACAAGGTAGTAGCATTGCTGGCAATATCGATCTGAGCGGTGTCAACTTTGACCTAACCAATCTAGACTATCAACAATCAGTAGAAATTCCTTCAACTGCCATAAGTATCTCAAATATATGGCGCAATACTACGGGGAATTTTGGTAATCAAAGCATTACAATAAACAATGAAAAAACTCTAGAAAGAACGATTACCACTGAAAATCAGACATCAGTATCAACAACAGCCGGAGTTTCAACGAACTTTGAATTTTCAGTCTCTAATACAGTGACATCGAGTGCGGGGGTTAATATAGGAGCAGTTGAGGCAGGAGTCTCAAACTCGACTGAGATTGGGGCATCTTTTGGAATTGCTGTTGACTTCGAGCAAACTTTTGGACAGGTACTAACCCAATCTCAATCTGTAAGTGAATCTACAACTTCAGGAATCACTCAAACTCAAGAAATTCCAGTGAGTCCACAAACGGTTTTATATAATGACATCCTCACCTACAATGGAACTTCCAATGTACCCATCGTAATGAGCTACAGTGTTGGTGGAAATTTTGCCTTCAGCTTAAACAATGGAGACAGTTACACTGTACCCATTAATGCTATTCTTCAGCATTACGATTTACTCGATGGTCAATTAGATACTTTCCAAACAGCAGAAACAGCGAACCTTAAAGGAACAGATTTTGATGGTAACGGTACTAGCTTGTTTTATGCTGATACTCTCAACTTCGATCTAGTGGGTTCATTAGAACTTGAATCCACTTTTTCCCAGACTACAACTAGCAGTGTAACCGATGTTTTGCTAAATGGTAGTTTGCTTAACGGCAATTCACGTCCAGGTCTGGAAATTATCCGAGACGAGTTGGGTGCTCCAGTGCAAGTTCGCTATACCGCAAATGCTGAAGATGAACGATTGTGGATTGTTAAAGACAGTTTAACTAGCAATATGAGTTATGATGCAATTACAGGATTTACACCTGGTGATGACAAAATAGCTATCTCCCATAATCAGATTGATGATATCAATGATTTGAATATATCCTACAGTGGTGGAAATGCAGACATACACTTTGGCAGTCAGCATCTTGCTAGATTGAATGGTATTGATGCCAATTCTTTAGACTCCTCTGATTTTGTATTTAGTACTCAAGGAACTGTTTTTGATCCCACAATTGATAATGTATAGAAGTTTTGTAATATCTCTCATAGAGATGATCGCTTCGGCACGGAACTTTTATGACAGAATAAGCAATTAGACCTGAAAAGGAGCTATTTAATGCTTAATAATTAACAGTCTTCAAGCGATCGCATTAATTGAATCTAATTGCGATCGCTTTTTATTTGAGGTTATTTTTGAGTTTAATGAGTTCTGGCTTAATATGCGATCGCTGCTCAATTAGCTATCAATATTTTGTACATATTGTGTATAATTTTATGTGTAAAGTACATAATTGAATTATGAGAACTAACATCGATTTAGACGATCGCTTAGTGGAAGAAGCCTTTGCTATTACTGGCTTGAGAACAAAAAAAGAATTGATTAATTTTGCTTTAGCAGAGTTGGTAGAAAGAAATCGGAAAAAAGACCTTTTAGACTTAGCAGGAGAGATTGAGTTTGTCGAAGGCTTTAGTACCGATACAGTCAGAAAGAATCGTTATGTTATTGATTGATACTTCAATTTGGATCGAGGTACTAAGAGATAAATCTCAAGTCAAAGCAGCTAAACTAAGGGAAATAATTGCTGATAGAAACTACTATTTGCCTATATTTACCAAGATGGAACTTTTGCAAGGATGCAAAGACGAGATGGAGTGGGCAAAAATGAGTTCTTATTTAGCAGTTCAAAATTATAAGAAACCTGATTACACATCCATTTGGGAGAATTTAGCCAGACTGTACTTTGAACTTCGTCGCCAAGGAATAACTGTTCGCAGCAACATTGATTGTGCCATTGCTATTATCGCTATGGAAAATAATTTAACCCTCTATCATCGAGATCGGGATTTTGATGCGATCGCTAAATACACGGTTCTCAAACAAAAAAAATTGGATTTTGCGATCGCAGATTAATTTTTCTACAAAGTAGCCTAGTTAATTAATTACTTATAGCGATCGCTTTTGTCAGGCAAAAAAAGGGCGATCGTTTTTCTTAATAAGAATCGCGATCACATCACAAGCGATCGCAAAGTAGAGAAAGCAAATGATTGACATTGGCAAATATTGATAAAGAATGTCAATATTCAAAGAACGGATGAAGAATTACTAACTGTAATTAGGATTATTCACGCCAGCCGTGATTTACCCAATATTTTGGCAAAAGAATAAAATTAAATTTAATTAATGCGATCTCTCTACGCCTCGCCTCTGGCGCGATCATCCTATGATGACCTACTCTTATTGCCAACAAGGTGGAACAAATTGCCTAACAACTTTAGCTTGTTGCTGAGTTGGACTCAATTCAAAACTGAGTTTTCCTTCAGCAGCAAAGCTTTCTAAACGGGGAACCAGAGGTAGCCACTCTCCAATTACTGTATCGGGAATTAGAAAATCATCTGGACTGGTTGATAAACCACCCCGTCCCAGGTTATAAAAAGCTACTGCTCCTTCCCCATCCACATCACAACCCAATGCTACTTGGGTATCTACTTCTTGCTGAGGTAGAGTTACTAAACCGCGATTGGGGTCGGTTTCTGGGGTATTGATATCTACAGTACCCGCCAGTCCCAATTCAGAACTAGCAGTAATATCGCTGAGGATAGTTGGTTGTAAGCGAAATTCAATGCCTAAAATTCCTTCCGCAGTGATAGATATCTTGCCCCCGTTACCGAGGAAAGCGTTAGCAGTAATATCGCTATCTTCGGTGGGAAAAGCGAGGATAAATTGCGCATTAATATCAATATTGCCCCCATTTCCACCTGCTTCATTAGTACCAGCAGTAGCACTGATGCTACTTTTATCCCTTAATACTAGATTTTCACTCAGGGTAATATCAATGTCACCACCATCGGTACTCACAGTTTCAGCAGTGATAGCGGATTGGTTTTCAAGACTGAGAGTATCTGCTTGCAGGTTAATATTTCCGCCAATGCCTGTTCCCTGACTGTTAACGGCAATTTGAGAGTTATTGAGGGTAACTACTTGGGGGTCGATGAAAATACTACCACCGTTACCGCTAGATTCTTCTTGAGTACTAGCTGTAATACTGCTGTCAACAAGGTTAAGTTCATCTCTAATTTGGAGTTGAATGTCTCCTGCTTTTCCACTACTGAAGGTGTTGGTAATAACTTTGGCACCTTCTCTCAGATTAAAGTTATTAGCAGTGATATCGATACTACCAGCATTTCCTGTCCCCCTTGTTGAGGAAGATAATTCCGTACCACTTAAATATATTTGATTAGCTCTAACTTGGACGATTCCTGCTTGTTCACCTTCTCCTTGTGCTTGAATAGCACTAGAGAGATTACTGTTAATAATCGAGATGTCTTCTTCAGCACTAACTGTGACTTCTCCTGCATTACCTTTGCCATCAGTGGCAGTTGAGAGAGTAGAGTTGTTGGTAATTGAAATCAATGGTGCAGTTAAGCTCACATTGCCTGCATTACCTATTGCTCCTTGTTCTACTGCACTGGAGACAGTGGTGTTTCTTAAAGATAGATTTTCTTTAGCTTCAATGATGACGGAGTTGGCATCTCCTACTCCTGCGGTGGAAGATGATAATTCCGCACTACTTAAAGTTATTTGATTGGCTTTAACTTCAACAATTCCAGCTTGTTCTCCTGTTCCTGCCCCTTGAATTGCACTGGATGCAGTACTGTCACGAATTAAGATATTTTCATTGCCAATTACTCTGACTTCTCCAGCATTTCCTTCTCCATTGGTAATAGTTGAAAGAGTTGAATTCTCTGTAATTGAAATCGATGGTGCTGTCAGACTCACATTGCCTGCATTACCTACTGCTCCTTGTTCTACTGCACTGGAGACAGTGGTGTTTCTTAAAGATAGATTTTCTTTAGCTTCAATGATGACGGAGTTGGCATCTCCTACTCCTGCGGTGGATGAGGACAATTCTGTACCACTCAAAGTTATTTGATTGGCTTTGACTTCTACTGTTCCTGCTGTACCTTCTCCTTCTGCTTGGATAGCAGAAGAAGCAGTGCTGTTAATCAATACAATCTCTTCCTCAGCAATAACTGTAACTTCTCCTGCATTACCTTTTCCATTGGTAGCAGTGGAGAGAGCAGAGTTTTCGGTAACTGAAATCGACGGTGCATTAAGACTCACATTACCTGCATTACCGACTGCTTTTTGTTCTACTGCGCCAGAAACAATACTATTCTCAATAGAAAGAGTTTCCCTAGCTTCTAAGTTTATTTCTCCAGCATTACCAACTCCAGCAGTACTGGCAGATACTTGAGAATTATTGGTTAAAGATAGGTCAGAAGTTTTAATTTCAATGTTGCTAGGTTCTGCTGCTGTATCTACAACTGCATCAGCATTAATAGTCGTAAAAATTGAACTATTGTCAAAGAAAACTGATTCAGTTCCTTTAATTAAAATACTTCCAGCACTTCCCGTTCCAGAAGTAGAAGCAGAAATTTCGGTTTGGTTACTAACATTGATTTGCTGTGCAGTGATGTTGATACTACCTGCATCACCTGAACCTATAGTTTCTACAGCAATTTTTCCTTGTCCACTGATATTAATAGTCTCAGGAGCAGTGAGATTAATATCCCCTCCTTTGCCACTAGCAGTGGTAGAGGCAGAGATAATAGCAGTATCGGTGAATTCAATATCTAAGTTAGGTTTGTTCTCATCTGGTTGAATATTAAGAGTACCTGCTGGAGCGACTCCTTGAGTTTCTGCAAAGATACCCAGTTTACCTGTTAAGTCCAGGTTAGAAGTAGAGATTGTAATACTGCTACCTCCTTTAGTATTGGTAGAAGTTGCAGTAGCACTAGCACTAATTTCTGAGTCTTTGCCAATAGTGAGGTTGGGAGTGGTGATGGTAATGTCTCCTGATTTGCCTTCACTCGTTGTTTCGACGGTAAGTTGACTGTTATCTGTCAAAAGTACTGCTTGGGGAGCGTTGATAGTAATGGTACCCCCATCACCACTGGCTGTGGTAAAGGCAGAAATAGATGCTCCTTGGTTGATGGTGAGTTGGGGGGAATTAATAATAATGTTGCCTGCATTCCCTCCACCTTCAGTTTGGGCAAAGAGTCCACTACCTGCACCTGAGAGCAAGAGGTTGTCGCTAATTTCTAAGGTAATGTCGGCAGCATCAAAGTTGCTAGTAGTGTTGGTTTGAATTTGACTACCAGTGGTTGCTTGTAAGGTGTTGGCTGTGATGAGTATATCACCTGCTTTTCCTCCTCCTCTCGTATTAGCGGAAACTTCAGCCCCATCAGTGAGGGAAAGAGAGCCAGTATTAATAATGATTCCTTGTGAATCCCCCTCTGCTGTTGCTTCCACTGTGCTAAAGATGCCACTAGGGGCTCGGTTACTTTCCCCTAACAGGATAATAGTATCCTTCGCTGTAATTTTGATCTCTCCAGCATTTCCGACTCCGAAAGTACTAGCACCCAATTGTGCCCCATCAGCGAGGGAAAGAGAAGCAGTATTAATCGTGATTCCCTCTGCTATTCCTTTGGCATCTGGTTGTACCGTGCTAGAAATACCACTGCCAAGTCCCTCGCTATCTTCACCAGAAAGGGTAATATTATGTTTTGCGAAGATTGAGATCGTCCGAGCATCCCCGACTCCAAAAGTACTGGCACTAACTAATGCTCCATTGATGAGGGAGAGCGAGCCAGTATCAATAGTGATGCCTCCTGAGTTTCCTGTGGCATTTTCTCCTACTTGGCTAAAGATACCACTGACAAATCCCCGACTGGATTCACCAGAGAGAATAATGGCATCGGTAGCTACGATCTTTATGGCTCCAGCATCTCCCACTCCAAATGTACTCGCGCTCAGTCTTGCCCCCCCAGAGAGAGAGAGAGAATCAGTTTTAATATTGATTCCCTCTGAGTTTCCCGTTGTACCCGACTGGATTTGGCTAATGATGCCACTGAACAATCCCTCGGTGCTTTCACCTGACATAGTGATAGTATCATTGGCTCTGATAGTTATGGCTTCAGCATTCAGTTGTGCCCCCTCAGTCAGAGAGAGGAAGTTGGTGTCAATGGTGATATCTCCTCCTGCACCCTGGGCTACTGATGCCACCTGGCTATTGATTCTACTGCCAAATCCCTGTTTATCTTCGCCAGAGAGGGTAATAGCATCAGTAGCTGTGATCTTTATGGCTCCTGCATCTCCGACTCCGAAAGTACTCGCGCTCAGTTCTGCCCCCTCAGTGAGGGAAAGGGAGCCCGTATTAATAGTGATGTCTCCTGAGTTTCCCTCCCCTCCTATTTCTACCCTGCTCAAAATAACACTTTCAAGTCCCTCGCTATTTTCCCCAGAGAGAGTGATGGCATCGGTAGCTGCGATCTTTATGGCTCCTGCATCTCCCAATCCGGAAGTACTCGCACTCACTTGTGCCCCGTCAGTGAGGGAAAGGGAGCCTGTATCTATGCTAATGCCTCCAGAGTTGCCCCTCGCTCCTTCTACTTCGCTAAAGATGCCACTCACATTTTCGCGGAATTCCCCAGAAAGAGTCACGGATTTTGGGGCTGCGATCTTTATGACTCCGCTATCTCCAACTCCAAAGGTACTGGTACTAAGTTTTGCTCCATCCATCAGGGAGAGAGAGCTGGTATCTATGGTAATGTCCCCTGCCTTTCCCTCGGCTCCTGCTCCTACCTCGCTCAAGATGCTACTCACATTCAAATTTCCTAGGCTGGAGTCGCCTGAGAGAGAGATATCGCGGGTAGCAGAAATAGCGATCGCTGATCCATTTCCTACTCCAAAAGTACTACTGCTTATTCTTGCTCCATCCATCAGGGAGAGAGAGTTGCTATCTATGGTAATACCCCCTGAGTTTCCCTCTGCTTGAGCTCCTATTTCGCTAAAGATACCACTGACCTCTCCGATGCTAAATTCTCCAGAAATGAAGCTAGATTCTCCAGAAATATTAACGGAATCGTTAGCTGTGATGTTTATGGCTCCAGCATCTCCCATTCCCCGAAACCGAGTATTTGCACTGAGTCGCGCTCCATTAGTCAGGAAGAGAGAGCCTGTGTCAATAGTGATATTTCCTGCCTTTCCTGTTGCTCTTGGTCTTATTTCGCTAAAGATACCACTGACATTACCCTCGCTATCGTCACCAGAAATATTAACCGAATCGGCAGCAGTAATTGAGATCGCTCCACCATTACCTTCTGCATTAATCCCAGATGCAATTCGAGCACCGTTTGTCAGAAAAAGAGACCCAGTTGTAATATTAACCGCACCACCATCACCTAAATTTCCTGAAGTATCAACAAGACCATTAATATTAATATCATCAGTGGCATTGAGAGTAACTGCACCACTAGCTCCTGTTGGTTGAATCGATTCTATAATATTAGCCTCTGCTGCTTCCACTCCAGTTAGGTTAATCCTATAGCTTCCCGTATCCGAACCCTCAAGCCATCCACTTAGAGGCGAAAGACCACCCTCGTCAGTGGGACCATTGGCACCTCTGATGGCAACAAACAAACTGCTAGGAAAAATTTCACCCTCTGAACTTACCGCATTACCATTAACAGTACTAATTCCTAAATAATAGATTCCTGGTTCTGTTGGGGTTAAGACATTCCCTGCTGGTAAAGTAGCTTGACTAGGACAAAAGGGACATCTTTTGATGATATTGGCATAAACGCCTAAACCATCTGCATCAAAAAGAAATAATTGAGTATCAGTTTCTGGATTGTCAGTACTAGCAGAGAAAGTTCCCCCTCCGGTCAGGTAAATTTGAAATAGATCCACATCTTCAGAATTAGAGATATTTCCAGAGATACTTTCTAATGCTACTCCTGGACTGTCACTGACAATTCGAGCAGTTTCAATTAACTGACCTGCCTCAGCTACCAGTAGAGATGTATCAATATTGCCAATATTCAAACTTGCTCCAGAAATGGCAATATCTCGCCCATTAGTAAATATGGTATCGGCAACATTATCTTCCATGACGAAATCACCTACACCATCCCCATCTGCATCCGCACTGAAGGCAATTACCCCTGCACCAGCAGCTAATTCTAAACTATCATCAGTTAAATCTTGGAGGGTAATATCATTAGTCGCTTGAAGAATAATATTAGTATCCCCAGACAATCCTTCTAACTCTGATTCATAAATCGTAGTTGGTGCGGTATCATCTATCTCGCTTAGGGGCGCAGTTAAAATAGAACCTACTACCCCAGAATTATTACCCTCAAAAGTATCTCTTCCATCCCCAGTTCCATCCCCAATAATAATATTAGTTGAGTCGAGCAATAAGGTTCCTGGCAGCCCATTCACTGCACTGGTATCTACATTACCTCGAAATATCAACTGTTCTTTTCCCGATACTTCTACTAAACCTCCATCACCAGATTCCAACCCACCTCTAGCACTGATATTGCCATAGAAACCTGTAACTTCATCTGCCCAAACTATTACTCTACCTCCATTACTATTAGCTAGAGCATCTGCATTGATAGTAAAGTTATCATCTACATAAGTCCGCTTGGCATTGGGGACTGTACCTCTACCCTCAAAATCTCCCCCAATTAAGACTGTACCCCCACCTGTATCAGAAGAGACATCAATAGTCCCATCCTCTAATAGAGCTACAGTTTCTGTACCCAGTAGTTCTACCCTTCCTCCTGGTGCAGTTAGATTTCCTGTAGTTGATACCTCATTTCCAGAAAGGCTCAGAGTTTGTAAAGATGCTACGGCTAAGTCGGCAGCATTGGTAATAATTCCTGATTCTCCTTCAAACTTTAAGCCAATAGGCTGCTCTACATTGACTGTCAATAAAGGCGGTACACCAGGATTTGTCGCACTAAACTCCTTGCCAGACCGAAAGACAATACTATCAGCAGTCGTCCCAACAAATGAACCTCTCAAGTCTAAACTGGCATTTTGACCAAAGATAATACCATTGGGATTGATCAAGAATAAATTGGCATTGCCCAATACTCCCAAAGTGCCGAATATCTCCGAATGATTCACACCTGTGACGCGACTAAAAATATTCTCAATGGCAGCAGGGTTAGCGAAATAAGCTCCTCTACCTGCATCGATATTAAATTCTTGAAAACTGTGGAAGAGATTACTACCGCGAATTGCTCCCCCTTCCAGGCGTTCGCTCTCTATTCCATTAATTTCCACCTCAGGCACTACCACGGAACTTTCGTCACCGAGGGTATTGTCAGGAATGATTTGAGCAACAGCCGAAGGGGATATTACACAGGAGCAAGCGATCAATCCAGCAAGAAATCGCCAGGCTGATGGTTCTAATGGTAACAATTTGCCGAATCAAGTCAGAATAAATAACAATGGCAGAATCTTACCACACTGGCATTGGTTCTGTATCTTTCCAGAGAGCAAAAATTAGTTTCTCAAATTTACACAGAAAAAATATAAAGTTTTGTAAAACTGCGAAATTTTTTGATTCAAGAGCCATAACTCAATAGAGATTAATTCAATCTCTAACCCCGCATTTCTCACAAATTCAGTTGAAAGCCTAATTTGCAACTTAAAATTTGAGGATTTTTTCTAAGAAAAGAAATTTCTGATAGTAAGGATACAAAAATGCGGGTAAAGAGCGAAAAATTTTTGTCAAAAAGTCTCCAAAAATTTTCAATAATTAAAATAATCCATGAGAAAATAAATGGGAATGTATCAACAGCCATTTAAGAAACTATTTAATTATCGAGCCAGACAATTAAATTTATCCAGAATCAGTTAAAGCTTGAATTCTAGAATACGCAATCCCTAAGATATCTTGGCTCTAGCGAACTAACCATGCTTAATTTTGCTAAAAGGCTTACCTTTAAAGGGATTTGGAGAAAAATATACAATATCAAACTATTAAAAACCACAAGTCTGCACAGCAAGACTTTTAAGTACTAGTTTCTAACAGTTTGGCATGACCAAATCGGAAGAGCCAAATTTTTTTTATTAATTTTACACAGTAAGTTCGGTAGAATCAAAAAATCAATAAGTAAATTAATTTTTATATTTACAATTAAAAGTAATACTTGAATATCAAATTATAAGAGTTTCCTTACATATTTAGTACTACCAAACCAGTAATCATTTAGACATGAGTAATTATGATAAATTCCCCTCATTGTTGACAATTTATCACAGTGCGATCGCCGATAATGTTACTTATTGATTTCAAATTAATTCTGTCAAGGAGTCCCAAAACCTCCTAGAAAGGATTGATTAAAACTATTAGCAGCTTGACTTACTTGGATAACAGACTGAGAAAAAACTTGAAAAGCCTGACGAATTTCTGATTCGCTATTACCAGGAGTGATAATCCATTCGTCTCTAATGCCCATGGCTTTAAAAACTTGGCGAAAGTTAGTAGAGCCATCATCAATACCCATGGCAGCAATAATGTGGTTTTCGGCTCTCAACATATCTTGAACCACAGCAGCAACGTCATGGGCATTAGTGCGACGAGAACCTTCATCGCTACCATCGGTAATAATCAGAGTAATGGTTCGGACAGGAACGCCATTATCCGCAAACTCTTGGGATTTAGCTAAGACTGTACCCAGCAAAACCAAAGTTTGATCGTACAAAGGAGTTCCCAGATTAGGATTGTAATTTTTGGTATTCATCCTGATAGCTTGGGAGAGAGGAAGGTAAGGAAATAATACAGAGCCATTGAGATAGCGAGTGTGAATCAGGATATTGTCCTGTTGAGGAGAATCGCTCAGGGCATCTAATACAGAGTTATGTCCTCCACGAACTGCTTGGGTATTACCACTAAAACGAATCGAACCAGAATCGTCAGGCATAATAGTTACCAGTACCACTTCACTGGCAGTAACATCATCTACGTTGACACCTAAACCAGCTTGAATTTGAGCTCCAAGATCGATGACGTTGAGAGCTTGCATAGAAGCTTGAGAGAGTAAGCCTTCATCTTGGGCAGCTTGGAATAAATTATTGAGGTTGGGAGTGGAATTATTATTCATAGTCAGTGTTT
>JAAUYH010040165.1_pt1 | contig 11715 bp, 7 predicted proteins | sample 7278061 | NCBI WGS metagenome assembly JAAUYH01 (sample SAMN14350203, study PRJNA611818) | marine sediment metagenome | isolation source: surface marine sediment (0.6m) | place: French Polynesia: Moorea | collected 2018-08 | reverse complement strand
TTAAAAATAAAACGTACTTTAGAAAGACAAGAAAGAGTACATCATATTGATGGTGACAAACAAAATAACTCTCCAGATAATCTTTATGTATGTTCTTCTAATTCTAGCCATAGAGATGTTCACACTAGTCTAGAAGATATTTCTTTTAAGCTAGTTCAACACGGAATAATTAAATTTAACCATACTACAGGAACATACTATCTGCCCCATTTAGAAGAAATTCTAGATGTGTACTCCGTGAATTCAGAAAAAACCTACGTTCTCTCGATTGATAATCTCGGGAATATGGCAATTCTGAGCCAAGCCGATAAACTATCGGAAGGTGCAACGATCATTCCACTAGGAAGTAGGGTTCAAGAGAACTCGAAGCGCGGAGAATCCTAACTGTCTAGCAGAAGGATTATGATATGATCTGAGCTTGCAGGAAACTGTAAGAGAATAGTCGGAATCGGTCTATTCGTAACATAATTGGGAAACACGTCATCGCTAGTAACCATAATGATGAGCAATTAGGTTGGAATGAAAAGAGTTTTCGCTATGTCGCGATCGATGATAGCAACGAATTTTATATCCCCAAAACTTTTCGTCAGCAATCCACTAATAATAAACAAGCAACAGAAGGAATGCTCGATGAAGAATCTAGCTTAAAAGCGTTAGAAATTTATGCAGCACAATGTCGTGCTAGTTATGAAGCTTATCAACAATTATTAGAGTTGGGTGTAGGTAGAGAACAAGCCAGAGGAGTATTAATTCCCTCAGTTTATACCTCCTGGGTTTGGACTGTTTCTTTGCAAGCTGTTTTACACTTTATTAGTCTACGTCGTGGTGCTGGGGCACAAAGTGAAATAGGAGCTTATGCTCGAGCGATTACAGAATTAATTAAACCCATAGTTCCCGTATCTATTGAAGCTTGGGAGCAGCAAGAAGGCATTTTTTAGAATAAATTCGCGTTTAAATACTTAAATATATTGTTAAATCAATCAATTGAGAGCATAAGTTAATTTATAGCATTTTTTCCTTTATTATCAGGTTTGACAAAAATAATGATTTATCCATTAATCTCTAGTTCTTCTCGATTTCTAACTAACTTGAATATTAATCAAGATTCAACTGGAGAGTACTATGGAACACTTATCACTAGAAAAACAGCTAACTCATCGCCATTTTTGCGATAGTTTGGAGAAAATTAATGATGTTGAGTATTTAAAATCTCAACTGTGTAGATTACATCTTCTTTATTTAGGACAACAAACTATGTTTGCCCAGATGGCTAGAGAAGATTTTTCTAACCTGGTTAATCAAGGGATTTTAAGAAAAAAGAGCAATTAACCAACCTAAATTCGTTAGACGCTCACGTTAATCTAAACTCGACAATCAGAAAAGCTACGAGGAGTGCGCTAAATATTATTGGTGAAATAGGCAGTTAATATCTAAATTTTTTGCTTGAACTAGAATATCGCCTCCTCTAGCAGTAGAATTTAATAGAGTTCCAGCTTGACAAGCCGAACCAATTAATTAATTCTATCTTGAATGGAGGAAGAGGACTCCCGACTAAACCCGATAGGGTTAGCGGGAGACGGGGCTTTTAAAGTGCTGAAGTAAATTCAGCACGCAGCCCCTCATGAATTCCGACAAAAAAACAAACGGCGATAAGTTAACAATTTAGACACAGAATCTTTATATAGCATAGGTTTCAAGCATTGTATGATGGGATTGGTTTAAAACAGCCCATCGAATGTGAGTCAAAAGTAGGTCAGTAGCTAGTGTGGAAGCTAGCGAAGTCAAGTCCAGAACCTCCGTAGAGAGAGAAATGTTTTTGTACCTTGAGAAATGAATACATGGGTTGCAGCAAAAAGTCTGTTGCTGCGTAAAAGTATTCCAGTTGGGAGATGAGAGAAATTATTAGATTTCTTGAGTGGGCGGTGGGGCGCATCGTGTACTTAAAACAAAATGTCTGTGGATTCGGGCTGTCGGGGTCAGTACCAGTGGGAGAAATTAGCATTTCGTTTGAACCAAAGTGGGCTAGATAAGTGGATTAGAAGCAGAAATCTAACAACGTGAGTGTTAGAATCCCCCGTTAAACTGCTTGCAGTTAACGGTGGGAGTCGTCAATGATTCAGAAGACTCTGCGCGAGAATATTTCAAACCCCATATAATAAGATTTAAGTCAATTTATATAACTTGTCGATTGGCAGTCGCTAGCAATGGACAACCTTTTCTTAAATCGCCTTAAAAGCATCGATCGCCCCGTGTTAGTATTTGATGGGGGAATGGGTACAAACTTGCAAACTCAAAACCTCACCGCTGAAGATTTTGGTGGTGCGGAATATGAAGGATGTAATGAATATTTGGTACATACCAAACCAGAGGCAGTAGAGAAGGTACACCGAGGCTTCCTAGATGCTGGTGCTGATGTAATTGAAACCGATACCTTTGGTGGTACGGCGATGGTATTAGCAGAATACGATTTGGCAGATAAGGCTTACTATCTCAACAAAACTGCTGCGGAACTAGCTAAGAGATTAGCAGAAGAATATTCTACCCCAGAAAAACCCCGTTTTGTTGCTGGTTCTATGGGCCCTGGTACCAAATTGCCCACCCTAGGACATATAGATTATGATACTCTGCTGACTAACTACGCACAACAAGCAGAGGGATTATATGACGGTGGTGTCGATTTATTTTTAGTCGAAACCTGTATGGATGTGTTGCAAATTAAAGCAGCACTTAATGGAATAGAAGCAGTATTTAAACAGAAAGGCGATCGCAAACCTTTAATGGTATCCGTTACTATGGAACAAATGGGTACTATGCTTTCTGGTTCTACGATGGAAGCAGCCTTAGCAATCCTCGAACCCTATCCTATCGATATTTTAGGGCTAAACTGCGCTACAGGCCCTGACTTGATGAAGGAGCACATTAAGCATCTGTCGGAACATTCTCCGTTTATTGTTTCCTGCGTACCTAATGCAGGTTTACCTGAAAACGTTGGCGGACAAGCCCATTATAAGCTTACTCCTATGGAACTGCGGATGTCTTTGATGCACTTCGTAGAAGACTTGGGAGTACAGATAATTGGGGGTTGTTGTGGTACTCGTTACGAACATATCCAACAATTAGCCGAGATGGCACAAAATTTAACTCCTAAAGAACGCCATCCTCAATTTGAACCATCGGCAGCTTCTATTTATAGTACCCAACCTTATATTCAAGATAATTCTTTCCTCATTGTTGGGGAGAGATTAAACGCCAGTGGTTCTAAAAAATGTCGTACTCTACTTAACGAAGAAAATTGGGATAGTTTAGTTGCCATGGGGAAAGCGCAGGTAAAAGAAGGCGCACACATTCTCGATGTCAACGTGGACTATGTGGGTAGAGACGGGGAAAGGGATATGCACGAACTTGCATCCCGTCTAGTGAATAATATTACTTTACCCCTAATGCTGGACTCCACAGAATGGACAAAGATGGAAGCAGGGTTAAAGGTAGCTGGTGGTAAGTGTATCCTTAACTCTACTAACTACGAAGATGGAGAAGAAAGATTTTTAAAAGTTTTAGAGTTAGCCAAAACTTACGGTGCAGGTATAGTTATTGGTACGATCGATGAAGATGGTATGGGACGTACTGCGGATAAGAAGTTTGCGATCGCCAAACGAGCTTATAATGCAGCTATAGAATATGGTATCCCACCCCATGAAATCTTCTTCGATCCTTTAGCCTTACCCGTGTCTACTGGTATTGAAGAAGATAGAGAAAATGGCAAAGCAACAGTAGAAGCAATTAAAAAAATTAGAGAAGAATTACCAGGTTGTCATATTTTACTTGGAGTTTCTAATGTTTCCTTTGGTTTAAACTTAGCTGCCAGACAAGTATTAAATTCGGTTTTCTTACACGAATGTATGCAGGTAGGATTAGACTCTGCTATTGTTAACGCCAGTAAGATTTTACCCCTATCTAAAATAGATGAATCCCATCAAAAGATATGTCGCGATTTAATTTATGATGATCGTAAGTTTGATGGTGAGGTTTGTACTTACGATCCTTTAGCAGAATTAACAACTTTATTTGCTGGTAAGAAAGCCAAGAAATCCGAAGCAGTTGATAAAAATCTCCCCATTGATGAAAGATTGAAACGCCATATTATCGACGGAGAAAGAATTGGTTTAGAGGATGCCTTAAACGAAGCAATGCAGGATTATCCTCCTCTAGATATTATCAATACTTTCTTATTAGATGGGATGAAAGTCGTCGGGGAATTATTTGGTTCGGGACAAATGCAGTTACCTTTTGTTCTACAGTCGGCGCAAACCATGAAAGCTGCAGTAGCACACCTAGAACCATTTATGGATAAAGAAGAAGCTGACAGTAGTGGTAAAGGAACTTTTGTTATCGCGACTGTTAAAGGTGATGTTCATGATATTGGTAAAAACTTAGTTGATATCATTCTTTCTAATAATGGTTACAAGGTAATTAATTTAGGAATTAAACAGCCAGTAGAAAATATTATTCAAGCTTATGAAGAAAGTAATGCAGACTGCATCGCCATGAGTGGGTTGCTAGTTAAATCTACTGCGTTTATGAAAGACAATCTGGAAGTATTTAACGAAAAAGGTATTACCGTTCCTGTTATCTTGGGTGGTGCAGCTTTAACACCAAAGTTTGTTAATCAAGATTGTCAAAATACCTATAAAGGTCAAGTCATTTATGGTAAAGATGCTTTTGCAGATTTACATTTTATGGATAAATTAATGCCCGCGAAAGCTAATGATAATTGGGATGATATTAAAGGATTTTTGAATGAATTAGACCTCTCCCCCGACCCCTCTCCCACAGGAGAGGGGAGTGAACAACCATTTGAAGGAGAAAATCGGGATAAAATTTTTGTTGATGAAGTTAGCAAAGAAGAAGAATCTGTAGTATTAGATACTAGGCGTTCTGATGAAGTAAGTTTAGATATCGAACGTCCCGAACCTCCATTTTGGGGAACGAAACTATTACAAGCAAATGAGATTCCTATCGAAGAAGTTTTCCCTTATTTAGATTTACAAGCCTTGTTTGTCGGACAATGGCAATTTAGAAAACCCAAAGAACAATCTAGGGAAGAATACGATGAATTTCTCGCTAGAAAAGTTCACCCCATTTTAGAAGAATGGAAACAAAGAAGTATCAGCGATAACCTATTACATCCCACGGTAATTTATGGTTATTTTCCCTGCAACGCTGAAGGAAATACATTATACATATACCCCGTAGGCGCGAATGGCCATTCGCCCTTACATAATGATGCGCCCCTACCAGAACCCGTTACATCATTTGAATTTCCCCGACAAAAATCTGGTAAACGTTTATGTATCGCCGATTTCTTTGCTACCAAGGAATCAGGTAAAATTGATGTCTTCCCTATGCAAGCGGTTACAGTAGGAGAAATAGCCACCGAATACGCCCAAAAGCTATTTAAATCTGACAAATACACCGAATATCTCTATTATCATGGTCTGGCAGTCCAAATGGCAGAAGCTTTAGCCGAATGGACTCATGCCAGAATACGCAGAGAGTTAGGGTTTGCAGCAGAAGAATCAGACAATATCAGAGATATCTTACAACAACGCTATCGTGGTTCGCGTTATAGTTTCGGTTATCCTGCTTGTCCTAATATACAAGACCAATACAAGCAATTGGATTTACTTGATACCAAACGCATCAATATGTATATGGATGAAAGTGAACAATTGTATCCCGAACAGTCTACCACCGCGATCGTTTCTTATCATCCTGTAGCGAGATACTTTAGTGCATAATGATAGACTTGCTCTATCTTGACTACAATTGTTTTCAAAGAGGCTTTGACGATCCTACACAAACTAGAATTAAGATGGAAGCTATAGCCTGTCAAGAAATTTTTACTCAAGGGGAGAGGAACAAAGTAACTTTAATTTGGTCTTTTATGCATCAAGATGAAACTTTGCTTTGTCCTTTTCCCCAGAGAAAATATGCTGTTTTAAATATGGCTAATATTTGTCAGGTTAAAATTCCTCCAAAAATAGAAATTGTTGAGTTAGCTAAATCATTTCAACAGCAAACAAAACTTTCTAGTAAAGATGCTATTCATGTAGCTGCTGCTGAACATATCAAAGCCGATTTCTTTTTAACTTGTGATGATAATTTAATCAAACAGGCAATTAAACTAAATCTACAAACAGTCATCATAAACCCCATAGATTACATTAGAAGATAAAGCTATGAATGAACAATTAACCATGACAGATACAGAAATAACCATTAAAGGGATAGAAGCTTTACAAAAGTCTTTAGGTTCTGCTGCTACTTTGAGATTTTTAAGTTTAATTCATGGTGATGCAACTGACTATGTGACAATTTCTCAGCAGCTTTATCAAGAGCAATCTATTGATGAAATATACAATAGGGCAAAAGAAAACTGGGAAGATTAGATACTAAACGCATCAATATGTATATGGACGAAAATAAACACTTATATCTCGAACAATCTTACTACCGCAATTATTTCTTATCATCCTGTAGCTAGATATTTTGCTGCTTAGGTAATTGAAGAGATTGTTTATTTTAAGGTGGGTGCGATTCCCACCTTTTTGTTTCTCATGCAGAGTCGCAAAGGCGTAAAGAAAGATACAAATTTTTTTGTTTTGGGAAATATAAGTTCAAAGAGTTTAATGCATAGTCAAATTAATGCCTATTCCAGATTATCAAGCAATTATGCTTCCTTTACTTAAATTTGCAGGAGATCAACAAGAGCATTCTTTACGTGAAGCTACCAATATTCTTGCAGATTATTTTAAATTAACAGAAGAAGAAAAAAATGAGTTACTTCCAAGTGGAGGAGAAGAAAGATTTTATAATAGAGTTGGTTGGGCGCGAACATATCTCAAAAAGGCAGAATTACTCAATTATCCTCGTCGCGGTTTTTTTGCAATTACACCAAGAGGAATTAAACTGTTATCTGAGAATCCAGAAGATATTAACGTCAAAGTTTTAAAGCAATACGATGAGTTTACTCAATTTATAGAGATTAAAAATCAAAAAAATCCAGAAAAGCAGTCAGAGAAAGAAACTTTAGAAACTCCAGAAGAAATATTAGAATCTGCCCATCAAAAATTACAAGATAATTTATCCTTAGAAATATTAGAAAATATTAAGCAATGCTCGCCACATTTTTTTGAATCTCTAGTTGTAGATTTATTAGTAAGTATGGGTTATGGTGGTTCGAGAAAAGAAGCTGGTCAAGCATTAAGGCGTTCTAGAGATGAAGGAATAGACGGCATTATTAAAGAAGATAGATTAGGGCTAGATATTATATATATTCAAGCTAAACGCTGGGAGAATGTTGTAGGAAGACCAGAAATACAAAAATTTGCGGGTGCGCTTCAAGGACAAAGAGCAAGAAAAGGAATATTTATTACTACTTCTGATTTTACAAAAGATGCTATTGAATATGTCTCTAAAATTGAGACCAAAATTATTTTACTCAATGGTAATAGATTAACTGAGCTAATGATAGAACACAATGTAGGTGTGACACCAATTGCCAAATATGAGGTAAAAAGAATTGATTCTGATTATTTTATAGAAGAATGATAAGATTGTTTGTCGGAAACGCGATCGCATTTCTTCAATAAACTACAATTAAGATATAATGTAGCAATTTAATATTATTATGAATCCTCAATTTATGTAAAAATTTTTCAGCAGCTTTATTAAAGTCAATCTATTGATGAAATAAGAGTTATTACTTATGCTTTATTTTTCAAACCCAAGATTCAACAGAAATAGTTTTAACTACCTGTTGAATTCTAAGGAAATCACTATCTGATGAAACAATAGTTAGTTGATGTTATTCATCAATTAGATTGAATATGGAAGTAATATGAAAGAAACAAGAAAGTAAGTAAAGCTTTTTTGTGATAACTTTGTCTAATTATCATGTCTAACTTCCAGCAACGGTCAAAACGCAAACGAGGAGTCATCCTCTCTTCTGTTGGTTGGCAGCGTCTCCAATCCGCTCAAGCCCAAGTAGAAAGGGAAGCAAACCACAGGCATCCTTACACCCTGGAAGAATTAAATGAAATTACAGGACTCAGCCCCCATACCCTCACCAAGATACGTCGGCGCAAAACTCCTGTAGATAAACGCTCCCTAGAAGACTACTTTAGTGCTTTTAATCTGACCCTTACTCCCAGTGACTACCTTAAACCAACTTCGGCAACCCAAATCAAAAAGGAGCAAGTAATTCCGATTCAACAAGATTGGGGAGAAGCCATCGATGTCTCAATCTTTTATGGACGTACCCAGGAGCTAACTATCTTAGAACAATGGATTCAGACCGATCGTTGTCGCCTAGTCGCATTGTTAGGTATGGGGGGAATTGGTAAAACAGCCTTAGCAGTCAAAATAGCCCAACAGCTTCAAGAGAAGTTTGAGTATGTAATTTGGCGCAGTTTGCGTAACGCTCCTCCTCTAGAAACTCTTTTAGGCGAACTAGTTTCCTTTTTATCAGAAGGACAGGAAACCAAAGCTGAAATTAAATTACTCCTTCAGTGCTTGCGCTCCTCTCGCAGTCTGATTATTTTAGACAATGTCGAGACAATTTTACTGCCAGGCGATCGCGCTGGACAATATCGAGTTGGTTATGAAAATTATGGTCAACTATTTAGATTAATTGGGGAAACGGCTCACTCTAGCTGTCTGATGCTTACCAGTAGAGAAAAACCGGCTGAAATTGCTGCCCTAGAAGGAATAGAGTTATCAGTTCGCTCTCTACAGTTAAAAGGTTCTGCTGAGGCTGCCCAGAAATTAATTCAAGCCAAGGGATTATCTGGCTCGAAGGAACAGAAGCAACTGTTATGTACTCGCTATGGTGGCAATCCTTTGGCTTTAAAAATTGTAGCTACTTCTATTCAAGATTTATTTGATGGTGAAATAGAGCCATTTCTGGCTCAAGATACAGCAATTTTTAACAGCATTCAAAAACTGCTAGACCAACAATTTGAACGTCTCTCTCCTTTAGAAAAAACGATTATGTATTGGTTAGCAATTAATCGGGAGTGGACGACTATTGCTGAGTTATTAGAGGATATCGTGCCGAAGGTTGCCAAAGGAAATTTATTAGAAGCTCTAGAGTCTTTAATTTGGCGAAGTCTGATTGAAAGGCAATCGGGAAGTTATACTCAACAACCAGTAGTCATGGAGTATGTCACTGAGCGTTTAATTGAGCAGATAACCCGTGAGGTTATACAAGCTAGCTCTTCCCTTTCCTTTTTCCGCAGCTATGCCTCGATCAAAGCTACCACGAAAGACTATATTAGAGAAAGTCAAATCCGCCTAATTTTAGAACCAATTGCCGAGCAACTCCGCACAACTTTTGGCTCTTCCAAAGCGATCGAGCAACAGCTTCAGAAAATCCTGAAGTTATTAAGAGATTCACAAACACCATTATCTGGTTATGGTGGTGGCAACCTGATTAATCTTGCCCATCATCTTCAAATTGACTTGACTGACTATGACTTTTCTGGTCTGAGTATCTGGCAGGCAGATTTAGAAAAAGTGAATTTGCATCGAGTTAATTTTATTGATTCGGATCTAGCCAAGTCGGTTTTTACCCAAACCTTTGGCAGTATTTTAGCCGTGGCTTTTAGCCCAGATGGGGAATTATTGGCTACAGGAGATAGTAATGGTGAGATTCGTCTGTGGCAAGTGGCAGATGCTCAACCTGTTTTGACTTTTCAGGGACACACTAACTGGATCTGGTTTGTAGCTTGGAATCCTGATGGCAAAATCCTTGCTAGTGGTAGTGCAGACCAAACGATACAACTTTGGAATCCCGACAATGGGCAATGCCTGAAAACTTTTTCAGGTCACAGCAATTGGGTCTTGTCCCTAGCTTGGAGTCCTGATGGCAAAATCCTTGCTAGTGGTAGTGCAGACCAAACGATACAACTTTGGAATCCCGCCAATGGGCAATGTCTAAAAATCTTCCCCGGTCACACTAATACAATTTGGTCAGTAGCTTGGAATCCTGATGGGCATACTCTTGCCAGTGGTAGTGCGGATCAAACGATAAAACTTTGGAATCCCGACAATGGGCAATGCCTGAAAACTTTTTCAGGTCACAGCAATTGGGTCTTGTCCCTAGCCTGGAGTCCCGATGGGCAAATCCTTGCCAGTGGCAGTGCAGACCAAACAGTAAAGCTCTGGAACCTCATTAGTGGGCAATGTCTAAAAACCTTCCAAGGACACACCCGCCAGATTCGGTCAGTAGCTTGGAGTCCTGATGGTCAAATACTTGCTAGTAGTAGTGCAGACCAAACAGTAAAGCTTTGGAATCCTAACAATGGAAAATGTCTAAAAACCTTGCAAGGACACACCAGCCAGATCTTGTCGATGGATTGGAGTCCTATTAAGAAAACATCTCCGAAGAAGTTAGAATCAACTATCGTCAGTAGTAGTGATGACCAAACTGTGAAACTCTGGAATCCCACCAGTGGGGAATGCTTAAAAACTTTGCAAGGACATACCAGTCAAATCTTGTCAGTGACTTGGAATCCTGATGGAAAAACTCTTGCCAGTGGCAGCAGCGATCGAACCGTGAGGATTTGGAACTCCGCCAGTGGGGAATGCTTAAAAACTTTGCTAGGACACACCGATACGATCTGGTGCGTTACTTGGAGTCCTGATGGACAAACTCTTGCCAGCGCGAGTCTTGACCAAACGGTAAAACTCTGGAATCCCATCAGTGAAAAATGCCTGTTCTCTTTGCGAGGGCACAGCAATTGGATCTTCTCAGTGGCTTGGAGTCCCGATGGAGTAAACCTTGCTAGTGGCAGCACGGATCGAACCGTGAAGATTTGGAACTCCAGCAACGGTAAATGTCTGAAAATTTTGCCAGGGCACACAAGTTACGTATCGTCTGTGGCTTGGAGTCCGAATGGGCAAATACTTGCCAGTGGCAGTGATGACCGAACGATAAAACTCTGGAACCCCATCAGTGGGCAATGTCTAAAAACCTTACCAGGACACACAAGTCAGGTCTGGTCGGTAGCTTGGAGTTCAGATGGGCAAATCCTTGCCAGTGGCAGTGATGACCGAACGGTAAAACTCTGGAACCCCATCAGTGGGCAATGTCTAAAAACCTTACCAGGACACACCAACCAGATTCGGTCAGTAGCCTGGAGTCCGAATGAGCAAACAATAGCCAGTGCCAGTACCGATCGAACCGTGAGGATTTGGGACTTTAACAGTGGAAAATGTCTACTCTGCTTGCAGGGTCATACCAGAAGGGTTTGGTTCGTGGCTTGGAGTCCTGATGGTCAAACCCTCGCCAGTGGCAGTGCTGATGAGACGATTAAGCTTTGGAGTGTAAAGACAGGTGAGTGTTTAAAAACCCTGAGAGCCGATCGACCTTACGAAGGCATGAACATTACAGGGGTCACGGGGTTAACGGAGGCACAGAAAGCAACGCTGTTTACTTTAGGCGCGATCGCGACAGCGACTACCGAAGGTCTCGCGCAGTGAAAGCTGCGCCGACCGAAGATTAAGCTTTAAATATGGTAATGTGAGCGGGAATCAATACTGTTCGGTTAACGAAATTTATCGGTGAGAAAGGGGATAGGGGGTAGGTGGTAGGGAAGAAATAACCCCAACCCCCGACACCCAACACCCAACACCCTCCCTAACCCTTGATTT
>JAAUYH010090919.1_pt1 | contig 11717 bp, 6 predicted proteins | sample 7278061 | NCBI WGS metagenome assembly JAAUYH01 (sample SAMN14350203, study PRJNA611818) | marine sediment metagenome | isolation source: surface marine sediment (0.6m) | place: French Polynesia: Moorea | collected 2018-08 | reverse complement strand
CTAGGTGATGAGCATCCTGAGGTGGCCACGACCCTGGGCAAAATCGCTAACTTATATATGGCCCAAGGCAAGTACGAGCAGGCATTATCACTCCATCAGCGCGCATTGGCAATATTTGAAAAGTCTTTAGGCAACGAGCATCCCTTTGTGGGTATCGCTCTGAACAATATGGCCGAGTTCTATAGCTCCCGAGGCAAGAGCGAGCAGGCATTGTCGTTTCTTCGACGCGCGTTGACGATTAATGAGAAAAGTCTAGGCGATGAGCATCCAGAGGTCGCCATTGTACTGAATAACATGGCCAGAACATATGACGGCCAAGGCAAAGCCGAGAAGGCACTACTGCTGCATCGACGCTCTTTGGCCATTAGAGAGAAGACCCTAGGCCAAACGCACCCTTCCGTGGGCATTGCCCTCAACAACATAGCTAGCATATATCAAAAGAAAGGAAAATATGCGCAGGCCTTAACGCATTATCATCGTGGATTGGTCATATTGGAGAACGGCCTGGGGAAAGCACATCCTTCTGTCGCCATACCACTGCATAACCTAGCCTTGGTCTATTGGGCCCAAGGGAGAATTTCTCATGCAGCCGATTATCTTCGCCGCGCCGACGTCGTGCAGGCGCACAACATCCGCGTCGGTATCGACAGCGCCTCGGAGTCCGATAAGCACATGTTTATGGCAACCATGATGGGTGAACTCCACAGCTACATCGCCTTTGCTATCGAGACAGAGCTTGCAGACGCCGACCAGCTGGCAACAGCGCGGCTATTTCGTCGCAAGGGCCGTGTGCTCGATGACATGACAGCCAGCATGGCGCTACTGCGGCGCCAGGCTGGCTCAAGTACGGCTCCTCTGCTTGCGGAATACCAGTCGGTACGCTCGCAGTATGCGACCCAACTGCGGCGTGGCCCGGGCGAGATTCCGCTGGCACAACATCGCGCCAATCTGCAAACTCTGCGGGCTCGACTCCATACTCTTGAGCGCGACGTCGCACAGCGCAGCAAGCCCTTTCGCCCGGGACGACAGCGGGTTACCGTCGAGGCCGTACAACGCACCCTCAGTCCTAGGACCGCTCTGATTGAATGGGTGCGTTATCAACGCGTTCATCCCAAAGCCCACATTTCACGGCCACACTATGCGGTCATGGTACTCAAGTCTGAGGGCCGCCCGCAATGGCTTGATTTAGGTGACGCTGCCGAGATCGACAACCTGGTCCACACACTACGCAATCGCATGAATCGCAAACATGCTGACGTCCCCGCACTCGCACGACAGCTCTACACCCGGCTGATGACCAAGCCGATGGCCCATATCGGTCATGTCGAATATCTCTATTTGGCGCCCGATGCCGCCTTGAACCAAGTCTCTTTTGCTGCCCTGATGGACGAAGGCGGCCGCTACCTCATCGAAACCCACGGCCTTAGCTATCTCACCAGTGGCCGCGATTTGCTACGCATGGCCGAGATCGCTGAACCAAAATCGCCAGCCCTCATCATCGCCGATCCCGACTACGGCCAGCCGCGCCCGGGCCAGCTCGCCTTCCAGCCAATCCCCAAAGCCGCAGAAGAAGCCAACCGTGTGCAGACATTCTTGCCAAGCGCTCAAGTCCTAAGCGGCACCGACGCCCGCGAAAAGCGCATCATCGACGTGCCAGCCCCCGAGGTGCTTCACTGGCCACCCACGGACAATTTCTCTACGCCGACTGCGGCCTCGAAGACCAAGACCAACACCTCTGCGACGACGCCATGCTCAAATCGAGTCTGGCCTTTGCCGGCGCCAACAGCGGCCGCGACGCCGACGGCAACGACGGCCTGCTCACCGCTCATGAAGTCATGGGCATGAATCTCTTTGGCACCAACCTCGTGGTACTATCGGCGTGCGATACCGGCATCGGCGATGCCAGCGTCACCACCAGCGCTGGCCGCAGCATCGGCACCGCCGATGGCCTGTACGGCCTGCGCCGGGCCTTTGTCGTGGCTGGGGCTGAATCGCAAATGGTCACCCTATGGAAAATCGACGCCTACACCACGCTCGATATCTTGAGTGAGTATTACCGCCTACTCAAGCAAGGCATGGGCCGCAGCGAAGCCCTACGCCACATCCAGCTTACCTTGATCCGCCAAGGCCGCCATCCATACCGCTGGGCTGGCTTCATCCTATCCGGCAACCCCGCAGCCATGGACGGCACTCGCATGCCAGGCACCGCCGGAGTCAGCATCCCAAGGCTGGGCCGCAACCCGCGCGGCTGTGGTTGCCGCGTCGGCTATGCTCCAGCGTCAGTGCACGACTCTCTCGGTGGCCCGCTCTTACTCGCGCTGCTCGGCCTCAGCTTCATTCGTCGCCTTCGCAGCCCTGTCGAAAAGCACTGATTACGCAACAATCCACCAAAGGGGCCGATGCAGCTGGTGGGGTTCCGGGCGAGTTCCGCAGCCGGGGCGCCGATATTCGCGTCCCTTCAGCCCCTTGCGCGCTTGGCACCCAAACCTAACTGGCGAGGATGTCTGAGACCCTGACACCCCACCAGCTGTAGCGGCTCCGCTCCCCGCGGAAATCAAATCTATGCCATAATCAAAAGCGTTTCGTCCTACTCGCCCACTGCCCCGGAAGCAATCGGCGCGCGTTCGGTGATCCATGCCGAAATCACTTCGAATCGGCGCCGATCGCCAATATCCCGAAAGTGATCGCGCGCCTCGATGGCCAACTGGATAGCGCGCTTCCGGTCGGCGTGTGCCATCCACAGCGCCTGCGCCAGGGCAAATTGCGCGTCGGCGCGGGTATCGATGTTGGCCAGAGCGATGTTCTGCTCAAGCCATGAAATCGCCCGCAACGGACGATTGCGCGCAACCTCGAGTTCCCCCAGCCCCAGCCATGTCCAGGCAAACCTGTCGTCTCCGGGCTGTACGGTCTTTTCTTAGATCGCCAAGGCCCGTTCGATATGGCGTCGGGCCGCCGCAAACTTCCGCAGCGGAATCTACGCTCGACCGAGTTTGGCGAGCACGTCGGCCAAGTGACGATGCTCAGCGCCTAGGACCTTTTCTATGATGACGAGCGCTTGTTCATGTTTGGCCACCGCCTCGGCATAGTGGCCGGTCGAGTACAGCATTGCTCCCTGGTTGGTGAGACTGATGCCTAGGTAAGGATGTTCAGGCCCATGGACCTTGTGCCAAATCGTGAACGCTCGCTCCTGCAAGGCTGTGGCATCGGCGTACTCCCCCGCGGCTCTGAGCTTGTTGGCCAGGTTGTTGAGGGCCGCAGCCACGTTGGGATGCTCGGGCCCCAGGGCCTGCTCCCAGATCGCCAGTGCTCGCTCATTGGCTGCCCGAGCCTCGGTCCTCCTTCCCAGCGATTCGAGCGCGTTGCCTAGGTTGAGCAGGCTAATGGCCACATCGGGATGGTCGGGTCCCAGGGCGTGTTCCCAAATCGCAAGAGCGCGCTCATAGTTTGAAAGCGCCAGGTTGGGTTGTGACAGTGCCAAATCCACAATGGCTATGGCATTCAAACTCGCGGCTACATCGGGGTGGTCGGGTCCCAGGGTCTGTTCCCGAATGGCCAATGCTCGCTCGGCTAGGATCTGGGATTCGGCATATTTGCCAATTCCCTTATACGAATTGCCCAGGCCGGCGAGCAGTCTGGCGCGTGCTTGATCGTCTCGGACCATTTTCGCGGCCACGTTGGCCCAGTCCTCCAGTGCCACAATATCACTGTGGCGCGCTTGCCGAGTGAGGGACACAATGAGCTGTCCCAGCAGATCGACCACCAAGTCATAATCCTGCGCCGTTGCCGCGAGCTGGAGCGCTGCGCGAAATTGCCCCTCGGCATCGGCATACTTGCCGGTTTCGATCTGTAGACGTCCATGCCAGCGCATGATCCAGGCGAGGCTGGCCGCATGGTCGAGGGCGCGAGCTTCGCGGAGGAGTCCGTCACCGTAGCGCAATCCCTCTTGATACTTTCCCGTCTCGTAGAGGGCCTTCAGGCGATCGAGCCGGGGCTCCATGGCCGCAACCTGGGCGCGCAGCGCGGGATCCTCGGGCGGCGTTGGCGGTCCATTGGTCAATTGTAGCGCGGCCCTTCAGCAAGCACTGACAAGTCTCAATCTCCGTCCCCTCACTCACCAGCCTCAGCATTCGACTGCGGCTTGGGGTGGTTGAGTTTAGACTCTGCCTAGATTGCAATCGGTCCGTCCAAATGCATGCGAAAAAGACCTTCGGTCATGTTTAGACTGTGCCGAGATAACTGCACACGAACCGGCGAACTTCATTCTAAGAGAAGTTATTTTTTCGCCCTGCCCTAATGCCAGCGAGGGCTTGTCACGGCTGGTGTCGTTGGCCGTAGGATAACCGGCTTGTACATCTGCTACTCCGAGATCACTGGTTTTGTTCAGGCAGCGCGTCAATAGTTCATAAATCCCCTGGAGCAGCACAGTGCACGGTGGTACATTCTCGTCTCGTGATGCTACAGAGCGCAGCTGCGGCGCATGGGGTGCAGCTATGACCCTCGCCGACCAAGTAGGAATGGTTGGTGGACCAACCCTGCCGTCTCCAGGGACCTGCATCGGCTCCTACGAGCTGATACGCGAACTCGGACGCGGTGGGATGGGGGCAGTATATGTGGCCCGCGATATCAAGCTCGGCCGGCGCGTGGCCATCAAATTTCTACACACCGAGCAGGCTGAAGTCACGGTGCGGTTCTTGGTTGAGGCGCGGGCCACGGCCCGCTGCAGCCACGAAAATATCGTTATCATTCACGAGGTTGGCGAACACGCAGGCCAGCCGTTTATGGTGCTTGAGTATCTACAGGGCACACCACTTACCAAATTGCTCTCTCAGCAGTTGCCGCCGCAGCGGGCGGTGGAGCTAATCGAGCCCGTGGTGCGTGCCCTTGATTGCGCCCACCAACAGGGAATCGTACACCGCGATCTCAAGCCCGACAACATCTTTGTCACCGATGGAGGCACGGTTAAGGTACTCGATTTCGGCATCGCCAAACTGGCTCAGGAAAAGGCCATGGATGGCCTCTCTAGCCAAGTGCCAAGGGCCCATCCGTCCGCCGCTACAATAGATAGCCAAGCCGGTGTCGAGTCATACGACGAAGCCGATAACGCAGCTGAAGCTAGTAACGAAGCCGAAGCCGCAGGGCTCACCAAGCGCGGCGCCATCATCGGCACGTTACCGTACATGTCACCCGAACAGTGGGGGGCAGACGAAGTCGACGCCCGCAGCGACATCTGGGCCGTTGGCATTCTGCTCTACAAAATGCTGACTGGGACCCATCCGCTGGCGCCGGCGCGTGGCTGGCAGCTCATGGTCACCGGGATCTTGTCCGAGCCCATGCCCAGCGTGCGCGACGCCCGCCCCGATCTGCCGGACGCGCTCATCGCCGTCATCGACGGCTGTCTGCGCAAGCGCAAGGCTGAGCGCATCAGCTCGGCGCGCGAGCTGTTGGCGGCCCTTGAGCCGATCGCGTCTGAGCGCCGAGGCCGTGGCCACAGCTACGATAGCCCATATCCTGGCCTGAGCGCGTTTCAGAAAAGCGACGCCGCTCGCTTCTACGGCCGCTCCCGCGAAATCGAGGCCGCGTTGGCGCGCCTGCGCGACCAGCCGCTGCTAGGGGTAATCGGCCCCTCGGGCGCGGGAAAGTCGTCCTTCGTGCGCGCCGGTTTGCTGCCAGCGCTGGAGCACGCGGGCGAGTCCTGGACCGGTATTGTGGTTCGCCCAGGGCGGCGGCCACTCGGCGCGCTGGCCCAGGCGCTCATGTCGTACCTGCCCGGTGACACCTCGTTCGGCAACAGTGCAGTGGCAACCCGCGTCAGCAGCGGCGTGTCCGGGGCAATGACGGTAGAGGATCTAGCTGCTCGCCTGGCGGCCGAACCCGGCTACTTGGGCCGCATTCTGCGCAGTCACGCCCACCACCGCGGCCAGCGGGTATTGCTATTTGTCGACCAGTTCGAGGAGCTCTACACCCTGGTGGCGGATCCGCGCGAGCGACTGCTCTTTACCTCGTGCCTGGCCAGCGCCGCCGACGATGCCGGTGCACCCATTCGCGTGGTCATCACCATCCGCTCGGATTTCATCGATCGCGTGGCCGAAGATGCGTACTTCATGGCTGAACTGGCCCGCAGCCTGTTCTTTCTGGCCTCGCCGAGTCGTGACAGTCTGCGCGAGGCCCTGGTCGAACCCGCAGCCCAGGCCGGTTACCAATTCGAATCGGCGGACGTGGTTCAGCACATGCTCGACCACTTGTCCGAAACCCATGGCGCATTGCCACTATTGCAGTTTGCGGCCAGCGAGTTGTGGCGGCGCCGCGACCGTGACCGCCGCCTGCTCACGCAAGATGCCTATTGGGCCATCGGCGGCGTCACCGGTGCATTAGCCAGCCACGCCGACGCTGTGATCGCCGAACTCACGCCCGTCAACCAAGCATTGGCGCGGACTCTGCTTCTGGCCTTGGTTACGCCCGAGCGCACGCGCGCGATAGTGTCGGTGCGCGAGCTCGTCGAACTGGGTCGCGGGTCCCAGGCCGCCGCTGATATCGACGCCCTGCTCGCGCATTTGGCCCGCGCGCGCCTGCTGGTGATTCAACAGGGCGGCGATACCGCTGCTGCCGGCACCTCCGACACCATGGTCGAGATCGTCCACGAATCGCTGATCCATACCTGGCCGCGGCTGCGGCGTTGGCTCGACGAAAACCAAGACGATGCCGTATTTTTGGCCGAGCTGCGTGGGGCCGCTCGGCAGTGGCAGGCGCGCGGTCGTCCCGCTGGCCTGCTGTGGCGCGGTGAGGCTAGCCGCGAGGCCCGGCATTGGCATCAGCGCTACCGCGGCGAGCTGCCCCAGGTCCAGCGCGAGTTTTTGGTCGCGGTTTTTCGTCTGGCCGATCGTGCGCGCCGCTGGCGGCGTATTGCCCTGGGTGGCGCCTTCAGTATGATGGCGGCGCTGGTGGCGGCCGCGGCCGTGGCCGTAGTCGTGATCGGTGAGGCGGAAAGACGCGCCAGCGAGCAAGCGCGGGTGGCTCAGCGGGCTGAGGCCCGGGCCCAGGCCCGGGTGGTTGAATTGCGCGACAAGGAGCGCGAGCGGGCTGCGGCGGCCGAGCGGGCGCGCGGAGCCCAGCGCCAGGCCGTGGCCAGGGCGCGCGAGGTCGAGGCCCAGGCGGCCGAGATTGCGCAGACCAACCAGGCGCTCGCGCGCAGCCTGAAAGACGCCAAGCGTGCCCGCAGGCGCGAACGCAAGGCCAAATACGATGCCTTGGCGAGCGAGGCTGGGGCTCGACAAGCCGAAGAAGAGGCGTATTTGGTGATACAACAGCTGCAGAGCCAGCTGTCGGGCATGAGCGCACGCATCAGCGAGCTTGAGCGACTTCTTGAGACCATGATCGACGACGTGCAGCTGGAGCCTGCCGCCGTGGGAGGAAGGAAATGAACGAATCGAAGAACGTGCGGGATGCGGTTGGTGTCCGGGACATGACTTACGACGGGCATGGACACGGCCGGCCAAGAACGCGGCCGGTGGCGGCGCTGGTCCCGATCCTCGCGATGATGATGACGGCGAGCGTGATCGTCATCGGCCCAAGTGTCGCCAGCCACGCTCAGTCTGCAGCGCCCAATCAAGCCGGTGTTGGCGATGCCGAGGACGCCCCAGCGGCGCCGGCCCAAGCTGACGGAGCGGGCCAAGCGCGTGGTGAGGCAAGCGCGCCGTTGCCGGCTGGGGACGACGCGGTATCAGAGATCGGCGCGGGCGCGTCGTCGCCTAAATCGGCGAGCGATATCGTAGAGCCCTGGAGCGAGGGCCGCTCCCAAGCTGACCGCCGCGCCGCGCGCGAGGCATTCTTGGCCGGCAACAAACTGGCGCGACGGCGCTTTTTCGCCTCGGCGGCGGCCAAATATCGCCAGGCCATGGATCTATGGCCACACCCTGCCTTCGCCTACAACCTGGCCCTGGCCCAACTGCAACTCGACCAGCCCATCGAGGCTCACGCCAGTCTCGAACGCGCAATCGAGCACGGGCCCGAGCCCCTCGGCGACCGTTACCAGGAGGCACGGCAGCAGATCGCCCGCATTGAGAGCGAGGCTGGCCAGCTCACGGTGACCTGTGCTGAACCAGGTGCACGCGTCATGATGGATGGGAAACTACTATTTATGGCTCCCGGTACTGGCCGTCGCTTGGTGCGGCCGGGCGCCTATCAAGTTGTGGCCCTGCACAGTGGACTGGTGCCCGTGATCGAGACCGTGGTGTTGGCGCCGGGGCAAGAGAGCGCGGTGGCGCTGGCATTCACGTATCCCGAAGTTGAAATCGAAGTGTCGGAGCGGCGTTGGGCGTCATGGAAATCGTGGGCTGTGGTCGCTTCTGGTGCGGCCCTGATGGCGACCGGTGGCGCGCTCGATTGGCATTCGAGCCGCGCGTTCGACGATCACGACCGCGCCTTTCGCAAGCAGTGCCCCGACGGCTGCATGGACGGAAGCGTCCCCGCCGATCTCGACAGCCGGCAGCGGCGTGCCGAACGCGAACAGGATCTGGCAATCGTCGGCTATACGGTGGGCGCTGCGGCGTTGGCCACCGGCGTCGTACTCGCCTATCTGGGCCGCGAGCGCGTGCGCCGCGAACGGGTGCGCAAGGCGCCTGACGGCAGTGTCGTTAGCGTTGTCGAGCCAGGGGCCAAAGACATCGCCATTATCGCGCCGCTGATCGCACCCGGCGCGGTCGGCTTGAACACTGGGTTCTATTTCTGATACAGCTGGGAGGACGTAATGATGAAAGGATGCACGAGATCGGGTCAATCGCTCGCCACGGTTGTGCTGATGATGTTGCTGTGCACGTGCGTAAACGACGATGTGGGCGTTGTCGTGTGCCCTGAGACCAAGCTGGAGTGCCCGCCGGGGTCGATATGCAATCCGGACGGGAACGGCTGCACGCCCGAGGGCTGCGGTGATGGCATTCTCGACCGTGCCAACGGCGAGGTGTGCGACGACGGCAACAAAGACAGCGGTGACGGCTGCAGCGGCGATTGCAAAATCTTCGAGAGCTGCGGCGACGGCAAAGTGGATCCCGGTGAGGTCTGTGACGACGGCAACCTGAATGACGACGACGACTGCAGCATGGACTGCCAGAGCTTGCTCTTGTGCGGCGATGGCGTCGAAAACCCGGATGAGCAGTGCGACGAAGGCGTCGACGGCATGGCCAGGGATACCAAGAACTGTAACGCCGACTGCACCTTGCCCCGGTGCGGCGACGGTCGTGTCAACGCGAAGTTCATCAACCCTGCCACTGGCCTGGCCGAGAGCTGCGACGAGGGGGTGAATACCGCGATGTGCGACGCCGACTGCACCCCGCCCGAATGCGGGGATGGGCTCACAAACTCAGAATCCGCCGACAAGGAGGAATGTGATGACGGCAAGGGCAACAGCAACGATGGCGGTTGTTTGCCCGGCTGCAAGCGCGCCACGTGCGGCGACGGGGAGGTATGGGAAGGTGTCGAAGATTGTGACGCTAGCGAGGACACCGAGGAATGCAACGGCGAGAGGGCGGGGGATGTGGCTTGCAAGTTCAGCCGATGTGGCGATGGCTACGTTAATACAAAGGCACGCGAAGGGTGCGACGATGGCAACAATATCGATACCGATGCTTGTCCGTTGAGCAGTGCAGCGCTGTCAGATGCCGCGCCTAGCACGGCCAGGTGCCAGCCAGCCCGCTGCGGCGACGGCTTTTTGTACATTGGCGTCGAGGCGTGCGACGTCCAGGCCGATAGCGAGGTCTGTAACGGCCCTGGGGCTGCGAATCAGTATACTGGGGCACTTGTTGAATGCCACGCGACGTCATGCGGAGACGGTTACGTCAATGAGGCCGCAGGCGAAGAGTGCGACGATGGCAATGATAGCCTTTTCGACGCATGCCCTTCGGGGCCAGGGGGAACCTGCCGGCCAGCGATGTGTGGCGACGGCTTTTTGCATATTGGTATCGAGGAATGCGATCACGGCCAAGAGACCGCCACCTGTAATGGTGCGGAAGCCGGCGATGTGGCTTGCAAGATCTCCCAATGTGGTGACCGTTATATAAACCAGGCCGCTAACGAGGAATGTGACGATGGCAATACCAGGCTAACCGATGATTGTCCGTCGGGGCCAGGAGGAACCTGCCGCAACGCTGTGTGCGGCGACGGCTTTGTCGACCTTGAAGGCGATGAGCAAGAGGAATGCGACACGCTGAGCGACCGGATAGACTGCAACGGGCCCGGGGCGACGAGCGAGGACGAGAGTGGAAACGAGAGCAATGTCGAATGCAAGTTCTCCGTGTGCGGTGATGGTTACATCAACTCAGCTGCAGGCGAGGAGTGCGATGAGGTCGAAGGAGATAGTGCCAACTGCAATGGCAGAGGCGCCGGAGACGTCGCCTGCAAGGCACCCCGGTGCGGTGACGGCTATCCCAACACTGCGGCAGACGAAGAATGCGATGACGGCAATAGCTTCAACTTCGACAGCTGTGTTTCGGTAGGAGGTATGGGTTGCCAATCAGCCCGGTGCGGGGATGGAATTCTAGAGCATGGCGTCGAGCAGTGCGATGATGGCAACGACAACAAGAGCGATGCCTGCCCATCTGGGGAGCCGGAGCCTGGAAAGCCGATTTGCGAGCCTGCACGCTGCGGCGATGGTTATACTCGCTTCGGACTCCCATCAGACGACCCAAACTCCGAGGAATGCGACGATGCTGGCGATAGCTCGGACTGTGATTTCGATTGTACTCTACAAGAGTGCGGTGACGGTTATATCAATACGGTCGCCGAGGAATGTGAGTCGCCAACCGACTGCCCTGGAGAAAACCCAATATGCACTGCAAGTTGCCAGTGTAGTGTCCAGTAGGGAGATTCGTCCATGAAACGAAATCGTAGCTCTTTCGAACCTCCGTCTATCGAACGGGGAACACCATGGCGGTTGGTTGATGCCTGCCGACACTGCGTCCGCGTGAGCAAAATCACCATCCTGGTGGCAGTCTTGACCGGCTTTGGGCTCTCCGGTGGCCAAGCGCACGCCGAACGCGATCGTGTCGAAGTGGGCGTCAAGTTGGCTCCCAGCCTGGAGCGGCAAGTGGGCGACTTCGAGAGCGCAGGAATATCGACGGCATATAAGTCGGGGTTCTCTACCGGTTTGGGATTGCGATATGGGTGGCTCGATTATCTATCGGTGCAAGCTGAGCTGCTCTACGCTACGCGTGGTACCGATATAGAAGAGATGGATACGATTATCAGCGGCTACGACTTTACCTATCTTGAACTGCCGCTACTGGCCCGGCTGCGGATACCCTGGTTCTACGGCAATACAGTTCGTCCCAACATATCTGGCTATGTCCTTCTTGGACCGTCTATGAGCCTCCAAATCGGCGCTGATCAAGTAGACCGTGACTCTGGCGACTCGATAAGGGACGTGAGCGATACCGCGCATATGCTGGACGTGGGTATGGTCGCCGGGGCTGGCATTGCCTGGGAGGTGACGCCCGAGTGGGCGATCTCGCTTGAGATCCGCTACGACCGCGGATTTCGCGATGCGCTGCCCGATTTGATAAGGGACTCCACAAATGAAGCGTTTCTTTTCACGCTGGGAGTTGACTTTACCCTGGCGCATGGTGACCACGACGGCGATCGCATCGCCGACTACCGGGACAAGTGCCGAAAAGAGACAAAAGAAGATTGGAACGGCTACAAAGACGACGACGGCTGCCCTGATGCCCATG
>JAAUYH010017206.1_pt1 | contig 11719 bp, 6 predicted proteins | sample 7278061 | NCBI WGS metagenome assembly JAAUYH01 (sample SAMN14350203, study PRJNA611818) | marine sediment metagenome | isolation source: surface marine sediment (0.6m) | place: French Polynesia: Moorea | collected 2018-08 | reverse complement strand
ACGGATATTGGCTCATCAAGCCACCGTGGGAGTTACTTTACTCCCGGAACGCTCAAAGCTTTTCAAGTCGCACTGGTAAAACCAGTGGCTTACCTCAGATGTTTAGTTAAAGTGATCCGTAATACATTCCAATTCTTCTTTCGTAACTCAATGAGAAGCCTAGCCTCCAATGCTGTAAGACCTTCATCTTCTTTTCCAATATCCATCAAAGCTATACCAACTTCATTTAGTAGATAAGATTGTTGGGATGAATTTAGGTTAAAGGTAGCAGGTATGTTAGCCCAATCGATAGGGAAGAAAGGTTTAAGGAGGGCTAAAGCCTCAGTGTAAGCCTCCAAGTTGAATAAGAGAGCTGTACAAAAGTCCCCTGCCAAAGTGTTGTAAGCCTGTTGGTATCGCTCATCTGTAGCAAGGTTCGGATGAGAAGTAAAACATTACTAACTTCTTCAAGGGTTTCTACCTCAAAATAATTACTTTTGGATTGCTGTGAGAAGTAATCCACCACAGATTGGCCATATCGCTCTTTGTCTTCCTGGCGCAGGCTTCCGATAGCAGTGCCACGAACGACTGGGTGCAAGTCATATCGCTTTGTATTGGAGTCATATTGCAGCAGTCCCCGTCGTTCCAAATCACGAACTGTAGTCGCTAACTCCCTGTGAGCTGCAGGAGCTTGCATTTGATAATCTTTGAGGTCTTGATTGTATTTTTTTTGCCGTTGTTGAAGAGCATCTTCGTACCATTTGAGAGCTTCTTCCTTTTCCTCTTCAGAGGTTTCGTCCCAATCAAAGTCTTCTCTTGGGTTATCTGGTTCATTTACCCCTTCTGGTTTTGGAGGAAGATGAGGATTAAAAGCGCTGAGGAGTTCATAATCAACTGATTCTGAAAGAAAAGCTAGGGTTGAAAGAAGTTGACGACTTTTCTCAGGAAGAGTATCCAGGGCAGTCAGGAGAATGTGGTTGCGTTTCTGTACCAAGTTGAGTTCAGCCAGATTGAGGTGTCCCCCATAATCTGGAGCTTCAACCCAGGCGTCAAAGTTTCCGCGATCGGGAAAGTAATCGTTCACGAGACCTGCAACAACACCGGTTACCAGTGGATGACAATCACAGTGGCTTTGAAGATAACGCTGTATGGTCTGGGATTTACCCGTTACACCACAGCTCCGAAGTAGTGCTTCGGCATCGAGTGGGCGTAGTCCGGGAAGACGCTCGCGAAGCACCCCTGGTATCGGCTGGCTAGCTCGGTTGAGCAAACCTCTGGGCGTGAGCCGGGTGCTTATAAGTAATTTTGATGGATCTGCCGCCGTTAACATCCGCAGCAGATCATCGTCTTCGGGGTGGATGGCGTCACAGGGGTCCCGCCGAGCAATTTTGTCTGTGGCGCCCACTTCTTCATCCGCCATTTGAGCCGCATCAAAGCGGTGATAGGCGACCAACACCCGTTCCAATCCATCTAGAATAAATAGCCAGGGTTTGGCATTCAGTTGGCGCAGAAGTAACTCACTCAGTTCCAGGGTTTTCTTTTGGCGGAGTTCTTTGAGGGGTTGCCCGGTCATGTAAGCCAGGGCGCGCCGACAAAAGTCGGCCATAATGGCGCCCCGTTCATAAAAGGAGTACCAAAAGATACCCGCCCAATCAGTCCGAACAATGTTGGCATGTTGGGTCGTCCACTGCCAGGTGAGCATGCTTTTGCCAGTGCCGCCGATGGCCTCAAACAACAAAATTGGGTGAGGATTAGCAGGGGTTGCCCAGTCGTTTAGAGTGTCAAGCTGCGCCCTGCGCCCGACAAACTCGTGAGACCCGATATAACGCGGTTCGGCATAAAAACCTGGCGGTGTCGGGATGCCATCAGGATGAGCAGGCGTCGGCTTTGGATCCGGAACTGGTTCTGGTGTAGATTCAGCCTGTTGATCGAGATAACGGCGAAGGTCTGCAACAGCCTGTATCGCAGCGTTAGAGAACTCATCCAGGCTATTAAAAACTTTATAGATTCGATGGACGGAAGAGCCAGGATACAGGCGTTTGGCGTTTTTTCGAAAGGCTTCAAGCTTCTCAAATTTTTGAGGATCCCGTTCGATATCTCGCGGCTTAACCTCGTGGTCATCCCCCATAATGAAGAGAAGTACGGGGCGATTCAAACGTTGAGATTCCCTGAATTCAAGTTCAGTCAGAGATAGCCGCTCTGGATTACGGCTTGTATCCTCATGAATTTGTCCGTATCTATGGCTAATCACCCCAATATAAGCAGATGCTTTCTGCACCATCTGGAGTGAGGAATCAATCACATCTATCCCAGGTTTCGCCGAGTCATTTTCCATGACGACTGGCTTCAGTTCCTGTCCATCAATCGCCTTAATTAAGACTGCTCGATGTTCTTTCAGGTCTGTGAAGGTGCTGGAAACCATCACTCCCGGGTAGCTTACTGGCGTAGGATGATTGCTGTCCGCCATCGTTAATCCAAAGTCTTAAGTATATAAATAATATTGATGCCCCTCGCCCTTTAACCTGGCGTTGCTGAACAGAGTAATGAATGGGTTTATTGCAGCGCCTCAATCGCCTTCTCCCTAAATCCCTCTCCCCAGGGAGAGGGACTTTGATTCTGGCTCCCTTATCCCCTAGGACTACCGTGTACACACAAGTCATCTAATCCCATCCCCAAGGGGCAGATCCCCCCTAACCCCCCTTAAAAAAAGGGGGGGACAAGCTCAAAGTCCCCCTTTTTTTAAGGGGGATTTAGGGGGATCGAACAACTTTCACAACCCATTTCAAGATCTGTGTACACGGTAGCCCCTAGGGAGCAAGGTTGGGGATGAGGGTAGTTCATCCCTCGGTATTCAGCAACGCCCCCTTTAACGTAGATCCCCATATCAAGTTATCTGAATTAGGTAACTTGCCGGGACCTATCAGGCAGACCCTCAAAGGAATCTACAACTATTAGGGAATAAATTCTTAAAAATATAGCCAAACTCTAGTCTTTGAGCTGCTATCGATCGCATCGAATGATCACTTCTAGGAATTGTAAGCGGCATTAATCACTACTAGAAAAGGGAATTTTTGCTTCGTACATTGCCCATTGTTCAGTAGTTTAGCCGTAACCATTCAAACCCGTCAATCTCAGTAATGGTAACAGTTTGTCTAATCAAGGGTTATCAACTTGAAGTGGGACGTTGTCATTCGGTTAGAAGACAGGAGTCAGGAGACAGAATTCAATTTCTGACTAACTGCTATATTCCGTATTCCTTCTCCACTGAATTATCCCGGATTAAATTGCACGTCTAATCGAGCTGTCCAAATCGAAGTCGCCATCAGGCGTTACAATCTAACTGAGCACCCATCGCAATATGCCTAAGCAATCCACGCAGAGAAACAGACTGAGGGAATAAAAGATCATGTTGCGATCGCGCCGCAACAGACTAGCCATCAACATTTGGCTCGAACTACCCGCCAGTAGTAAAAAACCATATCGACTGGCCTCAATATTCAGGGCGAGTAGGAGACCGCCTGCGATCGCAAACAGCGTGCTGGAAAAACTCAGGACACTCGCAGGAGAACGCCCCTGAAGAAATTGTTTTTTAGATTTCCGATGTTTCTTGGGACGGTAAGGGGAAGCGCTTTGGAAGGGATAGGGGATAGAGCTGCTGGTGTTCATGAGCTTTATGACGTGTCCTTTGAGACCGTATTCACAACAGGGGGAAAAGAACGAACCGGAATCATCAACTCTCGATGGTTGAATAATATCCAGCCGAGCATCCTCTCCACATCCCATAAATGTCATGTCCAGCGCATGACATTTGTCATATCGGGGTAACAACTGAAAGCGGAACAATTCAGTAGAGAAGGAATACAGCAGTCAGAAGTCAATCAGAAACTGGATTCTGACTCCTGACTCCTGTATTCTTGCCCTGTCAGAACGTCCCGGCTTAAGTTGATACCCTCATGTCGATAGACAAATCAGCTGCTCTTGGCGACTGGCTTGAGGATTGATAACCTTCATTTGCGATTCCTGACAGAGCTGTTCAATGATGTCCTCGATCGCCGCTTCACTCACATCCGGAAAATGGGATTGGGTATTTTCAATCAAGGCGAGTAACCCCATCAACCCTTGGGTGGTCATAAGATTGAGCAAATATTCCCTAGCCGCTTGGGTGGATGACGGACCCCGTCTTTTCTTCCGCAGCTTCGGCGGCTGATGACGACTCATCTGATTAGCGGGCTCCGGTTTAGGGGATTTGCTTTCCGCCTTGTCCCCTCGCTTGGCGAGCACTGGTTTGGGTCTACCCTGCTTAGCATCCTTCCGTTTGGGCGGAGCCTGTCTAGCAGGCGCCGCTTCCCTCTCCGTCGGCACATCATCCAGAGGCGCACGGTTTACCGCATCATCCTCCAATCGCTTGGCCGCTAGCGAATCCTCGTCCACCTGTTTAGAGGCTACCGGATCAGCGTCTATGGAATGGACCTCGACTACATCGCTATCTGTCTCATCGAATTCCTCTTCGTCGAGCTCTTCCTCGTCAAACTCTTCCTCGTCAAACTCTTCCTCATCAAACTCTTCCTCGTGGACCTCCGTTGCATCTTCATCAATATTCATTCCATCAATATCCGCCTCATCATCGTCGGAAACCAGTTCCAACTCTTGCAACAGGGGACACTGATTCAACACTCGCGACCGTCTCAATAAAGCCTGTAATTCTTTGAGATCGGGCGTTGACTGTCCCACAACCAGTTCTCCGCCACAGGCCGCATTGACTAAATTGTGGTAAGTCTCCAAATAATGCACCGAGGTCAGGTCAGACTCGATGTGCAAGTAGTTGGCATAGGCGAAAATTTGCCGATACAGCTGATTGCCCTTATTGCTGGAGCGGCCAATGGTCTCGGCTCGAACGAGATAAAGGCGATCGCACCGTTCCTCATCGATCACCCGTTGACAGGCTCGCATTAAGTAGTAGAAAGTGGTCAGATTTCGGCCTTCGGTCCAGACAATGCCGGTTAACGTCGGATATTCGTGGCTCAGGGAGTACGCCGCATAGCGGGTTCCCTTCAAAAAAGGCACCGTCGTCTTAGGAATTTCTAAGGCTTCTAAGGCTTCCCGCAAGCGCCAAACCAGATCCGCCGATGACAGTTGGCTAATGCGGGTTATCTGCTGGCTCACTTTCTGGAATTCTTTTTTCCAAACCAAATCAAAGCTGGCCAGACTATCCACCGTCCGAGAGAAGAGGACAGGCGAGAGGCTGTCTATCGGGGGGGCTGGAATCGTCCCGGTTTCTTTGAACTGCTGGAGTAACTGCTGGCCCAGCATCAAGACATTACGAGGCAGGGTTTTTTCCCCGGGGAATTTATGGCTCAGCCAGTCTCGGGAAAGGGGCGCGATGTTCGATTCGGGGGCGGGGTTTGCTTCATCGTGCAACGGAAATAATCGGGCGGCCCAGAGGTCGGTCGCCTGGTCAAGATTGATTGGCTTAAGGGATAGTTTTTCGTTAATTCGCGCTAAATCAGCCGGTTGAATCGCTTTGTAATGCTGATTCCAGGTGCTGGTGATAATGCTAATCAGAATTAAAAAATTATCCAGCTTTTCATTATGGATCGTTGCATTGACGCTAAATAACGCCTGCAAATCAGGCTTGCCGCTGGGCAGAATGGGAATGTTATCCAGGTTATCGAAGCACAGGACAATGGGTTGAGTCGAGGCGGCGATGCGACCGAAGTTGGCTAGATTTTTTTGAGCGGCGTCTTCGGAATCTATCGACTGGCTGACCCGCAGGCTTTGCAGATCCTCCTCATCCAAATCATCCCCGCGTAACCAGTCATAGGCGAGGGGACGCAACTGGGGATTGGTGAGATCATAGAGAACGCCAAAGAATTCTTTCGGGTTATAGATTCCCACGGGATAACTGGCCCGCAGATCTCGGATAAATTGAGCCCGCTCCCGCACCATCCATCGGCTAAATCCTCGGTTTTTGAAGCTGGGAAATTCTTTGAGCCAAAGGAGTAATTGAGAGTCTTCTTGACCTGCGGGCGCTTGAATCAAACTATCAACGGTATTGCGCAAAATATGCCGCCAGAGATAGTCGCTGTCTGGCCAGGGACCGATGTACGCAAAGCAGGCTTTAGGATTGAGCAACCGTTTGAGGCGACCCAGCAAATAGCTTTTGCCCGCCCCAGAATCACCCGTTAGAAGGACGGTGCGGGTGATGCGATCGCCCACAACCTGTTCCAGAATCTGGTCAAGTTTGTCAACCGTCTCTTGATGAATCGATTCCACCTCTAAGACCGGGTTTTGCCTTTCCCGCCAAAAATTACCCGGCTTGAAAGTGCTGGGGTCAAAGGGATTGATATTTTGCTGAATTAGTTTTTCAAGGGATGTCACGCTCGTGTCTCCGTCCCCCTAATTTAATCGAATGAAGAAAAGGGATCCGCCAATGTCTTGGGGAATACCCGCAGCCAACTCCGATTCACTGTAGACAGTGACATCCTGGAGGGAACTCAACTCGATTTGGTCATCGCGCTGGAGTTGATAGAGCAATTGATCCAACTCTTCTCGAGAAAAGAGCGGCTGCAATTTCTCCCGCAGCTTAAAAATTGGCAGATAGTTTTCTCCTCCTAACGCCTTGTCCAAGCGCCGAATGATCTCCAGTACGTCTTCTGTACTCAAGGACTGAGTAGAGAAAGGGTCAAATAGAACTTCCTCCGCCGCCTGTTCGTTTGAGTAATCCTGATGGTCAAAGTCATCCTGATCGTCTGAATAATAGAGCGACTGCCGCAGAAAGCAGATGTAGTCGCAAAGCAAGTTAAGGCTTAGAGAGGGGGAAGCGCCCTTGGGGTAGGCGTCATATCGCAGATAATGCTGCCCTAGCTGTGTCAGCCAGACTTCCCTGAGTTGGGTTTTAATCACCTTAACCAAGCCGCGCTGCTCCAAATTTCGAATCATTTGCTGCCGCTCATTAACCGGAACTTTTCGATGAATTTCCTGGGGTGTAATGGAACGGTTGACGCAGGAACGGAGGGTCCACAGCTCAGCGGGGGTAACGGGGAGACTAGTGGTGTCCAGATTAAGCAAGGTAAACCCTGCCGGCGTAATGGCGAACTGCTGAGCCTCATAGGTATAGTCGACTAACCCCTTACTGCAAAGCTGCAGACATATTTTATCCCGCTTAGCTGCAGACGTTTTAGGATTGGGGCGGATTTTCTGAATCGAGGCTCTATAGTGGGGTCGCCCCAAAAGCTGCAAAAGAAACTTCAGCTCAATGCTGGTTAAATCCATAGCCTACTTTTGATAAGCAAACGTATTTCTTTCCCAGAAATAGCCATCTGCATATCCCTGGATCGTTTTATTGTGGTTGGCTAACTCTAGCCGCTTTTCCGCCAAGCAGCAGTACAATTCATCCACTTCAACGCCGATATAGCGACGATTCAACTTCTTAGCAACCACTGAAGTCGTACCCGAGCCCAAAAATGGATCAAAGATTATATCACCTTCACGGCTACTGGCTAGAATGAGTTTCGCCGCTAATTTTTCGGGCTTTTGGGTCGGATGATCCGTGTTTTCCGGCATGGACCAAAAGGGCACCGAAATATCAGTCCATAAATTAGAGGGATGGGTAATTCTAAACTTACCTTGGCGCGTATCTTGCCAATCTTTGGGGTTCCCCTTTTTATCCCGGTAGGGGGCAATCACCTTTCGCTTCAATTTCACAGTATCTAGATTGAAGGTGTATTGATTAGACACGGTGCAAAACCAAATATCCTCTGAACAATTTTTCCAGTTATATTTGGCTCCCCTGCCCTTCTCTCTTTCCCAAGTAATTCGATTTCTAACCATAAAATATTGGTCAATGACTCGATGGATAGGGGTTGAGGATTGCCAATCACAACAGATATAGATAGAGGCGGTTGGCTTGAGCAATCTGATCAGTTTCGTCAACCACGACCTGAACCAAGTTTCATAGTCAGCCATCGTTTTCTGGCTGAACGCAACTTGATTAAACAATTTGTTGCGGTTGTAGGGCGGATCAATAAATAGGAGATCGACACATTCAGAAGGGAAATAGTCGACGCAGGCCAACAAATCTTGATGAATTGTTTTATCAATCAGCTCCAATACCCCCGCCTGTCCATTAAGTTTCAATAAGCGTTGACGATACCGTTGACGCTCATTTTCCATTAAAGTCAACGTTCTATTTCGAGGGGCTCTAGGCTTATCAGGCTTCAACCGCAGTGCTTCTCCTAAGGCTAGAGAATTCGTTTGCATTGGCAGCTTAGCAGGCATTGACCGGGAATTGTCCCACCTACCCCGAATCCAGAGGGATTTTTCTTAAGCAGAATAAATCTATTATTTGGGTAAGGGTGCTGAAGGCTATAAAAAACTGAAATCATAAAAAACCGGGCATGTAATTTAAACCGGGAAAATCCAGCGGGGTCGAAATACAGAATGCAGAATACAGAATACTGAAGGGCCGTAGGGAACTGAATTCTGTCTCCTGACTCCTGTATTCCAACTCAGGAATTAATTTCCCGCTTTAAGTTATCAGCCAAACACTGAAATTAATCCTGAGAATTCAATGGCGCTGTCATGATTAATCCCTTAAAGCAAACTCCTATTGGGCCTCTCCAGAAAATAAAGAGGCTAAACAAAAAATCGGAACACCGACCCCGACGCAAGTTTATTCAGCATCCAATCCCAGAGGGGGGGCGAGAGTGCAGCCTGGATTACAGCAACGTGATTCCGCTGCAGCCTCGCCAGATCAGTTTCATTGAGGATTTACTAGGTGATGGGTAAACGTTAACCTTTCACTGCAACTCGACCGCAAGAAGTTCATTGAAGATTGCCCGAGTGACGGGTGAGTCAATTAGGGATCTGCAGAGTAAATAACATCCCATCTACCCATCTACCCATCCACTGCCTTTTACTGGGACTTTATTTTGACGCACCTTCTTTAGACTGCGCCAGTTAAGCCATGGCGCTTTCGGCGCCAGAGTCCCGTACGAAAATACAAGACGAGCCGGTGGTGGTCACAATCCGATGCACAAACTCAAAATCCGGGGTCGCCTGGATGCCCATAAAGTCCATGTCCGATTGAGGCGCTTCGTATACACATTCTTCAAACTTACCCACCAGTACAATTGTTCGGGTCGCTCTGGGAATGCGGCATAATTCCCGCAACTCGTTGACATATTTCTGCGCCACAGGGATCTCATCCTCACTGGGAACCACCGTCACCAAATTGAGGACGCCCTTCCAAGCTTTGTACAGACGTAGCGCCATCAGCAACGCCAGATTGACGCTGCCTTTTTGAAGTCGTTCGGGAATCGGCAGTTCATCCAATTGGGGTCGAATCCAGAGGTTGATGACTTCTGCGCGTCCCATCCCAGCAACGGGATGGAGGCCCAGCAGCAAAACCCCTACATTCAAGCGTCGCGCTTCTTCAAAGACAGGAATGGTTTGTCGCCAAGATTCTGAATTCTCGGACAGTCGCAGAAACAAAACATTGGGCCTGAAGAAGGTGCCTTGCATGGTCTGCATGGCGGCGAGAATACCGGCCGCACTGACGTTAACCTCCAGTACAGACCAGGTAGTGAAAACCCCTCGTCGTCGCAGGGCGGAACTCAGGTCGTCAATGCGCAGGGAGAGGTCTTCAACGGTGGCGTTGGAGGCAAGGCCCACCAGCTTGATGCCCCCTTCCGGTTTACACAGGTCAATCAATAAACGAAATTCCCCTAGCAGTTGAGATTTATCCTCGACCGGCACCAGCATGGTCGGCTTCCAGGCCCGATAGCTGGTCATATCCAGTTCCACTACTTTGGTGGCGGCCCATTGAGCAACCGCTACCAAGACGCCGCTGCGCACATCGGGGGGGCGTCGCTCTCGGGGCTGACTCACCAAATGTAAGTTAATGCAAACCACAATCACCAGCGCCACCACCGAAAATATCGGGTTAATCACCAGGATGGCGACTAGACACCCCACAAATCCATAGAGGGGAATCAACCGGGTCAACTTTAAGGTGGGGCGAAAGTTCATCAGTCCCAAACTGGACTCAATCAACACCGCTAGATTGATGGTGGCGTAGGTGATCAGAAAGAACATGGTGATCAGCGGAGCGATCGCGTTCAGATCCCTCATCAATAGGGCGCCGACTGCGATCGCCCCACTCAACCCTAAGGCCCGACGGGGTTCGCCGTTCTTGGTGGACAAGCGGGCTAGCCATTCACCATTAGGCAGCACGCCATCCCGACCCAGCGCCATCAAAATGCGGGAGGCGCCCACCAGGGACGACAGAGCGGCGGAGAAAGTCGCCGCCATCAACCCCGCCAAGACAGAAGGCCCCCACAATGACTTCTCCACCATAATGGTGTAATTGCCCACTAATTCATCCGGTGTGGCGGCTTGGGAGGCCCAAATGCAAAGCACCACATAGACCAAGGTGCTGACGCCGATGGCGGACAATGTCCCCATGGGAATACTTTGCCGACTGTTCTTGAGTTCGCCGGACATATTCACCCCAGCCAAAATTCCCGTAGTCGCCGGAAAAAATACGGCGAACACCACCCAAGGGGTCGTTCCAACCAGGCCAGTTTCGACAGATCCCGGGTAAGTTCCCCACCACTGAATGGGTTGAATCACATCCCATGTCAGACTGTCGCCAAAAATTGAAATCAGAGAAATCCCAATCAGCACCATGACCAGGTACTGAATTTGAAACGCGAGTCCAGCGCTGATATAGGCAATAATAAACACCGCCATAAAGACGGAGAGGTCCACCAAAAGGGCTGAATGGTTGGGGAAAAGCGCCATCCACCCTTCCCGGAAACCAAACAAGTACATGGCCACCGCTAGGGCTTGGGAGAGAAATAAAGGCACCCCAACACTGCCGCCAATCTCTACCCCCAGGGACTTGGAGATCATGGCGTAGGGGCCGCCCGCTTTGAGTTGAGTATTGGTGGCGATGGAGGATACCGAAAGCCCAGTGGCCAGGGTAATGCTAACCGCCCCCAGCACAATCATTAAGCCCCCCATCAGGCCAGCGTTGCCCACGACCCATCCCACCCGGAGGTACATAATTACCCCCAGAATGGTCAGTAAGGTGGGCTTAAAAACCCCCTCAAAGGTGTTATAGAGTCTGGGCCCCGATTTACTGGGCCTAGACTGACGGAACATTAATTTCAATCCCTTCCATCCGCGCGTAACCATAATCTCCCTCTTCGAGATGCTGATTCCGAAACCACTAAGCAGTCATCGCTTGCTATCTGAGGTTTTGAATCGGCTGAATCCTTGGAAGTTCCCATTCAAACTTTCTATTTATCGAACCTTATAGGGAAAGCAGAATGTGGAGACAGGGTTAGGGGGCATTCAAAAATAACTTCACACTTTAGCGCTGTGTAAGCCTTTCAGACTCCTCATGCCCTGCTGAAGTTATTCTTACACAGCGCCTTACTCTACCCGGAGTTCACCGACTGTTTTTCCGTCTAGGTATCACTTCGATGCTCAAGCTTCAGTATATCTTCTTTATCCAATCTCCCCATTCGGATGCATTGGCAGGTGGAGGCTGCTCAGCCTCACATAATGTTCGTGGATGGGTGGATAGGTGGATGGGTGGATGGGTGGATGAGTGGATGGGATGTTATTTAACCGCAGATCTCTTAACCTACATTCAGCAGGTAGCTCAACACAGTAAATAATATTGTTGGCAGGCCGAACCAAGAAAACGCAAAATGTGCCTTTGCACCTCTGT
>JAAUYH010162347.1_pt1 | contig 11721 bp, 9 predicted proteins | sample 7278061 | NCBI WGS metagenome assembly JAAUYH01 (sample SAMN14350203, study PRJNA611818) | marine sediment metagenome | isolation source: surface marine sediment (0.6m) | place: French Polynesia: Moorea | collected 2018-08 | reverse complement strand
GGCCCTGTATCGCAAGCGCAGCGACGATCGCAGCGAACGAGCCCGCACTGTGCGCTTTCCCGGCGGCTTTATCGGTCTGGAAGCGCTGGTCTCGCCGCTGTACATCGACACAGCCAAAGTCTCAGAGAGCACGGTGCTATGCCGTGCGCCTCTTGAGGGCTTCGAGCGCTGGCTGGGCCCGGCGGAATCGCCGGCGCGCACCGCACTCGAAGCGAGCGTACGAGCCATGGTGTGCGATCTTCCGCCGCGGGCGGCCGCCGACGGTAGCGCGGCCCAACGCGTGGCTGGCTGGCTCAGCCATGAAGGACCGCAGGGCGATACCCTGCATCTGCCCCGCCGCGTGATCGCCGATCTCTTGGGCATGCGACCGGAGACCCTATCGCGGGCCCTGGCTTCGCTGGCCGCGCGCGGCGTTATTGAGGTGAGTCGCACCGATTTGCGCATTGTCGACCAAGATGCGCTCACCACCATCGCGCGGAGTGGCTGACCGCACTGAGATTGCGCCATACTCGGCGCCATGGATGCGGTCGATTACCTCGTCATTGGTGCCGGCGCAAGTGGGCTGTCCTTTGCCAACTGGCTGCGGGCCGAGGCCGAGTTGCGCGCTCGTCCCATGCCCGAGATCTTGATCGTCGAACGGGATAGCGAACCGGGCGGTTACTGCAAGACCGTGCGGCAGGACGGCTTTGTCTGGGATTATTCCGGCCACTTCTTTCACTTCAAGCATTCCGATATCGAGGCTTGGTTGCGCGCCCGTATGCCCGAGCAAGAGGTACGCTCGGTGGAGAAACGCTCGTTTGTTCATTACGGCGGCCGACTCATCGATTTCCCGTTCCAGAAGAATATCCACCAGCTCGACCAGGCAGAATTTATTGATTGCCTGGTCGATTTGTATTTCCGCGACCGTCAGGCGCCCCCAAATGGCCAAAGAGATGGCCAAGGGGCCGATACCGATGGGCCGCTGTCTCCGTCTGGGCCATGGTCTGCTTCATCGTCCTTTGGCGCCATGCTGTATGCCCGCTTCGGCCGCAGCATCGCAGAGAAATTTCTTGTCCCCTACAACCGCAAACTCTACGCCTGTGACTTGGCGACTCTAGACCCCGATGCGATGGGGCGATTTTTCCCCCACGCCGATATCGCCGACATTATCGCCAACATGCGGCGTCCCGACAACCAAAGCTATAATGCCCGCTTTACCTATCCCGTGGGCGGCGCTATCCAGTACATCCACGCACTTTTGCGCGATCTCCCCACCAATGCCGTGGCCCTGGGCGAAACCGTGGAGTCCATTGATCTGCGCGAGCAAGTGGCCCACACCAGCCGGCGTTCCATCCGCTTTCGTCGTCTGGTGAGTTCGGCGCCATTTCCCCGCTTGTTACAGATGTGTGGCTTGCCCCACGATGACGCGGTGTTTTCCTGGAATCGGGTCTTGGTGTTCAATCTCGGCTTTGACCAAAAAGGCAATACCGCGCCCCATTGGATCTACGTGCCCGACCCGTCATTGTGTTTCTATCGCGTCGGCTATTACGACAACATTATTGGCGGCGATCGCATGAGTCTGTATATCGAAATTGGCATCCCCGCCAAAGGCAAGGGTGCCAGCGATGGTGCAGGCGCCGGGGGCGGCGATGATTCTATCACCGGCGCCGGAGGCGACGAGCATACGATCAACGCCATGCGCGAGCGCGTGCTCGGCGACCTAAAACGGGCCGGCATGGTGGACAGGCAGCGCCTCATCAGCTCGCATAGCGTCATGCTCGACCCGGCCTATGTCCATATCACCCGGGCATCGCGGGCCGCCTTTAAGGAACTGTCGGCCGTCCTGCGCGCCGCTGGCGTGTATCCCGTGGGCCGCTACGGCGGCTGGACCTACTGCAGCATCGAGGACAATCTAGTCGAGACCCGAGATCTCGCCCGTACCTTTGGCCCTTTGCTCTGATCCCGCTGCCTCCGAATGCGCCTGCGCGGCTAGACGCCGCTGCCGGTTCTGTTGACGCTGGTCCAAAATGCGGCGAATGCGGCGCGAGGTGGCCCGGTCCAGCGGCATCCAGCCGTACACGGCGGCTCCGATGACAAAGCACACGCCCACCCCGGGGCCAAAGATGAGGGCGATGCCGCCGATGGCTTCGGCGCTCTGGCTGCTCGCGTCCGGATCAAAGCCGACAAAATCGAGGAGAAAGCCGGCCAGGGCCAGGCCGACCGCACGGGCCAATTTGGTGCCCATGCGCCAAAAGCCAAAGTACAAGCCCTCGCGATGGGCCCCCGTGCGCACCTCGTCGTAGTCGACGATGTCGGTTACTGCCGAGTCGAGGAGGAAGATGGCGCCGACCAGCACCCCGCCGACGATGGCGACCGCAATCGGCGGCCACAATTGGCCCGCGGGCAAAATGGGATAGACCACGGCCGTCATCACCCCGAGCGCGGCGATGCCGAAGACGGCGGGCAGTTTTTTGCCATAGCGGCTGGCCAAGCGCAGCCACAGCACCACCGATAGCGAGATGAGGCAGACAAAGGGCAAAAGGACGTAGAACAGCACCTCGGTATCGGGCAGCATCAGCCGATACTGATAGTAGAAGAGGGCCACGGCCGAGTTGAGCGCCCGTCCCACCGAGCCGATGATGTAGGCGGCCACCAGGATGAGAAAGGGCCGGTTGGAGATCACCGACAGAAGCCCGCGCAGGTATGTCGCCAGCGACATGGGCGGCTCGGTGCTGGGGCGGTCAAAGCGCACGCAGGCCAGGGCGGTGACCACGGCCGAGGCAATGACGACCACGGCCACATAACGACTGGCCGTGCCCGAGTGTTCGCTCACCGCGCCGGCCGTGTTCTCGCCCGCCATGTACACCACGATGCCGGGGATGACGATGCCGAGGAGCAGGCCGAGGTTGGCAAACACAAAACGCCAGCCAAAGAGCTCGACGCGCTCGTCCAAATCGTTGCTCAGTTCCCCGGCCAGGGCCGCATGGGGAATGGCCATGAGCGTCATGCCGCTATTGACCAGGATATAGCCGACGAGGAGAAAGGCAAAGCGCTCCAGCTCGGTCGCCATCTGCGGCGGCGAAAACAGCAGCAAAAAGCTCGCGGCCAGAAGCGGCGCACCGAGGACCACGTACGGCACCCGTTTGCCGGCGCGGAAGCGGGTGTGATCGCTCACCGTGCCCATGATGGGGTCGGTGATGGCGTCCCAAATCACCGCCAGCGCCAGGGCCAGTCCGGCCAGGCTGGGGCTTAGGCCCACGGTGTCGGTGTAAAACTTGAGCAGGTAGATCTGGACGAAGAACTCGATGGCCGAGATGCCGAGTTCGACCGTGCCATACCCAGCCTTGCGCCCCAAACTGAGCCGTCCGCCGAGCTGTGCGTTGGCGTGGGTAGGAGTCATGTGGGTTCAGCATGACCGCACTTATCGTCCCTGGCAATAGACCGGGGCCACACCGGGTCTTTGCTCCGGAGCACCGGCTACGATTCACTCAGATAGCGATCGAGCAAGCGGGCCGATACATCGAGCAGGTCGCTCTCGGTGATAATGCCGACGAGCTTGTCGCCGTCGATGACGGGCAGGCAGCCAATCTGATGCTGGCGCATTAGGCGAATGGCGTTGAGCGTCATGGTATCGGGCGACACCGTCACCGGATCGGTGCGCATGATGTCGCGGACCGCCATCGGCTGACCGCCGCGGGTGGTATCGCCGCGCGCCATCATGCGGAGCAGCGTGCGGTGGGTGATCACGCCGACCAGACGGCCGTTATCATCTTCGACCGGCACGTGGCGCACGTGCTCCCAGTCCATGACGTTGGCGGCCAAATCGACCACATCTTCGGGATGCACGGTAAAGAGGTCGGTGGACATGAACTGGCCCACCCGGCGATAGCCGTGGCGCTGCCAATCATCGTCATCGCGCAGGCGGCACTGTTCTGGCCACTGGTGCACCGGATCGCCGCGGCGCTGTTGCTCCAGCATGTCGGCGACCAAACTGCGCTCATGTAGATCGCGGGCATTACTGGTCCCCGGCTGGGTACTGTCTTTGAGCGAGCCGTACGACGTGAGTAGCCAGCTGGCGCCCGTGACCTGAGCCTTGACCCGGTCTTCCATGATCCCCAAGTAGCGGTCGATATCGGCGGTGTCGATGCCGGCCTGGGTGAGGCCGGTGCGCGCCATAGGCAATAGTTGCGAAATGATGAGGTCGGTCACCGAGACCGATCGCCCATGCACCCAATGCAGCTGCGACTTGAGTCCGTGGCGGGCGGCCTCAAAGAAGTTGCTGCGGGCATCGTCAAAGCGCATGACCTTGGAGACATCGGGATAGGCGTCGACAAAGGCCGACATCAGGCCGAAGTACAGGGCCGCATTGGCCACTTCGTCGGCCACCGTGGGACCGGCCGGCAACACCCGATTCTCGATGCGCAGATGCGGTTTGTTGCCAGTGATGCCGTAGCAGGCCCGATTCCAGCGATATGTCGTCCCATTGTGAATGCGCAGCGCCTGCAGGAGCGGCACCCCGCCCGACCTGAGCACTTCGAGCGAATCTTCTTCTAAGTTGGCGGCCAGGAGAATGCGGAAGCGGGCGATTTGCTCGCGGAAAATCTCCAGCACCGACGAGCGCAACCAACCCGTACCAAAAGTTACGCGCGGCGGCAGATTGCGCGACTGATGGGTGGCCGAGCGCTCATCGACCGATAGCTGAAAGAGCGCCACCCGGGTCTCTTGCCACAGGCGCTGACCGAGAAAGAGAGGCGAATTGACGGCGGCCGCGAGGACTGGTGCGGTAATGGCTTGGGCGATATTGTACAGCTTGGCGAATTCGTTGGGGGCCACTTGGAAGTGGACCTGAAAGCTGGTATTGCACGACTCGAGCATCACGTTGTCGTGATTCATCTGCAGCTCGTCCACGCCCTTGATATAGATATGGAAATCGCCCCCCCTCTGCTGGGTGAGGGCGCGGTTTAAGCTCTCGTAGCGCCGTTCGGGCGTCATGTTGTCGAGACCCAAGTCGGTCTTGCGCAGCGTGGGCAAGACCCCGATGAGGACCACGTCGGAATCGTGACGGGTCGCGGCATCGCGCACAATGGCCACGACTTCGTTGAGTTCGCGCTCCATCAGGCTGAGGCAGTTGCCGCCGAATTCTCGTGCTTGGACGTTGGCCTCGATATTAAACCGCGCCAATTCGTTGGTCACCCGGTCGTCGCTTAAGCCCTCTAGCACCTCTACCGCCACCGGGCTCGGCCGCATCGCCCGGTCCACCAGGAACATCTCCTGCTCGGCGCCGACACGCCGTTGACCGTCCTCCAACATGTCGCCGTCAATCATTTGCTCAAGCGCTTGGAGGTCGTTGAGCACTGCCTTCATGAAGGCGCGCCGCGCCTTTTCGTCTCCGCGTTCGGTTCTCAGTTCGCCCATGGGATTGGCCTGCCGCGTATCAGTGGTGAGGAGTTCACATCCCGCGTCATCGGAGTCTGGGGAGCCTGGGGAGCCCGGGTCGGCTATCGGCTGTCAGGTCGTGAGCGGTCATTGGTGGCCGCCATTATAACGACGCCGATGAAGGAATTCACCAACCACGCCCACCTACCTGGGCTGAACGTGGTTGTCTGGCGTTTGCGCTGAGACACGGGCGCCCATTCTCGGGCGTAGCCGGACGCGTGCTGGTCAGACTGGCGGTCGGTCACCCGTGCACGCCCGCCAGGGTCGTGGTCTGAGGCGGCACGCAACGCATGGACCCGCAGCCACTTCGCATGAAATCTGGCCATGGTGACAGAAATCAATGACTGCCGATCTCTCCTTCGGCGCCGGGCAAAATTTGTCTGCGTCACTATGAAGTTGAATCGGCTGTGGGCATTGACGTTTGTATAGTACTGAACTAATGTACATTTTATGACGAGGCCGAGAGATGCGGCGCATAGCCGGCAGTGTTGGCGCACGGAGCGAGGCTCGGTCTGGGGCAGAGACTGCGTAGGCGCGGCCTACTGGGCAAATCGCGGACGTTGCCGTATCGCGCAAGGGAAGGTGCGCGCGTCCCGCACGGCCGACGGACAGCGGCGGCCTTTTTGGCCGGCATGCCCTGTCAATTCCGGCGCAAATGGCGTGACTACATGGGATTTCGCGCCGCGAGTCGAGTAGCGCAACCAGACCGTACGGGTCCTGGTTCGCGCATTCGTTTGGTCGTATCCCTGCGAACCCGCGACCGGGCTGGAGAAAACATGGAAAAAGATCTGGCGAAATCAATCGGTGAGACAGCGCGTGTGGCGCGGTCGGCGCTGGGGCTCACGCAGGAGGATGCGGCCGAACGCATCAGCGTGAGCGTAGAGTTCTATGCCCGCATCGAGCGCGGCACCTCGCTGCCGAGTGTGCCCACGCTGGCGCGGATAGCCGGCTCCCTCGGCGTGAGCGCAGACGCCCTTCTCGGCAATGAGGCTCCGACCAAGGTGCACGCGCCAGCGGCGTGGTTACAGCCGGCCACGCCCACTGACGGACCGGACATTCGACGTGCGGTGCGCATGCTCAGGCGAGCCACGCCGGGGACCTTGCGCTTGGTGACCATGCTGCTGAAAGAAATGGAAAAGCACCACGTCGAGCTGCGCCGCGAAGTCGAAGCCGAATTCAGCAAGCCGCGCAAGCGGCCCAAATGACGTCGCGGCACGGCCTGGCCGCCGGGCTCCCGGCCCCCGGTCCCCTGGCCGCAGTCGGTTATCGGCGCCGAGGTGGCCGGGGGAAAAACGCGCTGGTACGGGCCACGTAGTCTCGATAGCCGGGCCGGCGTTCGGCAATGGTCGATTCGACGAGGGTCACGCCGCTCACGCGCAGAAGCAGCACCGACATGACCATGGGACCAATGGCGGTCAGCCACAGCAGCGGGCCGCTTTGCGCCGCGGGGGATGCCAGCGCCGCGCACAGGGCAAAGTGGGCCCACCAGACCACGAAGTCGCCGAAGTAGTTCGGGTGGCGCGTGTAGCGCCACAGGCCCCGGTCCATGACCGCGCCGCGATTGTCCGGATTGGCTTGAAAGCGCGCGAGCTGGGCATCGCCGATGGTCTCAAAGGCAAAGCCCACGATCCAGGCCAGGAGGGCCAGCCACAGCCACGGCGAGGCCCACGCGTCGGCCGAGGCATTGGCGGTCGCCATCGTCATCATCATCGTCGTCATGGTCATGAGGCCATCGCCATCGACCCCACCACCGTCGACCATGAGGAATTGCACTGGCAGCGATACAATCACCATCAGGAGCCCCTGCAGGCCAAAGACCATGGGCAGGCTGAGCCACCAGAAGCGGCCGCCGATGCGCTCGCGCAGGCTGCGATAGCGATAGTCTTCGCCACGGCCCCAGTTGCGCCAGGCCAGATAGAACGTGAGTCGCAAGCCCCACACTGACACCAGGCAGGCAACGAGGACCTGCGGCCACCCCGGCTGGGCTGCGGCAAAGAAGCTGGCCCATGCGACCACGACAAAGCCCGCACCCCAGAAGATGTCGACGATGCTCACATCGCGCCGGAGCGTGGCCACGCCCCACAGGACGGTCATGGCGGCAGAGATCAGGGCTAGGTTGGTGGCGACCAGGGCGAGCACAGATTCAGCCGCCTTTGCTGGCGCTCGGGCGCGGCGCTAGCAGATAGTGAGACACCCACCACTCGCCGCCATCGCGGTAGCCAAAGAGCTCGGAGCAGGCCAGGAAAAAGATGCGCCAGCGCGCATACCAGGTCGCGGCCTGGTCGGCGCCATAGGTATCGGCGAGGACCGGCAGGAGCGTGTCCCGCTCGGCATCGAGGTTGGCGAGCCAGGCATCGGCCGTACGCTTGTAGTGCATGCCGGACCAGCGCCATTGCCGGCACAGCTCAAGGTCGTGCTGGAAGCGCAAAATCAGGTTGTCGCTGGGCATGATGCCGCCGCTGAAAAAGTATCTGCCCATCCAATCGTCAGCACTGACATCTGCGAATTCGTACGGTGTATCGCGATGACAGAAAATATGGATAAAGACCCTGCCATCGCCCGCGAGCCACGATGCCAGGCGGCCCAGCAGCGCGCCGTAATTGCGCATATGCTCAAACATCTCGACCGACACGATGCGGTCATAGCGCTCGGATGGGTTAAAGTCATTCATATCCGCGGTGGTGACCTGGATATTGCCTAGGCCCCGGGTGCGGGCGGTCTCTTCGATAAAGGCCCGCTGCGAATGGGAGTTGGACACCGCCGTGATTTCGGCATTGGGATAGCGGGCCGCCATCCATAGGGTTAAGGACCCCCATCCGCAGCCCAATTCGAGAATCTTCATGCCGTCGTCGAGCTCGGCGCGCGCGCACGTGAGCTCAAGGGCGGCGGCTTCGGCACTGGCCAGGTCGTCCACGCCCGTAGGCCAGTAGCAACAGCTGTACTTGAGGTGAGGGCCGAGGACCCGGAGGTAGAAATCGGCGGGGATTTCGTAATGCTGCTCATTGGCCAGCTCGGGCACCGGCGCAATGGGGCTTTGTGCCATGGCGTGGGCAAAGGCCTCGACCAGCCGCTGCCGGGCTTCGACATCGTCGGGCACATCTTGACGCAGTCGCTGGCGGCACAACTGGCGGATGCCCCAGCGCAGGGCGATATCGGGAATGCGGCCACGTTCCGCGGCGCGGATGGCGGCCTGTTGGACTTTTTCAACATTCATGGGGCGATGACGTCCTCGATAGACGATGAGGGGGCGATTGGGTGACGGAGGTACTAGGCAGTGTGGCCGCGATGGTAAGCAGAAGCCACTGTCTGAGCGAGCCCCGCCCGGGTAAAATTCGCCGATCTGCGCAATTGGGCAAGTGGAGCCGGAGATAGTCATGACCAGTCGATGGAGCAGCAATCTGCCAACGAAATAGCAGCATGGTTGTGAAAACATCCGCGCATCGCCAAGATGGAGGAATGAACAAAGGAGCCACCATGATCCCAACACTGAGCGGAGTTGATCACATCCACGTCTACGTCAAAAGCTGGGAAGAGGCCGAGCCTTGGTACAAGCGGGTGCTCGGTCTTCAGCGCGCCGAGGCTCTGATGTCGTGGGCCGTCAAGGGCGGTCCACTGACCTTGGAGAACCCGGAGGGCAACATTCATTTGGCGGTGTTCGAAAAGGCTGTGCCGACCAACCTCACGTCGGTGGCCTTTGGCGCCGACGGCGCCGGATTTCTGGCATGGAAGGCCCATCTGGAGGCGGAGGGCCTCAAGCTCAGAGTGGCCGACCACAAGCTGGCGTTCTCCATGTACTTCCGCGATCCGGACGAGAACTTGTATGAGATCACGACCTACGACCACGCCTACGTGGCCCAGCGGCTCAACTGACGCCGCGGCAAGTCATAAATCGGGGCAACGCGTCTAAAGTATCTTGGGTTGTGCCTGTATCGCGCTATACTCCGACGCAGGTAGAGCGAGCGGCAGTGATTTCGTCGCTCATCTGCTATTGCGCCATAGAGTTGTTACCATCACCGTCCATCAGCCATCGGAGGCGACGAAGTTCGATATGAGCGAATACATGACACCCAATACCAAATCACATCGGGCACAGAAGCGGGATGGACGGGAAGAGAGCAAACAGCCGGTCGTGAACGGGCCCGCAAAGCGGACGCGGGCCAAAGGGCCCAAGCCGGGCGGCCAGGCGCCGACGCCGGTGCAGATGACGCCGGAGCGAGCCGAGGCCCGCCGGCAGCGGTCGGCCCAAGTCTCTGCCGGGTTCGATATGGCAGTGCGTCCAGACCTGCGTCCCCCAACATCTCCGCCAGCAGGTCAGCAGGCTGCGACCGATCTGCGCAATGCCCCGGTGGAGTCGGCGGAGTCCTCGGTCGAAGCCCCGACGATGTCCGGCAGTATGGGCATCGAGTCTACCGGAGACAAACAGCAGACGGTTGGACAGGATTCGCAGCAAAACCGTCCCAAGACATCGGAGTCCGAGGGCGATCAAGTGTCGAACGTGCCGGCTGAGCAGTACATTATCCCCTTTGATCGGGCCCCGCTCGCCGCGCGCGGTGAGCGCATCATCTTCGGCGCGGTGTTCACCGATCCGAATCCCGATGACTATGAGATCCGCTACACGGCGGTGGGCGGGACCTTTAATTCTCGCTCCGGGGCAGCGACCGTGACCCATCAGGGCGTCGCCGTGTATAACCAGGACTTCTTTATCCCGTCCGGGTGGACTGGCAACTCGACCGTCCGGGTGACGATGCAGCTGCGCCGCCGGGCCGATAACCATGTCATGCGGACGGAGACCTGGAACTTCGGCAATAAGCCGTATTATCCGACCAAAATGGCCCAGGTGGAGTCGACGGGCGAACGCGATCTGCCGGCCGTGTATAGCTACGATATCGGCCCGGCCCGGAAGACTGGAACGGCACCGTTTTACGAGCACCAGACGATTTTAGAAAAGTTCCAGGTAGAGCGCATCTCGAATATCAAACCCGAGGACATCAAGCCCGAATTTGTCAAGCAGCACGGACTGACATCGAAGGGGGCCATCAGCGCGCATTTTGGCGTCGGTGGCAGCGGCCAGAACGGTACGTTTACCGTGGACGCACTCGACCGGATCTACGACCAGCACGGCGGTCACGCCGATGTCTCGGGATTGGTGGCCCAGCTCAAGAAGCCCAAAGAGATCTGGCTGGACTTGCCCCAGACTTACGAGTCGCAGCCGGGCGTGCAGCTCGGCAAGTACACGGTGCGGCGCATTCGCAAAACCGACGGGTCTTGGAAGGTGAAAAAGTGGTAGCCCGATGGCAATACGACGCACTTTGTGGATTGTCGGCGTGGTCTCGGCCGTGGGCGGATGTGGCCCCGCAGCAGCGCCATCTGTGCCGCATGGCCCAACTACCGCAGTGTCATCCTCGGCATCCTCTGGAGGGGAGCCAACGGCAGCGGGGGAGGCGGCTTTGAGCTCCGCTACCGCATGTCGATTGGTGACAACGCCCCAGGCCGTAGGCACCTGGTCGCTGGCGTTTGAGCTATTTAACGACTCGGCCGAAGATGTGGTGCTCACGGGGTTTGAGCCCAATCTGCAATTTGCGTTGACGGCGGTGGATGCGGACGGCGAGCCCTTGGAAGTGCATCAGCCGGCTTGGGATATCGGCCTGCGCCCGTGGAGCAAAACGTTGGCACCGGGTGCGCGTATGACGGTGGCAACGCCGGTCATTCTCCGGGTGGACGCCAACGCCAAGCCGGTACAGCGCGGCTTTGAGTGGACCATCATTCACGACCCCGCGGGCATCATGCTGCGGGCCCGCACCAAGTTCCCGGCGCCGTTTGCGTCCTGCGAATCGATGCTCGCTGGGAGCCCATGAGCCAAACGGAACCGCCGAAGACGGAATCGCCCGAGACGGAATCGCCCGATGCCAATGTCGTGGATCTAGCAGAGGATTCCGCGACAGACCGCGTTGTCGCACATCTTGCGGCTACCGTGCGGCACGTACGCGCCCTGGCCGTGCTGCATCTGCGCCGCTTGCAGGGGCACGGTCTTGCGCCAACTTCCGGCCTCGTGCATCCGAGCACGGGATTGTCGCCTAAGCAAGTGGAGTCGCGGCTGGCGCGTGCGGCTGGCAAACTCTCTCCCCGTGGTGACGACCGTGAAGCGATGCGGGCTCTTGAAAAAGCGGCTGCCGAACGGGCCGCGATTGAGGAAGCGGATCCGCAATCGCTGCCGCTCCTGTGGCTACATCACCGCTTTGGGCTATCGGAGCTGGAGCACTTGCTTTTGGTGATGTGCCTGGCGTGCGAATTCGATCCGGATGTGGG
>JAAUYH010135001.1_pt1 | contig 11721 bp, 8 predicted proteins | sample 7278061 | NCBI WGS metagenome assembly JAAUYH01 (sample SAMN14350203, study PRJNA611818) | marine sediment metagenome | isolation source: surface marine sediment (0.6m) | place: French Polynesia: Moorea | collected 2018-08 | reverse complement strand
CGGACGGGATAATTCGGTGCGAAGAATTCGATGAGGCTGAGGCGCAAAACCGCTTTCAAAAAAGGCCGCTCGACGATTTTGAAGTTCCGCTGCCGGTCAGGGAATCCCTTCGAGCAACCGAAACTTCCTGACTATGGAAGACACATTCGACATGGCGGCTCTGGCAAAGCACCGCGCGGTACTTTCAAGCCCGCCGGTTGCCACGCTGGGCGATGTGCTTCGCGCCGATCGGAGCCGGTCTTTCCTGCAATCCCTCTGGCGGATTTCCAGGGCCCGGACGGGCCCCGGCAGGCTTACGCTTGGAGAATACCTCAAATATGGGACAGTGGAGAACTCCCTGCCTGATTTGCTGCGGTATGCAGGCGTTGCCGTTCAAGCCGATCTTCACGCTGCCTGCAATGACCGGGATTGGTTTGCACTGACCAAGAACAAGCTTGTTTTTGAAATGCTCATGGCGGGTGCCGGCCTTCCGGTGGCTCGCACGATGGCGGTCTTTGACCGCAAGGGCCGCGGCAGCGGTGTTACGGTGCTGAAAACTCGCCCGGCACTGGAACAGTTTCTTTCAGACAGGAAACGGTATCCGCTGTTTTGCAAGCCGGTCACCGGTGTTTACTCACTGGGTACTTTCGCCCTTTCCGCACCCAAGGGCGGAAAGGTCAGGGTCAACGACAAGAAAGACAAACCGCTTGCCGACATAGTGGATTTCATCGCTGGTTACGGATCAAAGGGATACCTGTTCCAGCAGCGCCTGCGGCCGGAAAAATCCGTCGCGGAAATGACGGGCTCGTCGGGTGCCGTGTCTTTGCGCTTTCTGGTGCTGCTTGATGATGCCGGTCCAAAAATGGAAGCTTGCGTGGCAAAATTGCCCGCCGCCGGCGAGGTCGCCGACAATTTCTGGCGTGACGGGGCGGTCCTTTGTGCCGTGAGTACGGAAAGCGGAACGATATTCAGGGCTGTCGCGAATAAAGATGGCCGATTGGCCACCGTAGAGAACCATCCTGATACCGGTGCGGCCGTGAAGGGCTACAGTTTCGCCGACTTTCCAAAGGCCCGTGACATGGTCGTCGAAGCGGCCGGGCTGCTTTCCGGCATCAGAACCCAGTCCTGGGATGTGGCCATTACACGGGACGGACCCAGACTGCTGGAAGTCAATTTCGGCGGCGATCTGAGCCTCGTTCAAGTGTCCCACGGGCGTGGCGTTCTGAGCAAGTCGTATTGCAATCACCTGCGGGCGAACGGATATCGCGGAAAACTGCCCCGTTAGAAATTGGCTTGAACTGGAAAATTGCCCTGTTTGGCCGGATTTCTCGAAATATTCACATTACCGCGTGAAACATTGCCATTGTGTGCAATTTGTCACTTTGCAATTGAGTGACGGTATGCATAAGTGGCATCAAAAAATGGGAGGACAGCCAACCCTGGCTGTTCGCATTGTTGAGGGGCAATGACGAATGGGCAGTCAACCTGACTTGCTGCAGGTGAGCGACCTTGAAGTCTCCTTTGAAATTCAGGGGGGAAAAATCACTGCCGTGAAGGGCGTTAACTTCACCGTGAAAACCGGTGAGGTGGTAGCGCTGGTGGGGGAATCCGGTTCTGGTAAATCCGTCATCGCCCAATCCATTCTCCGTATTTTGCCCCGCAACGCCAACATTGATAACGGTTCGATCCTGCTCAATGATCCTCTGACCGATGATCCGCCCGTGGATGTTGCCAAGCTGGATTCCAAGGATCCATGGCTTAACCAAATGCGCGGTGGCAGGATTTCGATGGTTTTTCAGGAGCCGATGACGGCCCTTTCGCCCCTGCATACGATCGGTAACCAGGTCCAGGAAGCCCTTACCCTGCATCACAGGAAATCAAAACAGGATGCTCAATCGGACACCGAGGAAATCCTGCGTTTGGTGGGCTTTCCCGACCCCAAACGCGGCTACGAAATGTATCCCTTTGAGCTCTCGGGCGGCCTGCGGCAACGCGCGGTGATCGCGATGGCGCTGATCTGCAATCCGGCGATGGTGATTGCCGACGAGCCTACAACGGCGCTCGATGTCACCGTTCAGGCCCAGATACTGGGGCTGATGAAGGAGCTTCAGAAGAAATTCAACACGGCAATCCTTCTTATAACGCACGACCTGGGTGTAGTTGCCAATATGGCAGACCGGGTCGTCGTGATTTATCACGGCAAGATTCTGGAAGCAGGTTCAGTCGATAACATATTCAACCGGCCGGAACATCCGTATTTGAAAGCGTTGATGGCGGCGGTGCCCCATTTCGACATGGCACCCGGCGAACGGCTGGTATCCCTGCGCGAGATCGATACCAAGAGCAAGGCGGTCAGCAAGATTGCTGAGCGGTACCGGCAAAAACCGGACAAGGAGTATGTGGGGCCGCACCTCAAGGTTGAGAACCTCCGCAAGGAATTCATGATCCACAAGGGAAGTTGGTTTGGTTCCGGAGAAGAACGAAAGCTTGTAGCGGTAGATGACGTCAGCTTTGAAATCAAAAGGGGCGAATGCCTCGGCCTGGTTGGCGAAAGCGGTTGCGGCAAGACAACGGTGTCAAAGCTGATCATGCGTGCACTGGAAGCGAGCAGCGGTACGGTGCAGATGGCGAGTAGCGATGGCATGATAGATGTGCTCTCGCTGAGAGGCGATGACCTGTTGGCGTTCCGGCGCAAGGTCCAGATGATTTTCCAGGATCCGTTCAGTTCGCTGAATCCGCGCATGACGGTACAGAACATCCTGCGGGAACCGCTCGTGATCCACAATATGGGGACACCGGAAGAACAGCAGGCGGATGTTGTCGACCTGATGTCCCTGGTGGGCCTTGATCCGCGGTTTCTCAATCGGTACCCGCATTCCTTTTCCGGCGGCCAGCGCCAGCGCATCGGCATCGCAAGGGCCCTTGCGCTTCATCCCGAATTGATGATCTGCGACGAACCTGTATCCGCCCTTGATGTTTCGGTACAAGCGCAAATTCTGAACTTGTTGAATGATCTGCGCACCGAACTTGGCTTGACCAGCATGTTCATCTCGCACAATCTGGCGGTTGTAAATTATGTCGCTGAGCGCATCGCTGTGATGTGCCAGGGAAAACTGGTCGAAATCGCGTCCCGGGAGCAGTTGTTTTCCAATCCGCGCCAGCCCTATACCAGGACACTGCTTTCATCGGTTCCGTATCCAGACCTTGACCGTTTGCTGGATTTTGAGAACATTAAGTATGTTTCGTCCAAGGATGCCGAGAATTGGGGCGGTGCTTTCCTGCCGACATCGGAAACAGGTTTGAAACGGATCGAGGTGGAAAAGGGGCACTTCGTTCTGGCCAACGAAAATTGTGATATCAGGGAGTTAACTGCATGAACCAGCGCGCACCATTGAGACCAATCTCATTTTTGATGATTCTGGCGGTGAGTTTTTTCACGCTGGTATCAGCAGCCAATTCCGAAGTTCCCTACCTGGCCGCAAAGGTTGAATCGGGTGAATTGCCACCAGTTGCCCAGCGCCTGCCGGAGCAACCCTTCATCGTGGACTTTGCTGCAACCGGCAAGACAGAAGGCAAATATGGCGGTGACATGCGGATGCTTATGGCCAAAGCCAAGGATATCGGCCAGATCACCGTCTACACCTACGCCCGACTTGTCGGCTACGATGAAAATCTCGAACTCGTGCCGGACATCGCGCTTTCCTATGAGGTCAACGAAGGCAGGGAGTTCACCTTCCGCCTGCGGCCGGGCCACAAATGGTCCGATGGCCATCCGCTGACCTCCGAGGATTTCCGATATTTTTGGGAAGACATGGTCAATCACGAGCTTCTCGGCAGGAAGGGCATTCCCTCCGACATGCTTGTGAACGGCGAGGGCCCGGAGTTTGAAGTCATTGACGAGATGACGTTCAAATATACCTGGAAAACACCCAATCCGGCGTTTCTGCCAGCACTGGCCGGACCATCCGCGCTCTATGTTTACCGGCCGGCACATTACATGAAACAGTTCCATGCCGCCTATCAGGACAAGGACAAGCTGGATGCCATGGTTGCCGAGGCAAATGCAAAGGACTGGACGGCGCTGCACACCCGCAAGCAACGCCAGAGGCGGCCCGAAAATCCCGAACTGCCGACCCTTCAGTCATGGAAAAACACCACGACGCCACCCAGTACGCGTTATGTTTTTGAGCGCAATCCCTTTTACCATCGTGTTGATCCGTCGGGACGGCAACTGCCTTACATCGACCGGCTGATCATGAACGTGGTGTCCAAGGATGTGATTCCGGCAAAAACCGGGGCCGGGGAAACGGACCTCCAGGCCCGATACCTGCGCTTCGACAATGTTCCATTTCTCAAGGAAGCCGAGGAAAACGGCAATTTCAACACCTACTTGTGGTCGCTCGGGAAGGGGTCACAACTTGCACTGTTCCCCAATCTCAACACAAATGATCCGGTTTGGCGTGGATTGATGCGTGATGTGCGCTTCCGCCGTGCCCTCTCACTGGCGATTGACCGCGAAGAAATCAACCAGTCGATATACTTCGGTCTTGCCCAGCCCAGCGCCAACACGGTGATGCCGCAAAGTCCGCTCTACCGCGACGAGTATGCACAAAGCTGGACGGCCTACGACATGGACAAGGCAAACGAATTGCTGGACGCGGCCGGTCTTGATGCACGCGATTCCGATGGTATCCGCTTGCTGCCGGGCGGACAGCGTGCCGAGATCACCATCGAAAGCGCCGGCGAAAGCACCGAGGAGACCGACGTGCTGGAACTGATTTCCGATCACATGGAACGGGTCGGCATAAAGATCTACATCCGTGCCTCCCAACGGGACATTTTCCGCCGCCGGGCCTACTCGGGTGAAACCCTGATTTCGGTTTTCACCGGAATGGACAATGCGATGGCTGGTCCCAACATGAGCCCGCAGGAATTGGCGCCGACAGCGCAGCCGCAGTTGCAATGGTCGAAGTGGGGGCAATATGCCGAGACCAATGCCAAGGCAGGTGAACCTATCGACATGGACGAGGCGGCAAAGCAAATGGAACGCTACAACAGCTGGCTGTCTGCGAACTCGGACGAAGAGCGCGAGAAAGTCTGGCACGAGATGATCCATACCTACGTGGACCAGGTTTTCACGATCGGCACCGTAAACAACAGCCGGCAGCCGGTGGTCATTGCCTAGGATTTGCGTAATGTTCCCGAAGAAGGCGTTTATTCGTGGGAGCCCACAGCCTATTTCGGCGTATACAAACCCGACACCTTCTGGTTTGACCGGTAGGACCATCAGGAATTGAAGAAATAACGGACGGCGGACACGAATGCTGGCATACATAGCAAAACGGGTTCTTTACATGATCCCAACGCTGATCTTGACCAGCATGCTCGTATTCCTGCTGATCGAACTGCCGCCTGGTGATTACCTGGAAAGCTATGTGGCCGAACTGCTTTCCGCAGGTGAAACGGTTGATCCCAAGGAAATCGAATTCCTGCGCCAGGAGTACGGTTTTGATTTGCCGATCTGGGAACGCTACATCAAGTGGGCAAGCGGCATGCTTGTTGGTGATTTCGGCTATTCGTTTGAGTACCAGCTTCCGGTGAACCAGGTAATCGGCGACCGCCTGTTTTTCACCATTGTCGTAACCTTCTTCACCATCATCTTTACCTGGCTGGTTGCGTTCCCGATTGGAATCTACTCGGCGGTGCAGCAGTATAGCTGGGGCGATTATGGCCTGACTTTCTTGGGTCTTCTTGGGCTCGCAACGCCAAATTTCCTTCTGGCCCTGATCATGATGTACCTCGCCAACCAGTGGTTCGGCACTTCCATCGGCGGCCTGGTTGATCCCGAATATATCGACCAGCCCCTCAGCTGGGGCAAATTCGTGTCGGTCCTCGAACACCTTTGGATACCGGTTATAGTGATCGGCACCTCCGGTACGGCTGCCATGATCCGCCGCGTCAGGGCCAACCTTCTGGACGAGTTGCGCAAACCCTATGTCACCACCGCGCGGGCCAAGGGCGTGCCCGAGTTCCGCGGCTTGATGAAATACCCGTTCCGCATGTCGCTCAACTTTTTCATCGCGGATATCGGTGGCATCCTCCCCCAGGTGATTTCCGGCGCGGAAGTTGTGGCGATTGTACTGTCACTGGAGACAACTGGCCCGCTGCTGATCCAGGCATTGCAGAGTCAGGACATGTATCTTGCCGGATCCTTCCTGATGATGCTTGGCTTCCTGACGGTCATCGGTGTCCTGATATCCGATATTCTGCTTGCGATACTGGATCCGCGCATCAGGCTGCAGGGCGGGGTCAGCCGATGACAACCAGGACAAAGTCAGATCCGGATCATTTCGTTTGCACCGATCCCTTCGATCCGCGCTCGATCGAGAAACTGACCCCAGAACAGGAAGCGGTATATCTGGCTTCGCAGAAAAAGCTGATGTGGTGGAAGTTCAAGCGCCACAAGGTTGCGGTTTTTTGCGGCGCCTTCCTCGCGCTGATGTATGCGATGTGCATTATCAGCGAGTTTCTGGCCCCCTATGCGCTTGAAACGCGGAATTCGAAATACATTTATGCGCCACCTCAATCCCTCAACTTTTTTCACGAGGGAGAGTTCATTGGACCGTTTGTCTACGATTACAAGTCCACGCTGGACCTGAAGACGCTCAAACGGAAATATGAACCCGATGAAAACAAGCCGATAAAGCTGCGGTTCTTCTGCAGCGGCGACAAGTACTATTTCTGGGGCATGTTTGAGGCCGATAATCACCTGATCTGCCCGAAAAAGAATGAGCCCATGTTCTTCCTCGGAGCCGACCGCTTGGGCAGGGATGTGCTTTCGCGCATCATATATGGCGCCCGAATATCCCTGACCATTGGCCTGATCGGTATCGCCATCAGTTTTACCCTTGGCATCATCATCGGGGGACTTGCCGGATATTACGGGGGCTGGGTTGACCTCGTTGCCCAGCGCGTCATCGAAGTCGTGCAATCCCTGCCGACCCTGCCTTTGTGGCTTGCGCTTGCAGCCATCATGCCGGTAACCTGGAGCCCGATCATTGTCTACTTCGGAATTACCATCATTCTTGGCCTGATCGACTGGACCGGCCTTGCCAGGGCGGTGCGCTCAAAACTTCTGGCCCTTCGGGAGGAAGACTACGTTTTGGCAGCCCGGTTGATGGGGGCAAGGCCCGGCAGGATCATCGGTCTACACCTGGTGCCGGGCTTCATGAGTCACCTGATTGCGTCCGCCACCATAACCATACCCACGATGATCCTCGGCGAGACTGCATTGTCTTTCCTGGGATTGGGATTGCGGTCTCCCATCGTGAGTTGGGGCGTGTTGCTCAATGAAGCCCAGAATATCAATGTGGTCGCCCTCTACCCCTGGCTAATCTTGCCCGTAGTACCGGTCATTCTGGTCATCCTGGCCTTCAACTTCTTTGGCGACGGATTGCGGGATGCAGCCGATCCTTACGGCTAGGACAGTCGTTCTGCCAGCAATTGGTTGAACCGTTCCGCCGCAGTTTCAAGTCCATGTTGCGCTTTTACTTTCTCCCGGGCAGCAATCCCCATGGCCTCCCGCATCGCGCGGTTTGCAAGCAAAGTCATTAGGTTTTCCCGAAATCCCTCAATGCTGCCTTCGTCGGCCAGAAGCCCGGTCACGCCATGCTCCACCACCATCGGCACGCCCATGCTGCGCCAGGCGACACACGGCAGACCCTGTAATTGGGCTTCAAGGAAAACCATGCCGATCGGCTCCTTCCACCCGGGCCAGGCAAACACATCACCAGCCAGCATCCACCGCAGCACTTCTTCGTGCGGGACCTGTCCGGTAAAGTGGACCCGTTCTTCCGGAATGCCTGAATAGGCCTCGCGGATGAAATCAAATTCCGGTCCACCCCCGACAACCACCAGGTTCCAGTCCTTCTCCTTCATCCCGGAAAGCACGTCTGCCAGGATCAGGAAATTGCGATCTTTCTTTCCCTTTCGCATCATTCCTGCGGTAACGATTACCGGAACATCACCCGACCAGTGGCCGGGAAGTCTGGCTTTCCGTGTGGCCACATTGCCGTTTGTGTCGATAAAGGTCGGAAAATCGGCGATTTTGTTGTCATCACCCAATAGTCCCAGCAAATAGGCGTGGTCAGTGGGCTTGAAACACAAATGCAGGTCAGCCATCCGGATTCCGCCTTGTGCTTCTTTTCGCCAGGGCAGCCACTCACCGTTCGCACCTTGACCGGTCTTGGCGGCCTCGATGGTGAGATAGGGGATTGAAAACTTGGCCGTCACTTTCGACCCGATCCAGTCCGGCGCCTTGCAATAGGGATGGTAGGTCACCCAGATGTCCGGCCTTTGCGAGGGATCAAGGACCAGCCAGTTTTCAATGATCCGGTCGGCTTCTGCCAGGGCGCCTGCCTTGCGATCTTCCATGATATCCGCATTGCTGCGTTTGGAGTAACAAATGTAGCGGGATACCAGACTGGCATCGTGCCCCGCGATTTCAAATATTCGCATCAGGTTGGCCGCGATCAACCGGTCACCGGAGGGAATCGGATGGTCCGGTGGCTTTATCGGCGCATAAAACGCAATTTTTCTCGGTGATTCTGCGGGCATGAATGGAATTCTGGAGACACAAGAGCGGTTAAAATGTAACTATCAAACCTTGTTTGACACAGTAAAGCTTGTAAAACGTATCTGGAAAAGCGGTAAAGGGGCATCCGGCTCCCGAACAGGAAAAATCTGGTGACCGTAAAGCGTCTCGAACACATCAGGATACTGATGTACAGCCATGATACATTCGGGCTTGGACACCTCCGCCGGTGCCGGGCAATTGCCCATTCCATTGTCGAACGGTTCAAGGGAGTAAGCGTCCTGATTGTGTCAGGATCGCAAATTGCCGGTGCATTCGATTTCCGGGCCCGCGTAGATTTTGTGAAAATCCCGAGTGTGATCAAGCTTTACAACGGTGAATATGATTCCATCGGGGAATATATCGCTGTTGATGAAATCCTCGAAATGCGCAAGCTCATTATCCAGCGGACGGCGGAGACTTTCCAGCCGGATATTTTCATTGTCGACAAGGAGCCCTGTGGCCTGAAGGGTGAACTGGTTCCAACCCTGGAAATGTTCAACAGCATGCCGACGCAAACCGTATTGGGCCTGCGTGACGTAATGGATTCGCCCGAACTGCTTCGCCGTGAATGGGATAAGCAGAACATGATCGAAAAGATCGAAACCTATTATGACAATGTTTGGGTATACGGTCCGCGTGACTTCTGGAATCCGCTGGAAGGGTTTGACCTTTCCGAAAACATGCAGGACAAGATCCGCTATACCGGCTTTCTCGACCGCGAATATTCCGGCGCGGGCGCCAATGAAGTCCAAACGCTTCCCGATGATTATATCCTGGTCACCGCAGGCGGCGGTGGCGATGGCAGCGTCATGATGGAACAGGTGCTTGCGGCTCTCGAACACGATCCATTGTATGAATATCCGGTTGTCATGGTTTTGGGTCCTTTCATGAAATACGAGAACCGCGAGCGTATTCGATGGCGGGCGTCACACTTGTCCAATGTCACCGTGCTCGATTTCGAGAACCGCATGGAACTGCTCATGCAGGACGCGGCAGCCGTGGTCGGAATGTGCGGCTACAATACATTCTGCGAAGTGCTGTCTTATGACAAGCGCGCCCTGTTCATCCCCAGAACCGCCCCCCGCCAGGAACAGTTCATTCGGGCGAAACGGGCAAGGGAAATGGGATTATGCGAATTGCTGACTCCGGAAGAGGCCTCGGTTCCCAAGGTAATGGCTGAGATGTTGCGCAAACTGCCGGACATGGACAAGCCCTCCAAACACCTCAAGCCGGATGACATGAAAGGGCTGGACAACATCTGCAGCGAAATATCCCGTCTCTCGAAGATCGTCAGGAACGAAACGGACGCGCCCGAGCTTGCAACGGTGCTGGGCAACGGTTGATCAACATGCAACCCGAAAAAGGCAGCGTTGCGCTGGTGTTAAAGGGTTACCCGCGCTTGTCGGAAACATTCATCGCCCAGGAAATCCTCGAGTCGGAACGGGCCGGAATCCCCGTCGAAATCGTTTCACTTCGATTGCCAACCGACCGGCGGACCCACCCCGTACATTCCGAAATTTCCGCTCCGGTCCTGTATCTGCCGGAGTATCTGTATCAGCAACCTTTGCGCGTGTTGCTCGGATTGTTTTCAAGCCTGACCCGTGCGGGATTTTGGCGGGCATTCGGGATTTTTCTGAAGGACCTTGTGCGTGATTTCACGCCGAACCGGGGCAGGCGATTTGGCCAGGCCCTGGTCCTGGCCAGGGAAGGGTACAAACGCTTTGCTTTTTACTACGCCCATTTTTTGCACACGCCTTGCTCCGTTGCCCGCTATGCCGCGTTGATCAATGGGAACACATTTGCAATTTCCGCGCACGCCAAGGACATCTGGACCACGCCGGACTGGGAGGCAACTGAAAAACTTGAGGGATGCGATTGGTGCGTGACATGCACGAGTTCAGGCGCGCGGCATCTGGCTTCGCTTTCTCCTGACGGTGAACGGGTTGCACTGGTCTACCATGGACTTGACCTCTCCCGTTTTCCCTCGCCTGCGAAGCGCCCCGGCAGCAAGCGGGACGGTTCCAGGCCGGGTGATCCGGTCCGCTTGTTGACCGTGGGAAGGGCGGTTGAAAAGAAAGGGATTGATGTTCTCCTGCGCGCAATGTCGTCGCTGCCCGATTCCTTGCATTGGCGATGGAGTCATATTGGTGGCGGCCCGCTCAAGCAGGAATTGGAGGATCTGGCAAGGTCATTGAACTTATCGGATAAATGCGAATTCCGCGGCGCACTGGCACAGGAGGATGTGCTGAAGGCCTATCGCGAAAGTGATCTGTTCATATTGCCCAGCCGGATCGATGCCACTGGCGACCGGGATGGTCTGCCGAATGTGATCGTCGAAGCACAAAGTCAACGGCTCGCTGTAGTTTCAACCAATATCTCCGGGATCCCGGAATTGATTGAGGATGGTAAAAACGGCCTCCTGGTGGAAGCCGAAGACGTGCCGGCACTTGTCGCGGCAATCGCCGCCCTTTGCCGCGATCCCGGACGCAGGGCCAAATTCGGTGCTGCCGGGGAGCGTAGGGTAAGGGGTGATTTTGACCACCGCGATTCAGTTGGAGAAATCATTACCCGGCTGCAAAAATCACTGGAGAGTGCCGTTTGAGGCCACAGGATGCAAAAGTCATGTTCTATGTGCAGCACTTGCTGGGCGTCGGGCATGTTTATCGGGCAACCCGCATCGCTGATGCACTTGGGCAGGCAGGCTTCCCGGTTCACCTGGTCTGGGGCGGAACCAGGATTCCGGGTATTGAACCAGGATCTGTCGACGTTCATTTTTTGCCTGCCGTACGCAGCGCAAATGCCGATTTCAATGAACTTGTTCACGGCGATGGTTCGGAATTCACCGACGCCGACCGCAAGGCCAGGTCGGCTCGTTTGCTGGAACTGTATGACAAAATCAGGCCGCAGGTTGTGATTACCGAGGCTTTTCCGTTCGGCCGCCGGCAGATGCTGTTCGAACTCATGCCCTTGCTTGAACGTGCAGCCGCCGATGCGCGGCGGCCACTAATGGTATCTTCAATCCGAGACATCATGCAGGAGGGGCGGAAACAAAAGCGGGTTCGCGAATCGGTCGATCTGGTGAAAAACCATTATGACTTGGTGCTGGT
>JAAUYH010105250.1_pt1 | contig 11721 bp, 13 predicted proteins | sample 7278061 | NCBI WGS metagenome assembly JAAUYH01 (sample SAMN14350203, study PRJNA611818) | marine sediment metagenome | isolation source: surface marine sediment (0.6m) | place: French Polynesia: Moorea | collected 2018-08 | reverse complement strand
CCATAGGTCCAACCATTCGCCACCCGGTGCGCTGAGCTTGCGTCGATAATCCGCGTATCCGACCCTTCCGCCAGCTTCACCGCTTCGCGCGCCGCTTCGTCGGGAAGGCACAGAATCGCGATGTCCGCTTCGTGCAGAGCCTCTTTGCGCGCTCCCTCATCCTTGCGCTGGGCATCGTCGAGCACAAGCAGCTCAAAGTCCTCGCGCCCCGTCAGCCGGTCTCGGATTTCGAGGCCGGTTGTCCCAGCGGCGCCATCGATGAAAATGCGGGTAGCCATCCAGCCACCCTCTAACGGCTTCAGTCGCTAAGGCAATCGGCCTTCATGTAGCCGCTCGGTCCTTGCGGGCCGAGGCAACCCCACACCCACTCGCCCGCGACATCGAGAATTTCCACCTTCGTTCCCGGTTCGAAACGGGTGACGACCGGGCTGTCATCGCGAGTGTTGAGCATGACGTCAGCGCCATTTTCGCCGATCAGGCGCACAAAGGGGATGACATAGTGGGCTGCGAGGTGCGTGCCTGCCAAAGCGATATGCGCAAGGTCTCCGCGCAGCGCCAGAGTGCCAGGCGCAGGCTTTGCCACTGGACCTGTCAGGCCCAGATCGCCAGTAGGCACCTCATATTCCGAATTAATGGCCGACGCCGCGCTCATTCTCTTTGTGTCTCCAGTCCCCACTCCCGAGACTTAGCTGGCGCGCGCTTAAACATTCCTTGACCGATGGGCAAGCGGCGGGCGCGAGTTAGCCGACGTAGCGTTCCTTGAGCATGTGCCAGCTTGCGCGCAGGCCATAGGCGGTGCCGCCCTTGGATCGGCCCGGCTTGGCAAAGGGCCGCCATGCGAATGTGTCGAAGTGCACCCAGTCAATCCCGTCACCCACGAACTTGTCGAGGAACAGTCCGGCGACGCTCGCGCCCGCATAGGGGTTCGAGTGCGCATTGACGATGTCGGCAATGTCGGAATTGAGGTACTCGCGGTAACTATCAGGCAGGGGCAGGCGCCAGGGCTCATCGTCATTGGCCTTGCCCGCCGCGATCATTGCCTCAGCAGTCTCATCCTTGCGCGTCATCATTGCGGCATAATCCGGGCCAAGCGCCACGCGCGCTGCACCGGTCAGCGTCGCAAAATCAATGATGAGGTCAGGCTCCTCCTCGCTTGCACGGGTGAGCGCATCGCCAAGGATCAGGCGACCTTCGGCATCGGTGTTGTGGATCTCGACTGAGAGGCCCTTGCGGCTCGACAGGATATCGCCCGGGCGGAAGGATGGGCCGGAAATCGCATTCTCGACCGCCGGGACGAGCAGGTGCAGCCGCACTTTCAGCCCAGCCGCCATCACCAGACTTGCGAGCGCAATGGCATGCGCCGCGCCGCCCATATCCTTCTTCATCAGCCGCATACCGCTGGCTGGCTTTATGTCGAGCCCACCGCTGTCGAAGCACACGCCCTTGCCGACAATCGCCAGCACCGGGTCCTTCTCCGATCCCCACGTCAAATGCATGATCCGCGGCGCATGTTCGCGCGCTGCGGCGCGGCCCACGGCATGCACCATAGGATAGCCTTGCTCGAGCGCATCGCCCTTGGTGGTCGTCACCTCGGCGCCATGCGCCTTTGCAAGCTTGTCGAATTCCTTCTCCAGCGCGGCAGGGCCCATATCCTCGGCCGGGGTATTGACGAGATCGCGTACCAGCATCTCGGCTTCGGCCTCGGCGAGGTAACCGGGCAAGCGCCCCACTTGCGACGTCAGCAGTACGCGTGGACCGGTCGGGTTTTCCTCATCCTTGTAGCGGGTGAAGCGGTAGTGCGCGGTCAGCCAGCCAAACACGCCTGCGCCCGGTTCATGGTCAACCAGGCGATAGGTCCCTTCGGGCAACTTCTCCGCGAGCGCGGCGAGGCACCAGCTTGAAAGCTCCTCAGGGTTTGCAACCCCTCCGACCGCGACAAAGCCATCGCCATCGGGAGCGATCCCGACCTGTCCCGGTGCGCCTTCAAACTTCTGCGCGGTGAGACTCGCGCGTTGACCCGAGGTCAGCGTTTTTGCGAATTCTTCAAAAGCGGACTTCGTCGTGAGGTGGATGGCCACCGCGTCCTGTCCGCGGTCTGGCTGGATAAGGTCCTGAATATCGGTCATTCCAAAATCCATAATGCGGGCGGCTCACAAGTCACGCGCTTTCGCTCGCAAAGTTGCGACTCATTCGCTATATGGCCGCGCATGACCGAATACCAACTCGTCGAGAGCGACCAGACCGTTTACCGCGACGGCACGATCAAACTGCACACTGAGGAAGGCTTCGAAGGAATGCGCAAGGCCGGGCACCTGGCCGCGACGATCCTTGATGAAGTCGCCGACATGGTGAAACCGGGCGTTACCACCGCGAGCATCGATGATGCCGTGCGCGGAATGATGCTCGATGCGGGCGCGGTTCCCGCAACGCTCGGATATCGCGGCTATGCGCATTCGTGCTGCATCTCGATCAACCATGTCATCTGCCACGGCATTCCGGGGCCGAAAGTGCTCAAGGATGGCGATATCCTGAATGTCGACGTGACCCCGCTGCTGGACGGCTGGCACGGCGACACAAGCCGCATGTTCTTTGCAGGCGAGCCGAGCCTGAAGGCCAAGCGCCTGGTCGATGTAACCTATGAATGCCTGATGCTCGGTATTGAAGCAGCGCAGCCCGGCGCGCGTTTGGGCGATATCGGCGCGGCGATTGAGGCGCATGCAAAGCAATTCCGCTATGGAGTGGTGCGCGAATTCTGCGGCCACGGCCTTGGCCGACTGTTCCATGATGCCCCCGAAGTGGTTCACGCGTCAAAAGCGGGAACGGGACCGGAATTGAAGCCCGGCATGTTCTTCACCATCGAGCCGATGATCAACCTCGGTAAGCCCTGGGCGAAAGTGCTCGGCGACGGCTGGACCGCCGTCACCCGCGACAAGAGCTTGAGCGCACAGTTCGAGCACTCCATCGCGATCACCGAAGACGGAAACGAGATTTTCACGAAGAGCCCGACGGGTCGGGACAAGCCGCCTTACTAAAGTTGCCTCGCGGCTGCTCGCCGTGGCGGAATTGATAGACGCGCCGTTATTGATAGACGCGCCGTTCCAGCGGCCATTTAACCCAATACGTGGGTTCGAATTTCGTAGTCTATTATTACCCCTCTTCCATCTCGCGCATCAATTCTTGCCTGCACCGTGTCGGGAAATCCGCCGTCTCAACGCGTGTCAGAATGCCAGTGACAGGTGTGTCAGGGGCCGAATAGCGGTAGCCGGTAATTTTAAGATCACCATTCGGCAACAATGTGTAGGTCTCTTCAACAAGACCGACATTGTGGAAGTCGTCGCCTTCCCTCTCCAATGGTGAAACGAGGTCGTCGAGAGCCCGGCCCTCGCTCCAGATGATCATCTTCTTTTGGTAGCCGGTCGGGCCACCCTCGCTGATCTCCAGAACATAGTCCTCCACGCCGACGACCCCACGTGAATCACACCAAAGGCCTATGACTTGCGGGACTTGCAGTAACTTCGGCTCACCGGAGTCCTGCGAGGTGCAGGCTGAGATGATGAGAAGCAATAGTGGTAGAGAAACGAGTTTGATCATTGGCAGGCTTTCAATTCACGTTGATGGCGCACGCTAAACCTCCCGCGCGGCTCTTATCGCCGCCCCCGCCGCAAACGGCGCTATTGCCACCAGCAGCAGGCTGATCGCCCCAACAAACCCTATGCTCGCAGCATCCTGCCGGGCGAGGGCGCCTGCGCCGAAGATCAGGATGGGGAGGGCGAGGGGGATGAGCAGCAGGCCAGAGAGCGCGGCTCCCGCCCGCAGCGAAGCGGTCAGGGCGGCGATCATCAGGCCTATGGCCGCAAGGCCCGGCGTACCGGCCATCAATCCGATCAGCAGCAGATGAAGGGTCGGCCCATCAAGCGCCAGCAGCGCGGCTGCCGGGAATGCGGCAAGAATGAGCGGCGGGCCAAAGCTCAGCCAATGCGCGAGCAATCGGATCGCCATCATCAGCTCCTCGGTCGCACCGCGAAGTTTCAGCTGATCGAAGGTGCCAAGCTCGATGTCCTGTGTGACCAGCTTCTCAAGCGGCAGGATCGCAGCGAGCAAAGCCGCAATCCACACCACGCCTCCGCCGGTGCGCGAAAGGATGTTGACGTCGGGCCCGACCGCGAAGGGGTAAAGCATCGCCACCGCGACAAAGAACACGACCGGCAGCGCTGCTCCTCCGCCCGCAAAGGGGAAGAACTTCGCCAGATCGCGCTTGAGCAAGGTGCCGATCATGCTAGTTCGTCCGTGGGTGCGTAGTCACCGAGTTCGAGGGCTTGGAGCTCCTCAATCGCGAGCGGTTGGTGCGATGCGATCAGCGCGATGCCGCCGCCGCTCACATGCAGCTGGATCAGCGCGGTGACTTGCTCAATGGCCGCGGTGTCCAGCCCGGAAAGCGGCTCATCGAGCAGCCAGATTGGCACGCCGCGATTGAGCAGGACGGCCAGACCTGCGCGTTTTCTTTGTCCGGTCGACAGGTAGCGCACCGGCACTTCGAGGAGCGGCTCCAGTCCCAGCACGGTTTGCGCGCCAGAAGGATCGGAGCATCCGTCCACGCGCTCCCAGAACTTGAGCGCCTTACCGAGCGGCCGGTCAGGATCGAGCGCGGGGCGCTCATCAAGCAGGCCAATCGCGCCCTCTCGGATAACTTCTCCAGAAAACGGTGTCGTCAGCCCCGCAAGCGCGCGGATCAGCGTCGTCTTGCCCGTGCCGTTTGCGCCGGTGATATGAAGCGCCTCTCCCGCGCCAATCTCAAACGACAGAGCGCGGAACAGCAGGCGGTCGCCGCGTCGGCAGGCGAGTTTGTCCGCGACAAGTCGAATGGCATCAGAACCTTGCATGGACTTGTGCGTTAGGCAAAAGCGTATCTGCTCACAACACCCATGCGAATGGAGACCCCCGATGGTTGCGATCCCGGAACTCAACGACGAAGAACGCGAGACCCTGCTGAAAGAGCATCCCGACTGGGAACTGGCGCGCGAAGGCAAGGCAATCACGCGCACTTTTCAATTCGAGGACTTCTCCGAAGCATGGGGGTTCATGAGCCGTGTCGCGCTGATTGCTGACAGCCTCGACCATCATCCCGAATGGTTCAACGTCTATGCAAAGGTCGAAATCACCCTGACCACGCATGATGCAGGCGGATTGTCGGTCCGCGATGGCCAGATGGCCCGCGCGATCGATGGGATTGTTGGCTGATTACTTCCCCAGCAACGATCCGCTAGCGCGTTGCTGTTTGCGAACGCGGCCGGGCATCCAGCGCTTGGCGAAGTTGAGCTGGCGCGCGGTTTTGCCCACGACGTAGTGCAGATCATCGCCATGCACCGCGTCCCACACGGCTTTGGCGACTTCCTCGACCGGGGTGATTTCCAGCCCGGCCTCTTTCACCCGGCTGCGGATGTCCTCGTTTGACGCGCGGCTGCCAGTTCCATCGAGCAGCGGGGTTTCGATAAAGCTCGGACAGATCGAGGAAACCTTGATCCCGTCCTCGAACCACTCTGCATCGAGGCACTCAGCGATCCCGCGCACCGCGAACTTGGTCGCGCAATAGACGCTCATCCCGCTGCCGCCTGAAATACCCGCAGCGCTGGCCGTGTTGACCAGGGCCGATCCGGGAGCGGTCTTCTTGAGGTAGGGATAGGAGGCCTGCGCACCGTAGAGAACGCCGTTGATATTGATGTCGAGACAGCGGTCGATCTCGTCCTTTTCCATCTCGGCAAGAGGACCGCCCGCAGCGATGCCGGCATTATTGAAGACGACGTCGATCCGTCCGCCCGCCGCCGTCGCTGCGGATTCGAGCGCGACATCCCACGCCTCGCGGTCGCGCACATCGAGAACGTGCGAATATTTGAAGCCGCCCGGAATAAGGCCGAGCGTGTCTTCCATGCCTTCGGTGTTGACGTCGGCTATGGAAACAAACCACCCGCGCTCGCCAAAATAGCGAGCGACAGCGCGGCCAATGCCCGATGCTCCGCCGGTGATGAAGATATTGCGGCGTTCCTCGCCCATGACTGTGGTCCCTCTCCGATTGCGATTTGCAACGGGTTTAGGAGCGGCGAAGCGATTTGTCAGCAATTCAATCTAGGCAGCCAGACCTTTCACATGGTCTGCACCTTCAACGATTTCTGCCGTCGAAGGCTCCAGCACATCCCCGAAAGGTTCGGCGCGCCCGCCGAGATTTTCGGCGAGGAAATTCTCGGTGATCGCGAAGAAGCTGATCGAGTTGGCAGGCTTCGCAAAACCGTGGCCTTCATCAGGGTAGAGCACATAGGTGACGGGAATCCCCGCCTCCTTCATCGCGCCGACTATCTGGTCGCTTTCGTCCTGCTTGACGCGCGGATCATTGGCGCCTTGCCCGATCAGCAGCGGCTTCGTGATCTGGTCGGCCTTGTAGAGCGGGCTTGCGGCCTTGAGCAGCGCGAGGCCCTCTTCGGTTTCGGGATTGCCCATGCGTTCGTGGAATATCTTCACCATCGGAGCCCAATAGGGCGGGATGGTCGACAGCAAGGTTTCGAGATTGGACGGGCCGACAATATCGACCCCGCAGGCAAAGACCTCGGGTGTAAAGGTCAGCCCCGCCAGCGTTGCATAGCCGCCATAAGAACCACCCATGATCGCGACCTTGTCCTTGGCCGCGATACCTTCAGCCACGGCCCATTCGACCGCGTCGATCAGGTCGTCATGCATCGCAAGGCCCCATTGCTTGTTGGCCGCGTTGATGAAGGCCTTGCCGAAGCCGGTCGAGCCGCGGAAATTGACCGACAGCACTGAAAAGCCGCGATTGGCGAGCAACTGGTGGATCGCATTGAAGCCATAGCCATCGCGCGCCCAAGGGCCGCCGTGAACCAGCAGCACCATCGGCCCCGGTTTGCCGTCCACGGCGCCTGCGGCACGGGTCAGATAGGAGGGGAGGGTCAAACCATCGCGGCTGGTGATTTCGACCGGCTCCATTGGCTGAAGAGGTGCGCCATCAAGCTCCGGGCGGGTGACATAAAACGGCGTCAGCGTATTCGCATCGCGATCGTAGATATAGGTCGCAATCGGCGCATCCATCGGGTCGTTCCACACGATCCATGTGCGATCATCGTCGGTGCGGCTCATCGGGCCGTATTCACCTTCGAATTGCGTGCCGAGCCAATCGAACGACGCGCCGATATCAGGATCGAGCGCGGTCCATTCGGTCTTTAGGTAGGTCGTGGAAAAAGCGAGCACTTCGCCGGTTTGCTTGTGGCGCAGGGTGCTGCCGATATCCGCCTTTGCATTCTCGGCGATCAGCTTGCGCTCGCCGGTGGCGGTGTCCTGCGCATAAAGCGCAGCGGTGTCGCGTCCCCGGCTGTCGAGCCAGTAAAGCACCGCGCCATCCACCGTGTAGCCCGCTGGGGAGGTTGTCATCGAATCCTCCATTTCCGTCGTCTCAAACGGCTCGGCTTCGACTTCATTCTCGACCACACGGAAATAGTCGGTGCCCCCAGCATCATTCTGGCTCATCGCCATGCGAAGCGTAAGCGTGTCATCCGCCATGAACCCTGCGTAGGCGTTGTTCTCAAAGACCAGCGTTAGCTCGCCGGTGTTAAGGTTGAGGCGGTGGACGTCGTGCCATTGCGGATCGCGGTTGTTGAGGCCAACCAGCACCGCATCCTTGATGACGGCGGAGGACCCGACGATCTGCACCCGCGTGTTCTCGAACGGGGTCAGACAGGTCTCTTCACCACTTGAAATATCGATGCGGTAGAGCAGGAAATTCTCATCGCCGGCCTTGTCCTGAATGTAGCCGACGCTTCTGGCATCAGGCGCCCAGAAATGGTCGCGGATCGGGCGGTCGGTCGCGCTGGTGATCGCCTTTGCGTCGTCAGGATTATCCGTCGGGGCGATCCAGATATTGAGCACGCCATCAAGCGGCGCGAGCCAGCTAAGCCACTTGCCATCCGGGCTGATTTTTCCCTGAGCGCGGCTGGGATTACCGAACAGGTGATCGCGCGGGATCAGAGGAATAGTGTCGAGTGCTGGCATGATCTCTCCCTTTTTTGCCGTCAAAGGGAACTAGTGATCGCAACTCGAAAAACAATTGCTGGCCTGACAGTGTCAAGAAAGTCAGATTGCCAGATGACAAATTTCCTGGACACATGTATGGCGTGGCTCGGGATCACTGCTTCAGGAGACGCAAGCATGAAGTATATCCTCGTTCCGACCATTCTTATTGCAGCTCTCGCAACCAGTGCGGTCGCGCATGACATGATGCATGCCTCGCATGACGGGCACACTCATGGCGAAGGCTGCGGTCATGCCGCGATGGCGCATGATGGCCATGTGGATTATCTGCATGACGGGCACCTGCACTTCTCGCATGATGGCCATGTCGATGAGCACACGGTTGCAGTGAGCGCGACCAATCCCGATGCCGAAGCTATTGTCGACCGGGTATCGAGCGACGATCACCGCCACGGCCATGATGGAGAAGAGCACGATATGGTCCAGCACGGTGCGCATTATGATTACGTCCATGATGGCCGGTTGCACTTCGAACATGGCGACCACACCGATGATCACGGACCTGTTTCGGTGATGTCCAACACCTGATCGATTGACCCATTCAGAGGGTTTGTAGCAAGGCGCTGAAACAGCGCTCGATGGCGCTCGCAATGCGGGTGCTGTCAGCCTGCGCGCATTTCCTACACGGCTTCCGATTGATACGGGGCAAGGGAAGGGACAGCGCGCTTAGAAAAAAGAAAATGGGAGAAGTGTCACCCGGTGCCTACACAGCATGTAGTCAGTGATTACAGTGTGTTATGGTAAATTGGCTCCTTGTAGGAGGTGACACATGTGTAACCTCCTACAGGCGAATCGAGGCGCGGGATTGGTTCTGAAAACGTGTGCTGAGTTGCGCAGTCTCGAGCAGATGATAGGTCCGTTGAATGGGAAAATACTTCTGGATGGTGGCCGGGATCGGGTTCTTCTCGATCTTTATCCAGCAGATAAGCGAGCGTTCGCCCGTAATCTTCGAAGCCTTCTCTACCGATCGCGCGGACCCGATCGTTGAGGTCGCAGGTCTGGAGCCGCAGATTGAGATCATGCGTGAAATCGCCGGAGAACAAGGTTGGACCACTATTTGCGAAGGCAAGTCCGGTGAGCTTACGGTTCTGCACTTCGCCCAAACCCTATGGGGGAGGCTCAGCACCGGCGAGAACGACGATGCGACATCTGATCTGATGGGAGGACTTGGCCTGCTCTCATCCGGAGGTATGAATTCGATGTCGCGATCCGGTGCGCGGGAACATGGCTGCGATCATCCGCCAGATCATTTCCTGTCGCCGATATTGAGCGGTCATGAATATGATGCTCACGTGGAAGACGGAGATATCCCGCTCGCATTTGGAACTGTTGAGGAGCTTCAACCAGTTCTCGACATAACAGAATCCTGTGGGCTTGTAGGAGCGAGGGTCAGGGAGTTCGCGGAAGGCGAGCGCGAGGCTTTGCGGGTCGAAGAAGACCCCTCACTGGTTGTCGTGAGTATCGACCATTCGCCTGATTTGAGCGCCGCGGAATTCTATTGCGCGGGTGCGCTTATAAGCCGGTATTTCTCTGGACTGGAGGACACCAACTAAAGCGCCGGGTTAGCGTAGAAGTGCCAGGTGAAGATCGCCATCGCGCCACGATGCGGGGACCAGCGTTCACCGATTTCGCGGGTTTCCTTTTCCTTCGGTCGCTCGGCCATTTCCAGCAGGCGCTTGACGCCTTCCTGCACCGCAAGGTCTCCCGCTGGCCAGATGTCGGGGCGGCCTTCTGCAAAGAGGAGATAGATTTCCGCCGACCAGCGCCCGATGCCTTTGATCCGGGTCAGTTCCTCAATCGCTTCCTCGTCATCGGCAGGCAGCGCCTCGAAATCGAGTTCGCCCGCATCGACCAGTTCGCAAAGCGAGCGGGCATAGCCCTGTTTCTGCCGTGAAAGCCCGCAGGCGCGAAGCGTGTCGAAATCGCGCTTCAGCAAGCAAGCGGGGGTGAAGTCCTCGCCCAGTTCGGCCTCGAGCTTGTTCCACATCGACGTCGCCGCCGCGACCGAGACTTGCTGGCCAACAATGGTGCGAAGCAGCGTCTTGTAGCCGGTCGGGCGAATGCGCGGTTCGGGATAGCCGATGCGAGCGATTTCAGTCGCGATCCGCGGATCAGCATAACCAACCGCATCAAGCGAGGCCTTCATCTGCTGTGCTGTAAGACCCACTGTTCAATCCTCTAGGTTGCCAATCGCAATGGAACCTCTTAGCTCCCCTGCAACTTTATCCAAGCGTAGCATCTTGCGCTCAATCACATTCGAAAAGGACTTTGTAAGCCCATGCCCAAGCTGGTCGTCACCAATCGCGAAGGCGAAACCTCTGAAATCGACGTCGAAGACGGCCTGACCGTCATGGAAGCCATTCGCGACAATGGCTTTGACGAACTGCTGGCGCTGTGCGGCGGATGCTGCTCGTGCGCGACCTGCCACGTCTTTGTCGAAGGCGGCGAGGGCAAGCTGCCCGAAATGAGCGAAGATGAAGACGATCTGCTCGAATCCTCCGACCATCGCCAGGAATCGAGTCGCCTCTCGTGCCAGATTCCGTTCACTGCGGAACTGGACGGGCTTAAGGTAACTATCGCCCCTGAAGATTGATGTTGTTTGATGGGGCGCGATGGAAGGCCTAACTGAGCACCCATGAACATCACTCAACCCTTTGGCGACACGCTCGCCCTCATTGGAAACACTCCTCTGGTGCGCCTTGCTGGCCCAAGCGAGGCGGCTGGATGCGATATCTGGGGCAAGTGCGAATTTGCCAATCCCGGCTCCAGCGTGAAAGACCGCGCCGCGCTTTACATGATCCGCGATGCCGAAGAGCGCGGTGAGCTGAAGCCTGGCGGCACGGTGATTGAGGGAACGGCGGGTAACACCGGGATCGGCATTGCGCTGGTCGCGAATGCGCTGGGCTACAAGACGATCATCGTCATGCCCGACAACCAGTCGAAAGAGAAGATGGACACTTTGCGCGCTCTGGGCGCCGAGCTGGTCCTAGTTCCGCCGACCAAGTACGCCGATCCGTGCCACTTCCAACACGTCTCACGCCGGATGGCGGAGGAGACCGAAGGCGCAATCTGGGCCGGGCAGTTTGACAACACCGCCAATCGCAAGGCTCACATCGAAGGCACGGCCGAGGAACTGTGGGAGCAGACTGGCGGCAAGATCGGTGGCTTCACCTGCGCGGCTGGCACAGGCGGCACGATTGCGGGTGTGGGCATGGGGCTGAAGGAAAAGAACCCCGACGTGCGCATCGCTCTGACCGACCCGCATGGCGCTGCGCTGTACAATTACTACGCCCACGGCGAATTGAAGAGCGAAGGCTCCTCAGTCGCCGAAGGCATCGGCCAGGGCCGCATAACCGCCAATCTCGAAGTCGCGCCGATCGACACGCAATTCCGGATCTCGGATGAGGAAGGCCTTGTGTGGGTCGAACACCTGCTGCGCAAGGAGGGGCTGTGCCTCGGTCTTTCGAGCGGCATCAATGTCGCGGGCGCGATTGAGCTAGGCAAGCAGCTGGTCGCCGAGGGCCGCGAGAACCCGCAAGTCGCGACGATCCTGTGCGATACCGGCTTTCGCTATCTCTCAACGCTCTACAACGCCGAATGGCTGGCCTCGAAGAACCTGCCGGTGTTCGATTG
>JAAUYH010080116.1_pt1 | contig 11721 bp, 9 predicted proteins | sample 7278061 | NCBI WGS metagenome assembly JAAUYH01 (sample SAMN14350203, study PRJNA611818) | marine sediment metagenome | isolation source: surface marine sediment (0.6m) | place: French Polynesia: Moorea | collected 2018-08 | reverse complement strand
TTAGGGAGACAATGTATTTTTTCTTGGGCATCACACACACCAGATTGATTTGGGTGTTTATAGATTATCGTGTTTTTGTATCCCTCAACTCAAAATTGACAGACTACTACAGAATTTCTTGGTCGTTAGGATTGAATAAAAGCGATTGTGGCGAGATAAACTTGGATTGTCATCATCAGCACGGACAATTTTGAAGAAGGGAAAAGGCAAAAGAATGACAATACTAACTGCGATCGAAAGCATCAACCAACTTTTCTTCTTCGGTATTATATGTCGTGCTGGCATATTTCGACTTCCTGGCTCTCTATGAAATGATTAAATCATGAAGTTTAAATCATTAGTATGAGCATAATAATTCTCAATATTGGTTTACTCAATGCCTGTAACTAATATCAATTTCCTTTAAGATTGCTGCACTTAGAAGGCGGTAAGCCGAACACTTACAAGAGGGAACAGGGAATAGATAACAGGGAACAGAGTTTATGCAAAAAACTTGGGTTTACAGCCAATTTGTAAACCTGATTTTATCCTACTAGATCAAGCTATTAATTCTTTTTGCTGTTTGTATAATTCCTTAAACAAACGTTGCTGGACTTTATGATCGACAATTGGTTCGGGATAACCAACAGCCTGACGCTCCAAAGGTGTAATATTACCGGTTAGCAAACATCTCGTGTCGAAAGATCTTAACTCGGGAACCCATTGGCGAATATATTCACCTTCCGGATCGAATTTTTGAGCTTGGGAAGCCGGATTAAAAATCCGCACTGGCTTTGGATCCATCCCACTGGAAGCACTCCACTGCCAACCACCATTATTAGCAGATAAATCCCCATCAATTAATCGTTGCATAAAATATTTTTCTCCCCATTGGGGATTGAGTAGCAAATCTTTAGTCAAAAAACTCGCCACAATCATCCGACAACGGTTATGCATCCATCCCGTTTCATTCAACTGACGCATTGCTGCATCGACAATTGGATAGCCAGTTTTTCCCTCACACCAAGCTTGAAAATATTTTTCATTGCTCTCCCAAGGAAAATTCTTGAAGGTCTTGCGATAAGCACCTGAAGCTAATTCAGGGAAATTGTACATCGCATGTTGATAAAACTCCCGCCAAGCAATTTCTTTTTGCCAAGTTTCAATATTAGCTTTTGTTTCATCGCTTCGACTATTTTCCAAAGCTTCTAATGTTGCTTTCCAAATTGTGCGAATACTAATTACACCAAATTTTAGGGCTGGACTTAGTAATGATGTTCCTGGAACTGCAGGAAAATTTCGTTGTTCTTGATATTCGTTAATCGCACTGTAACAAAACTCTTCCAAAAGTTCTTGGGCTGCGATTTCCCCTGGAGCAATAATTAGTTCTCCTTCCCATTCATATCCTAAATCCTTGGCTGACGGTAATTCTACGGTTCCATTTTGTTGAGCAATTTCCTGCTCGGCTTCTGTCAAATTTTCCAAAGACGCCAAATTTTCTATATCTTGTGGAGATACTTTTGGTTTTTGACTCCAATTTTTCCAAAAAGGCGTGTAAACTGTGTAAACTCCACCGGAACCACTGCGAATATCTTCTGGTGCGTGTAAGAGTTGATCCCAATTTTTACTTTCGGGGTGTTCAATACCTTTTTCTTTGAGAGCATTAATTACTGCACTATCTCGTTCTTGGGAATAGGGTTCCACATCCCAATTCCACAATACCGCCTGAGCATTTAATGCTGATGCTAACCTGGGTATTGATTCTGTAGGGTTCCCATAAAGTATTAGTAATTGACTTCCTGCTTGAGCATATTTCTCTTGTAGCGATCGCAAGCAGCCAATCATATAAGTTATTCTTACAGGAGCAACATCATCTGCTTTAAGAATATTTGGATCCAGACAAAACAAACCGACAACTTTAGAACTTTTAGTGATCGCCTTTGCAAGTCCCGTATTATCAGCAAGACGCAGATCTCGACGATGCCAAAATAAAATTAAGTTAGACATTACTTACATAGTCCTTTTGTACTACATAAGTGACCATCCTACCAAAAAGTTTTACCTCAAACGCGACCAAATTCTAGGAAATTAAATTCTATAACTTTAAATTCTGAGAAAATATAGCAGGAGACAGGAGTCAGGAGCGAAACCTGCTTTATCCTTAATTAACCCCCAAAATGGGGTAATTGGGGGTTTGTGATTCATCTCTTAACTTAAAATCAGAAAGGATACTTTGAGAACATCCTTTGAAAGTTAATTTAAGAGCTTTTAGTCTTTTTGTTCAAAAATTGTTCTACAAGTGCGTTAATTTGTAATCTCAACTCTTCCCGAGTGGAACCTTTGAGTAAATAACGAAAAGCAAACCACACCACATAGCAACCACCAATCAATTCCAAAATTGGTTCTACTAAAGGTATCTCATTTAAAGCCGAGAATACGGCAATTAAGATTTTGACTAATATCGCAACTGTGACGATTAAAACAATAATAACGATGGGAGTCTGAAATTTTTTGTAAGTTTCACCAATACGAGTAGGTATTTCTCCCAAAAAATCTACAAGGTTTTTGGCAATAAACTGCCGTTTGCTGTCAGACTTTTGCTCAGAGCTTGAATCTACAGACTGGGTCACCAAATCAGAGTTCCCAGAAGCTTCAACGATTGAAGTATCCTCTTGTGCTCCTGTATCAGCTGTTTCTGGCTGTTGTGATAGATCTTCCATGATTTTCCCTGCTTTAAAACTGTCGAGATAATTTTTTATTTGTTCATAATTTTTATTAGCATTTTTTTGCTAAATTTTTCATTCTTAACTGGAAATTATTTATATGTCTATCAATACGTGTAGTTAGATGATTTTTAGTTAAATTCAATTGACAGATAATTAATTTTATAGTGTTCATATAATTACAGAAAAAACCCAAATTTCCAAAGAAAACGGGTTTTAACTGTATGTAAAATAGTTGCTTAAGTATTTACTCTAGCAATAGACATGTATCATTGATGCCTAAAAAATAATGTTTTGTAATTTTAACAATTTTTAATTATCTTTTGATTTAATCGAAGCAAATTGTTGATTGTCCTGTTGGTTTACATCTGATCGCAAAAAATGACCGTGCAAACCATAACTTACTAACCCCATATATTCATAAAATACCAGCATTGCTTTTCGACTTTGGACTAGTGCTGATGGAACAGGACTAGAATGTGGAATTACTTCAAACCCAGCACTTTTGAAAGTAAGTATGGAGCGCAGCATATGGGGAGGATCTGTAACTAACAGAATTTGTTTAATTCCCTGATTTTGTAATATTGATGCGGTGAATAAAGCGTTTTCTTTAGTAGTTCGAGAACAATGTTCTTCTGCTAAAGCTTTATCGGGAATTCCTTCTTCTTTGAGTTGTTTGACTATTTCTTTCCCGTCTCCAACCCCGCTAGCAAAAATTAAAGGAGCGCGTCCCATTTCCCAAAGTCTAGCTGCAACTTTAACTCGAGAGTGACGTAATTTTTCTCCCCTACCTAAAATTACGATTGCATCAACTTTATTACCTGGATCGGGTGGGATAAATGTGACTAATCCTTTATTGGCGATCGCAACAGTGAAAGGCAAAGTTGCACTGAGATAAATTACTAATATAATTGTTCCAAAAGTACTCAGTACACGTTTTAGTCGCAGCCTAGGAATGAGCCAGGGTAATAAGATTAAAGCTGATATGAATAAAATTACTAAGCTTGGGGTCATGAGTAATTTTGCCATCATCGATTTGATAGCTAGCCACTGATTAATCGGACGATTAATACATAATAATTGATTAAACATTGAGGTTAACTTATCAAATTAATAGTTATCAAATTAATAGTTACCAAACAAATACTTATCAAAGTGATAGTAATCGTAAATAATTCACGAACATAAAATCTGTAAAAGAAAAGTTTCGAGGCAAAAAATCCCCAAAAGCAGTAATAGGAATAACTAACAGCACTCTTAGAATTTCTCTACAAAAGATATATTCAAAAATCAAATACGATTCCTAGATTATTTATCTACGATTCTAAAATAAGCTTTAAATCTATGTAGTTTTGTTGCGACTACTACTATTGACAAAATCATTTAAAATTCTAAATCTAAAATTTAAGATTCAAATCTACAATTTAATCGTAATCATCTAAAAAGTTTCGTGAATAACAGTTTATATAGATAGTAAAATATAGCTATTGACAGGAAACTCATATAATATATAGTTCTTCAAAATTAAAATTGTTTCAGAAACTGAGGTAATTGATGGCAATTCTTAAACTAGAAGATGGAACCTCCTATACAGATTTGCAGGTAATAACTAATGAGTTAGCATCTCTGAGTGTGACACTTAATTATTGGAGTGTAGGAGACGAACCACATTTACGAGAGTTACTCGCAAAAGATAGTCTTACTGAAGATGAAAAGGAAGTTGTACTCCAAGGGTTAGATAATTATTTTGAACAACTCAAACAAACTGAAGGTTATCAATCTCGAGATTTAATTGCTTTACATCCAGGTATACCCAATTTAGATAATTTGTTATCTAAATTTGAGCGAATACATACCCATGCAGACAATGAGGTTCGTTATATCATTGATGGGGAAGGGATTTTTGGGTTTGTGCGTCCAGATGGAAGCCAGGTTGAGTTAACTATCCAACCAGAAGAATATATTAATGTTCCAGCAGGAACCGAACATTGGTTTTATTTGACACCAAACCGTCGGATCAAAGCAATACGCTATTTCAGCAATACAGAAGGTTGGGTTCCAGAATATACAGGTACTGAAATTCGCTTTAGTCGGAATCAATTGACAGTGAACAGTTAACCATTATATAGCGAACATATCATTGATACCTGTTAGCGAGGCGTGCGCGTTAGCGCATTAACTGAACAAAAGTGGATCGAATAATTTTTTGCGATTTTGATGGGACAATTACTGTTGAAGAAACATTTGTCGCAATACTGAAAAAGTTTTCTCCTAAAGTTTCTGGAGAACTAATACCCCAAATGTACGCCAGAAAATTAACTTTGCGGGAAGGAGTACGACAAATTCTCGAATCTATTCCATCTTCATGCTATGCCGAAATCCTAGATTTTAGCCGAAATCAAAAAATACGTCCGGGTTTTGAAGCATTCTTAGATTTTCTCGAAGCTGAATCTGTCCCATTGGTTGTAGTTTCTGGAGGAATTCAAGGAATGGTAGAAACGGTTATGGGTGAATTGGTCAATCGAGTTCAAGGAATTCATGCTATCGACGTGAATACCACAGGCGAATATTTGCAGGTTTTTTCGGAATTTGAAGGGGGAACAGAATTAGTTGCAAAAGTACAGGTGATGGATCGGTACCCATGTGATGAGAAAATAGCAATTGGTGATTCCTTAACCGATCTCAATATGGCGCTACAGACACCAATGGTTTTTGCACGGGATCGTCTTGCTACATATCTAGACGAACAGGAAAAAAGTTATATTCCCTGGAATGACTTTTTTGAAATCCGCGATTATCTAAAAAAATTGTGGAATTAGATTGAATATTTTGTATTGAATATTTTTCTATAGCAATCCTAAATCATTTATGAGAATTAATATTGTAGAGACGCGACATGTCTCGTCTCTACAAGATTTCTCTGTTCACAAATCAAATATAATTGCTATATGACCAATACAAGTTTTATCGATCCTCGTCCAGAGTTAATCGCAGCAGCAAGTCACTTTTATCAACAAGGTTGGATGGTTGGTACTGCGGGTAACCTTTCCTGTCGGATACCTGATGGTAGCTTTTGGATTACAGCTAGTGGTAGATCTAAAGGTGAATTACAATTAGGCGATTTTATTCGTATGTATCCGGATGGAAGAATAGAACGAGAAGAATCTACTAATAACTTGAAACCTTCAGCGGAAACTTCCATTCACCAAAGTATTTATAATTCATTCCCCGATGCGATCGCTTGCTATCACGTTCATTCCGTGGAAGCAAATTTAGTTTCTGGATTTACTAATTCAGATAATCTATCACTACCACCTCTGGAAATGTTAAAAGGATTGGGAGTATGGGAAGAAAATCCTAATTGTGAAATACCAGTATTTACCAATCATCTCCAAGTACCGCAAATTGCAGCAGAAATAGAAGAGCGCTTTAGTAAAACATTTCCACAAATACCAGCTTTACTAATTCGGAATCATGGTATCACAGTTTGGGGAAAATCAACTACGGATGCTCGTAATTATATAGAGTTAGTCGAATATATTTTTCGTTATATGGTTGCACATAAAAAATAAGCTAACGAAAAGGTTACTAGTATAGCGAACCACAGGATCTTTCACTCACAATCTGAGATTAATACTTTCTTTATAGCACTACGAAGTTACGTTAGGACATGTATTAACCCTAAAAGCCATAAGTATTAGGCTTTTTACTTTTTACTTTTTACTTGCGCGTAGCGCTATATATGATGTCTAAAGCACCTTTCTGCACACTCTTAAGATATGTTTAAAGTATCAATTATTACTGAACATTGTTATTCAGATATATTTTTTAAGTGTATTTAGGGAAGATTAAATATTTTAAGTAACTAATATAACTTTTAAAACATTATTTTAGGATAACTAGTATCAAGTGTTTAAGTACTAGATAGCTTCTGTCTGTACTAAATATTGTTAACAGAAGGATACTTGCGACATAAAATTATATCACGTAAATTTTCATTAATTTCGAGTGTAATTTAATACTTTTTAGTATCATCATTTTATCTAAAGATTATTGTATTAAAAAAATACTGAAAATGCCTCTTGCAAAACGTTGTTTAGCTGAATTAATTGGTACTTTTTGGCTGGTATTTGGTGGTTGCGGTAGTGCAGTACTCGCAGCTGCTTTTACTGCGGACGCAGCCAAAATTAGTGAAAGTACTTCTTATCCTTTAGGGATAGGATTAGTTGGTGTATCTTTGGCGTTTGGATTGACTGTAATGACAATGGCTTATGCTATCGGTCATATTTCTGGTTGTCATCTCAATCCCGCTGTTTCTATCGGTTTAGCAACAGCAAAACGTTTCCCTGCAAGGGAACTACCTGGTTATATTGTTTCCCAAGTTTTGGGAGGGATATTGGCTGCAGGTCTTTTATTTGTAATTGCTAGTGGGAAATCAGGGTTTGAATTAACTGGTTCTAACCCTCTTGCAACCAATGGTTTTGGTCCCGAACATTCTCCTGGAGCTTATTCACTACTTGCTTGCTTTCTTGCTGAATTAGTGTTGACTTTTATGTTTCTCTTAATTATCTTGGGAGCTACTGATAGTCGTGCACCTCAAGGTTTTGCTCCTGTTGCAATTGGCTTGGGATTAACTTTGATTCATTTAATTAGCATTCCCCTAACTAATACTTCCGTCAACCCTGCACGTAGCTTAGGTCCTGCTGTATTTGTTGGTGGTTGGGCGATGCAGCAAGTTTGGCTATTTTGGTTAGCACCTATATTGGGTGCATTTTTAGCAGGATTATTCTACTGTTACATTTTTGAGATTTCTCCACGGGAAAGAAATTTCTCAAAAGCACAAGGTCAGTAAACTTTTAAGTTATAAGACTTTAGCTTATTGAGAATCATCACATTTTTGTTGCTTTAACCCGTACTTAAACTTAAAAATTGTGCCTATAACTGCGCTAGTTACGGGTCGGCTCCTATAAACTTTACTAAGATAATATTTTCTGTTCCCTATTTAATGTTTCCTATTTTTGATTTCTATTCTCTAGCTTCATATGTAATTTTAAAATGTCTAGATTATTTTGAATAATTCTATTGATTTCTAAATTTTTTCAATAAAATTCTTACTTAACGCTATGCTATGTGCAATAACTGAAACGCACCCCTGTAGGAAGAAGGTCTTTTTAGTTATCAAAATATTTAATGATTTAATATTAAGCAAATGAAGCAATCTGTATAAGCTTTATCTTGCCAGGGATTTATAATCCCTGTCTAATAGCATAAGTCCGTAAAAGGAATATTAGGGTTGCTAATTTCTTCATAGTCTTTTTTATTTCAGATTTATTTCAGAGGACTTGTGCTATCAGAAGGAAGTTTGCAAACGTCGGCGAAACTGTAATAATTACTTTTATTTCAAACTTTTATTTCAATTAGTTTTGCCTTATATTTCAGTATTGAAATAAATCGGTCAAAAGGAATTAATACGAAGTTCTGGTTGTTGCGTTGACGAATTGCGCGAAGCGCTTGACCAAGATTTATTGATTGTTTCCACTTGTCGTTATGACTGTTAACTGTCAACTTTCTTTCTCGCTCATCATATTCTTGAAACGTTGGTCATTAATAATTCCTTCAAAATCTGGATCTGTTGTAACTTCTTGACGATATTTAGGATTGATTTCAATTGCTTTCTTGAGAGAATCTACAGCTAAACTTACCTTATTTTGGAAAGCATAACAAATTGCTTTGTTATAGTAAGCACTGGCATAATTTTCTTCAATTTCTAAAGCTTTATCAAAACTACTCAAAGCTTCTTCATCTCGTTCCAATTGAATTAGAACATAACCCCGTTTATCCCAAGCTTTAGGAGAAGGATTAAGTTCAATTACTTTATCAAATGAAGCCAATGCATCTTCGTAACGTTCTAAAACTTCCGAAGCTAAACCACGATTCATCCAAGCAATACCGTCATCTGCTTGCACTTGAACGGCTTTATCAAAGGATTTAAATGCATCTTCATGACGTTGTAATTTTCCGAGTAAAACTCCTCTGTCAACCCAAGCTTGATGATAATCTTCTTTAACTGCTAATGCTCGATCGAAAGCTTTAATTGCATCTTCATAGCGCTTTAATCTTCCCAAACTCATACCCAAGACAAACCAAACTTTTTCGTTATCCGGTTGAGATTTAACTACTTTTCCAAAGGTAGCGATCGCAGCTTCATATCTCCGCAGTTCCATAAGTGCGAGTCCGCGATGATACCAAATATTGGAATTATCTGGTTGTAATTCCAATACTTTATCGAAGGAAGCGATCGCATCTTCGTAACGTTTCAATTCCCAGATTGCCATACTCCGGGCTTCCCATCCATCTATATTATTGGGTTGGAGTTCTAAAGCTCGATCATAAGCTGCGATCGCTCCTTCATAGTTTTGTTGTGCAAAAGCTTGATTACCTTGGTCAATAAATTCATTGGGATTTAAAAATAATTGCGGGTTGCTTGCTTGCAACTTTTCTAATGGTTCTGTCAGAGTTTGAATTTTTTGCATTAATTCTGCGACCGCACTTTCGGCGATTTGCGTGGGGGAAATTTCCGCCAATTTTCGCAGAATTTGTTGTTTTTCGCTCTTAGCATCTGATGTTATCAGTTCTAATTGTTCTGCTAAAGCAGTTTCTAGTTTATCCAGTCTTTCTAAGGTTAGATTCTTACGCGCTTGGACTGCACCCAATAAATTATTAAGTTGCTTGTTAGACTCTGTTTCCAACCGTTCCAAACTCTGAATAGTTTTATCTTTCTGGGCTTTAATATTTACTGCAGAACCAGAAACACTGTTCGCAAATTCAGTTTCCAAATTTTGCAAGTTTTGTAATGTTGCATCTCTAAGGGACTGAATTTCTGAGAAGAACGCTGCGATTTGACCCTTAACTTCATTTTCCGATTTTTGCAGATGTTGCAAAGTTTGCTGTCTTTGTTCGTTGACTCCAGACTCAGAATGAGATATGCGAGCGACAACCTCAGTTTCTAAGGTTTGAATATTATTTTGAATTTGCTTGGTTTGTTGTTGAATTTGAGATTGTGCATCTGTTAATTGAGCGGTAATTTCTGTTGCTAGTTGCTCTAAATTTTGTAATGCTAATACTTGTTGTTGTTGGGCTTTATCCCTCGCGTTAGCTTCTAAATCTGCAAGTTGAGGCGCAAATTCATTTTCTAAGTTTTGCAAATTAGTAATAATTTTATCCCTTTCCTCTTGGGCTTTTTCTTTGAGTTGGGAAAGTTGAGAAACAAACTCTGATTCAGTATCGGTGAAACTTTTGAGAACTCCCAATTTTTCAGTTTGTAAATCAGCTTTTAATTGGGAAAGAGCAGTTGAAAATTCATTGGTAGACTGTTGGAAATGCTGCAAAGTAGTATCTTTTTCCCCTTGCATATTTTCCAGTAATAATTCCATTTGTGGTGCAAATTCGGATTCTAATTTATGCAAATTTGCTAAAATCAAATCCTGTTGTGTTTGCACCGATGCTTGCATTTCACTAAGTCGAGTTGCAAAATCTGTTTCCGACTGCTGTAATTCTTCAAATAGATTATCTTTGCGTTGATTGATTTGTGCTTGTAATTCTTCAACTTGAGGAGTCAAATCTGCAGCCAAATGTTGTAAGGAAACCAAGGTCAAATCCCGTTGTGTCTCAGCTCCGGATTGAAGTTCTTTTAATTGATTTGTAAAATCAGTTTCCGATTTTTGTAATTCTTCGACTACCTTATCTTTCTGCTCTTGTAATTCAGTTTCTAGTTCTCCTAAACGTGGAGTAAATTCAGTACTTAATTTTTCTAGGTTTTGAATAATTGATTTACCGCGTTCTTCTGTATTTGTCTGTAATAGAGTAACTTGAGTCGCAAAATCTGTGTCAATTGTTTGCAGTTCTCGTTGAAAGGAACCGATCTGTGTCTTAATCTGGTTTAATGCTTCTTCCTTAGATTCAGACAACAGCGCAACTATCTCCGATAATTTTTCTCGCTTGATGTTGATATCTTTTTTTAAACTTTGCGCTTCATCATTTAACTCATCTGCAATGTCTTCTGCTTCACCAACGAGTTCTTCAACTTTTTTATTTGCGCTGACGATTCTAGTTTCTAAATCTTTCAGTTCTTTCAGATGTTCTGTCACAATACTTGCGACTTCTCGCAACACAGCTCGTCTTAAAAATATTAAAGCCGCAACCCCAGCAGCTAATATCAAACCCAAAGTTACCAGTAAAATAATAATAATTGGGTTAATTTGGGCTTCAACTTGTCTTCTTACTTCTTGTCTTTGGACTTCCAATTCTTGGCTGCTTGGAGTCGTTTGCGCAATAATTGTTTGGGAAATTTGGGTTTTATTCCCATTCCCAGAGCTTCCGCTAATTGCAGATGCTCTTTTGATTCCAACAGACATTAAACACGTAGAAAGAAGAATATTGCTGAACGACACCAATAAAAATATCTTGGGAATATAGCGTTTCACAATTCACTTCCTTTATCTGTTGGTTGTAGACGATTACTTTTACAAGTCACCTCCCTAATTTGGGCAATGACCCCATAAAGCATAAGCCATATGGCAAGTAATTGCTTATATTAACTTTAACAATTTTGCTAAATTTCTTGTACTTACATTTTTGTACTTGCACAACTTACCCAAATTGACATGCTAAGCACTGTATCTCACTCTTGTAAACTGAAAGATACCTGCATCAGTGGGAAAAAGTGTGTTTCATGTCCGACATCGTAGAACTCGACACCGTATAGCTAAAGTCTACATTCGCGAAAAATATTTGTAAAACTTGTGAACAATCGCAACCAATCTATTAATCCTTGGGTTATTTGTCCCAAACCCAATCCTGATGCGCGAGTACGATTATTTTGTTTTCACTACGCAGGAGGTGGAACTCTAAGTTTTCGCAATTGGGCTGATGATTTATTTCCTGGAATTGAGGTATACCTAATTCAATTACCCGGACGTGAAAGACGACTGATGGAAAGTGCTTTCACCAGAATTGAACC